>Ga0209536_100011381_pt1 | contig 13040 bp, 10 predicted proteins | sample DeeMarSeWOR28_12_FD_187461 | JGI IMG/M metagenome (GOLD analysis project Ga0209536, IMG submission 187461) | Marine sediment microbial communities from White Oak River estuary, North Carolina - WOR-2-8_12 (SPAdes) (version 2) | ecosystem: Environmental > Aquatic > Marine > Intertidal zone >...
CGTCCCCTCGCGTGACCACGTCCAGGAAGCTGACCACTTCGGGACGCAGCAGCATCGCCGCCATCCGCATTCCCCCGGTGAGGTTCGGACTCACCACGTGATCTGCTCCCGCGATGTAGAGCTTCTGCATCGTCTGCTCATCGTAGGCGCGGGCGACGATGTTCAGGTTCGGCTGCAGATCGCGGGCGCTGAGACAGACGAACAGGTTGTCCGTGTCCTGGCTCAGGCAGGCGACCAGGCCACGGGCCGTGCCGATGCGGGCCGACACCAGCGACTCGTCCTTCGTCGCATCGGCTTCCAGCACCAGGATCTCCGGGAATTCTCTCCTCAGCGCCTCGGCCCGCTCGGCCGATCGTTCGACCACCAGGTAGGGAGTCCCGGCTTCGATCAGCTCGCGGATCACCTGCTTGCCGGTCCGGCCGGCGCCGCAGACGACGAAGTGATTCTTCAGTGCTTCGATTCTGTTCATCGTTCGCCGGATTCTGAACGCCTCGCCCAGGTCCATCTCCACGATCGCCGAAGTGAGCAGCGCGAACCACAGGCCCATCATAGTGAGTCCGCCGACAAGCAGGACCGACGCGATTCCCTCCGCCACGGGAGTCATCGGCCGGACCTCTTCGTAGCCGACGGCGGTCACCGTGATGACGGTCATCCACAGCGCTTCCCGCACGGTCCAGCCGGCGAGGAAGTGGAACGCCAGCGTGCCGATCAGAATCAGCACCGCGGCGAAGGCTATGACCCAGGCGAAGCGGCGTGTGAATCGACTCACGGAGCCGTGGATGTCCCTCCGTTCAGCGGTTGATCAGCGCTCCCGGTCCAGCCTGACGGGAACTTCCTGACCCCGGATCGTCACGCCCTGCAGCTTGCGGAGCACCTCGTCCACCACCTGTGAATCGATCTCGACGATCGAGAAGCCGCCACGCAGCTCGATCTTGCCGATCTGACCGCCGACGATACCCGTCTCGCCGGTGATCGCGCCGACCAGATCGCCCGGCTTGATCTCGTCCTTCTTGCCGATCCCGAGGTACAGCTTCGTCCACGCCGACCTCGCCCCACGCGGAGTCGCGGCAGCGCCCCGCTCCGACCGGCGACCGGCGTCGGGTCGTCGGCTCGCCCGCGGCGCGACATCGGCGCTGCGGGAACCGCCTCGCATGCTGCCACCGAGGGACGCGGCCTCGATATCCGGCCACGGGACTACCGGACTCGAAGCGTCGTCACGTCGCCGCAACAGCGCCGACAGAGCGGCCGCCACACGCGCGCCGCCGTATCTGTCGATCAGTGGCTCCAGGACCAGGAGCTCGGGAACGACGTCGGTTGAGCGGATCGCGTCCTCGAGACGGCCACGATAGATGACCACCGCATCCAGGGGGTCCGAGAGCGGCACACCTCCCACCTGGCTGACCGGCATGCCGGCGCGGCGGGCCAGGGTCTCGACGTGGGCGAGCCGTGCGGGATCGACGATCACGAAGCGCAGATAAGAGCCCTCCAGAGCAGAACTGAACTCCGGCAGTCCGGTCGGGGCCCCGAGCAGGATCCGCGCCGCCGGCTCCGACTCCGGGTCGCCGCCCAGCCGGATTTCACCGCCGCTGACCGCGGCGTCGCGACCCAGGACGGCCAGCGCGGCCCCGGCTTCCACCGCCTCTGCAGGATCCGCACACGTGACGATGATCGTCCCGCCCGCCACCTCGGCCGCGGAGACGCAGGACTCGAGCAGGGAGAGCCGTTCGGAAGACGGACCGACGGCGATCCGGACAGGCGGCTCGGTCGAACCGAGGCCCTCTTCAACCTCCGTCCCCGCGATCGGCAGCAGTTCCTCCGGCCAGCGTCGGCCCCGGGGAAGCTGTCGTTCGAGCAGCTGTCGGAAAGCCGGGTCCGGTCGACCCGTCGAGGCGATCTTCCGGACCTCGCCTCCGACGGTATCGAGAATCGGTTCGACCGACGCCCATTCATCGAGGTGTGTCAGGCTGGCCACCCCATCGAGCACCAGGAGGCGGATGGAGGTGGTCGCGAGGTGACCGGAGCGGATCGCGGGGAGAATCCGGGAAGGTCTCGATACCAGGACAGCGGTGCCGTCGGGTATGCCATCGGCCGCGGTCCAGCGCCCACCGGCCAGAAACACGGATTCCGCATCCATGCCGAGAGCGGTCCGCAGCGCCCGGGCCACCCGGCCGGCTCTCTCGTCGGTGGCGCACAGCACCAGTGCCCTGACGCCTTCCGTGTCAGCTGCATCGTCCGCTTCCGTCGCCTGCAGGGCAGCGACGGCGTACAACGCTTCCACCCCGGAGCCTTCGGTCGCGACGAGCGCCAGATGGTGTCCCCGCCGCAGTGCCGCCTCATTCGCCCGGAGAACTTCGGGCACGGATGCCCAGCCGAGCCGGGCGGCGACAGCCGCGATGCCCGCGCCCTCTGTGTCAGTCACAATTCGCTCCCGGTGAGTCCGACGATGTGCCTGCTGTCAGCCTTCGAATCGCTTGTAGTGTCCCAGGTCGTAGGCTCGGATCGAGAAGATCTCCCGCGGCCGGAATCCGAGATCCGCCAGCGTGAGGTCCTCGTTCCGGACCCGACGTTCGGCGTATTCGACGTAGTAGTCCGACGGATCGTCCGTGGAGCGCTGCATCAGGAGCCTCAGTCCGAGAGCCTTTGCCTCGCGGACTGTCAGCGAGCTGGGAAGCTGCTCGACCTGCTCCAGCCAGCGGTCCGGCATCACAAGTCTGACCGTGACGGTGTCCAGCCCGGTCGTCCCGTCCGTCGCCGTCGTGTCGTGACTCATACGTGCCCCAGTGTGTACAGGAAGCGTTTGGTCAGGTCGGTAATATCGAGCCCGACCGGGCGATCCGTGGATGCGTGCACGTTCGTGTGCCCGTGGTGACGATCCACGTGGATCTCCGCTGTGCCGATCTCACCGGAGAACCGGATGGAATCGGGTCCGAGGTCTTCGGCTTCCACCCGTGAGTGCTCGTTGAACCACTCCCGCGCCCGGTCGAGAACATCTTCCGGTGAGACCTCGGTCATTACATGGTATCGCATCGTCGGCGCCCGATAGCAGAGTTCGGAATTGCTGCCTTCCCGGCGAAGGAGGCGAAGCCGGGGCCCTCGCGGCCTGCAGCGTCGGTGCAACTTCCCACCGGGGTCGGGTTCCGTCAACCTCAATGGACCCGGTGTTCAGGGTTCCGGGCAGTTCGCCGGACCGCTTGCCCCGCTCCCGTTCCCACGGGATCTTTCAGCCGTCGAACTCCGCCACTCACGTATCTAACGGATGCTGTGTCGATGAATCGTTCCCCGACGTTCGGACGTTTTTTCCTGCCTGGGCCGACGGAAGTGCACCCGGAAGTGCTCGCGGCGATGCAACGACCCGTGATCGGTCACCGGGGCCCGGCGATGCAGGAACTGCTGCGCAGCGTCGAGCCGGGCCTGCAGGAGATCTTCGGTACGGTTCGACCCGTCTACATTTCGACCAGTTCTGCCACCGGGCTGATGGAAGCGGCGATCACGAATCTCTCCGCCCGGCGAACCCTGGCCCTGGTGTGCGGAGCGTTCGGCGACAGGTTCCGGGCGATCGCCGAGCGCTGCGGCAGGCTCGTGGATGTCATCGAGGTGGAGCCTGGCGAGCCGAACCTGGCCGCCGCGGCAGCGACTGCTCTCCGGGCCGATGGCGGGCGCTGGGACCTCGTGACGGTGGTCCATTCCGAGACTTCCACCGGAGTCCTGAACCGGGTGGACGAGCTGGCGGCCGTCGTGCGTCGCTTCGAGGGAATTCTGCTCGCGGTGGATGGCGTGACTTCCGTAGGGGGCACCCCGATCCGCTTCGATGAGTGGGGCGTGGACTTTCTGCTCACCGGGTCGCAGAAGGCGCTGGCCCTTCCCCCGGGTCTCGCCTTCGGCGTGGCATCGGAGCGGGCGCTGGAGCGGGCGGCGAAGATCCCGGCGCGGAGCTTTTATTTCGACCTCCTGGACTTCGACCGACGGGCCCGCGAGTACCAGACTACCAACACGCCGGCAGTGTCCCTGTTCTACGCCCTGCAGAAACAGCTGGAGCGGATCTCCGCGGAAGGCCTTGAGGCGAGGTTCGAGCGCCACGCACAGATGGCGGCGCGGACTCACGAATGGGTGGCCGGGCTGCGTGCGTCGCTGGACGGGGGATACGGGATTCTCGCTTCGGATGGCTTCCGCTCACCCACCGTGACGGCAGTGACGCTGCCGGAGTCGGTGAAGGGATCGCAGCTGGTGTCGAGAACGGGGAAGCGCGGCTACACGATCGCGACGGGCTACGGAAAGCTGAAGGACCGTTGCGTGCGAATCGGTCACATGGGCGATCACAGCCTGGAAGAACTGGAGGACCTGCTCGGAGTGATTCGAGAGGAACTGGAGACCCTGACCCTCGCCGCCGTGACCCCGGCATAGGGCGGAGTGAGAAGGAGCGATCCGATGAGCGATCCGAAGCGGCTGGTGCTGGCAGACCCGCTCTCGGCAGAGGGCGTGCGGATTCTGGAGGAGTCCGGCGCCATCAAGGTCGAGGACCTGTCCTCCCTGTCGCGCGACGAGCTCAAACGGCGACTGGCAGGCTCCGCCGGCCTCGTGGTCCGCAGCAGAACCCTCGCCGACCGGGAACTGATCGAGGCGGCGGAAGGGCTCGAAGTGATCGGCAGGGCCGGCGTGGGAACCGACAACATCGATCTCGATGCAGCCACGAGGCGGGGAGTGGCCGTGCTCAACGCCCCTGCCGGCAACACGCTGTCCACCGCGGAGCTGACGTTCGGCCTGCTGCTCGCCGCCGCCCGGGGCATCGCGGAGGCCGATCGCTCGATGCACGCGAACCGATGGGACCGGGGACGGATCCGGGGTGCGCAGCTCAGCGGCAAGACGCTCGGAGTCATCGGCGCAGGGCGAATCGGCACCGAAGTGATCCGGCGAGCCAAGGCGTTCGGAATGAAGGTCCTGGTCTCGGATCCTTACCTGACTCCCGAGAGGATTGCCGATCTGGACGTCGAAGCCGTGGACCTCGACGAGCTCCTGGGCGGTTCCGACTATGTCACCCTCCACCTGCCGCTCAGCGATGACACGCTGAATATCATCGACGACCGCAGAATCGCGCAGATGAAGCCGGATGCGGTTCTGATCAATGCAGCGCGCGGAGGCCTGGTGGATGAGAAGGCCCTGGCCAGTGCTCTGGAGTCGGGCCGGATCCGGGGCGCGGCGCTGGATGTTTACGAAGTCGAGCCACTCCCCGCCGATCACCCGCTTCGCAACGCCCCGAATCTCGTGCTGACCCCCCACCTCGGGGCTTCCACGCCCGAAGCGCAGAGGGAGATCGCGATCGAGATCGCGCACTCGATGCGCGATGCGCTCCTCGAAGGGAAGCTGCGCAACGCGGTGAACGTTCCCTCCGCCGGGACCGGCGATCTGGACAGGCTCAGGCCCGTGATCGACCTCGGGCGCCGGCTCGGAACGCTGGCCGCCGAACTGTCGGACGGCCGTCCGGACCGCGTCAGCGTCCGCCTGGCCGGTCCGATGCCCAGCGGGCTTCGACTCGTGGCCTCGGCGGTGGCAGAGGGTCTGTTGCGAAAGTCGCTCGCCGGGCCGCTGAACCTCGTGAATTCCCTCCTTCTCGCCGAGGAGCGGGGAATCGAGATCGTGCGATCACGGGTCAAGCCGGTGGCCGGAAATGCGGCCTGGATCGAGGTCGGAGCACGCGGCGAGGGGGGCGAGCGGACGATCGCGGGCTCGCTCCGGGAAGATGGCTCAGCCACGCTGGTCAGGGTGGATTCCTATCCCGTCAACGTGAGCCCGGTGGGTTCGCTCCTGTTCGTGTGGAACCGGGATGTTCCCGGTGTGATCGGGCGGGTGGGCACCCGGCTCGGGGATGCAGGCGTCAACATCGGGGAGTTCCACCAGTCGAGGGACTCCGACAGCGGGGAGGCACTGGCGGTCATCGGCCTCGACGTCGGGCTTTCGCCCGCACTGCTGGATGATCTGGCCGGACTTCCGGACGTCCTCGATGTGCGACAGGTGGAGCTCGCAGACTGACGGACGGCCCGCACGATCCTCGGGCCCGGGGGAGTGCGATCAGTAGCGGGGCAATTCGGGATCGATGTGCAGCGCCCAGTCGTTGATTCCGCCGCGCAGGTTCACCGATCGCTCGAAGCCGTGGGCCTGCAGATATCTGACCGCCATCGCGCTCCGACTGCCGCTGCGACAGTAGACTACCAGGTCGGCCTCGGGCTCCATCTCGTTCAACCGCTCGAACAGTTGTCCGAGCGGAATCAGCTTCGCCCCCGCGAACCCGAGATTGCTGATCTCCCACTCGTGTGCTTCGCGCACATCGATCAGCTGCGGCCGGCCGCCGCGCTCCAGGATCGCATGCAGCTGCTCGACATCGATTTCGGGCACCCCCGCCGGATCGACCACGGCCGAGTCCATCAGGTCCGGCGGCGCCTCTGCCTCCGGATTCGACCCTGTACGTTCTGTCGGAGGGGGCATGTCCGATGGCGGAGGGCCCGAGGGAGTACCCTTCATTCCGCAGAACTCCTCGTAGTCCATGAGTTCGGTGATCACGGGCTCCGATCCGCACATCGGGCAGTCGGGGTCCCTGCGCACCTCGATCTCGCGGAATTCCATCGTTCCCGCGTCCACCAGCAGGAGGCGTCCCGCCAGCGAACGACCGACGCCCAGCAGCAGCTTCAGTGCCTCGGTCGCCTGGATCGTACCTACGATTCCGGGGAGCACACCCAGAACGCCGGCTTCTTCGCAACCCGGGACCAGTTCGGCAGGCGGCGGGTCCCGGAACAGGCAGCGGTAACAGGGGCCATCCGAGACCCCGAATACCGAGGCCTGTCCCTCGTACCGGAACACGGCGCCGTAGGCGAACGGGATTCCGAGCAGGACGCATGCGTCGTTGACGAGGTAGCGGGTCGGAAAATTGTCGCTGCCGTCGACGACGACGTCCCAGCCGGCCAGCGTATCCAGCGCGTTGCTCGAATCGAGCCGGCGTTCCAGCTGTACGATCTCCACCTCGGGGTTCAAGCGGGTCAGCGCCGCGGCGCCGGACTCGACTTTCGGCAGCCCCACCGTCGAAGCGTCATGCAGAATCTGTCGGTGCAGATTCGAAAGATCGACTGTATCCGCATCCACCAGGCCGATCCGGCCGACGCCGGCTGCGGCGAGATAGAGCGCAGCCGGCGATCCGAGGCCGCCGGCCCCCACCAGCAGCACACTGGACTGGCGCAGCAGCTTCTGGCCCCTCGCCCCGAAATCAGGCAGGATCATCTGCCGGTGGTAGCGGAACTCCTCGAGCGCTGAGAGGTCACCCCCGTCGTCGGGCCTTCCGCCCGCGATCGATGGCACGATCGTGAGGACCGCGCCCCGGGCAATGGTCGCGTGGTCCAGGTCCAGCGATCCGATCTCCGCGCCGTCCAGGTAGAGCCGGACATACGGTCGCGGAGTGCCGTCGTCAGCCAGCAGATGGCTGGTGAGCAGCGGTTCACTTTCCGCGAGCCGCTGAAACAGCTCCGTCAGCGTGTCGGCTTCCATCTGCAGTTCCGCGGCGCCGCCGACGTGCGGGCGCAGGGGGGCGGGGACACGGACGGTCAGTTCCGGCACCGCGACTCCCGGTCGCTCGGAGGTCCGGACCACCATGCATGCCGAGCTCCTGCCCTGCCACTCCGCACCGAGATGGTCACCTGCCAGGTTCCGGGCATCGCGGTCTCCCGGTCGAACTCGGAAGGAGAGGATATCCGGTCGGGATGAGAGTGATAGAATCCGATGAGGGACTCGCTCTGCGCACCCGCCGCCCGGCATGCCCGTTCGATCTCATCCGCTTCGATGCGGAAACCCTGGCCCGGCATGAGCGCCGAATTCCGCAGCGGGACGGCGCGGGTCACGAGCGGCCTGCGGCCAGCGGCAGCGACGCCGAACAGCGCTCCGCAGGCCTCATCGGGGTAGGCCGCCTCCGCATGCCGCGACATCTGGTCGCGGAGTGCTGCGCGGATGGGCAGCGCGGTCCGTCCGACCGGACGCTCCTCAGGCACGGGCCGCCAGGGAGTTTCGGATCGCTTCGTAGTTCTCGCGAATCGTGCCCGCGCCGCGGAACACCGAAGAGCCAGCGACCAGCACGCTCGCTCCCCCGCGGGAGGCTATCGGTGCCGTATCCGGTCCGATGCCTCCGTCGACCTGGACGTGCAGATCCGAGATCCCCTGCTCGCGGGCCATCTCCCGGACCCGCCCGATCTTCGAGACGGCGCTGCCGATGAATGCCTGTCCGCCGAACCCCGGATTGACCGTCATCACCAGTACGAGGTCCACCAGCGGAAGAACCTCCGACAGCGTTTCCACCGGGGTGGAGGGATTTACCGCCACGCCCACCCTGGCCCCGAGCCTGCGGATCTCGCTCAGGTCCCGATGAAGGTGGACGGCTACCTCCTGGTGAATCGTGATCATGTCCGCCCCCGCCGCGACGAACGGCTCGAGGAAGACCTGCGGATTGTCGATCATCAGGTGAACGTCCAGGAACGATCCGGTCACGGCCCGCAACGACTCGAGCACCGGGATTCCAATGCTCAGGTTCGGAACGTAGTGACCGTCCATGACGTCGAAATGGAACCAGGATGCGCCAGCTTCTTCCGCTTCCGCCACCTGCTCACCGAGCCGGGCGAAGTCCGCCGCGAGCAGCGAGGGCGCGATGATCTTTTCGCTCATGGAACTCCCTGGTTGAGTTCGGTTCAGAGGATGCCGAGCTCCCGACCGGCGCGATCCAGCGCCTGCAGTGCCCGGTCGAGGTGCTCGCGTGTGTGCGCGGCGGAAATCTGGGAACGGATCCGCGCCGTGCCGTGGGGCACGACCGGAAAGCCGAAGCCGATTACGAACACGCCGTCCTGGAGAAGCTTCGTGCTGAGAGAGATCGCATCGGCGGTTTCCCCGATGATCACGGGGATGATCGGAGTGTCGCCCTCGATCGGCCGGTATCCGAGGTCTGTCAGGCCGGCGCGGAAGTAGTCCGCGTTCTCTCGGAGCCGGGTGACGAGCTCGGGGTGCGATTCCAGGTGGTCGATCGCGGCGAGAGCGCCGGCGGCGGAATGCGGCGGGATCGCGTTCGTGAACAACTGAGTGCGGGAACGCTGAATCAGATACTCGACTACCTCCCGGCTGCTGGCGACGAAGCCGCCCGCCATTCCTCCCAGTGCCTTTCCGAGGGTCGAGGTGATGATGTCGACTTCGCCGTGCATGCCGAAGTGCTCGGGCGTGCCCCGGCCCGTGTCCCCGAGCACGCCGGTGGCATGGGAGTCGTCCACCGCCATGATCGCATCGTAGCGGTCGCACAGTTCCCGGATCTCGGGCAGCGGCGCGATCTCGCCCTCCATTGAGAATACCCCGTCGGTGATCACGAAACGGTGCCGCGCATCATGCGACGCCTTCAGGGCGTCTTCGAGGGAGTCCATGTCCATGTGGCGATAGATGCGCCGCTGCGCCTTGCACAGGCGAATCCCGTCGATGATGGATGCGTGGTTCAGCTCGTCGCTGATCAGTGCATCCCGATCGTCCAGCAGCGGCGCGAACAGGCCCTCGTTCGCGTTCCAGCAGGACGTGAAGGTGACGGCGGCTTCGGTCTCCAGGAAGTCGGCGATGCGGTCTTCGAGATCACGGTGAACGTCGAACGTCCCGCAAATGAATCGCACGGAGGATGTACCGGCGCCGTAGCGGTCGGCCCCGTCCTTCACGGCCGCCACGACCTCGGGAACATCGCACATTCCGAGGTAGTTGTTCGAGCAGAGGTTGATCGTCTCTCCGAAACCCTCTAGGTCCACCACCGGGCCCTGTGTGCCGCAGATGTGCTGAAGTCGCTTCAGGACCCCCTGTTCGCGCATCTCGGCCAGCTCACCCGACAGGCGCCTGTTGAGCCCGTCGTTGACAGGACTGGTCGAAACGTCGCCCTCCTCGTACAGCGTCATACCGGCGCCTCCGTTGTGGCGGTCACTCGTATCGCACGGCAACTTCGGCGGTCAGCCGCCGCCCTGTCTACTCCTCATCGTAGTACTGCAGTCCGGTGCTGTCCGTAACCACCGCCGATTCCACCCGGATCACCGGGCGCGAACCCCATGCCCCGCACAGCGTGAATCCGGCCAGGTGGCCGTCCAGCCTCACTCGCCTGTCGGAGCCCGCGAGCCGGGCCAGTCCCGTCGTGTCCCCGCGGATCGCGAACGGGCGCTGATTGCCGATCCAGCCCGGGCCGAACAGCAGACAGCCCCCGGCCGAGTGGAGCGTTCCCTCGCCGATCGCCCGCATGGGCGAAAACGAGCCGGAGTCGACCGCGACGAACGAGCCCAGGTCCCGGCCTTCGATCGTTCGCACTCTCCATGTGCCGGCGTGCGGCATCTCCAGGGCGCGAGCCTCGTAGAAGCTGACCCGGGCGCTGGAACACATCGTATCGTAAACGCTGCGGCGTCCCGAGAGAATCACGGCTGAGTCGCCCACCTCCACCAGCACCGTATCCAGTCTGCCACACGCGTCCGGCGAAATCGGACCCGCGAGCTCGAACGAGAACACGGACCCCGTGACCACCGTGTCCGGATATGCGGCCCAGGTGATCAGCGCCGGACGATCGGTCGGCTCTCCGATCCGCCAGCATGCGGACAGGGCCATGAGAGCGAACAGGGGCAGCAGGGCGCGGGACAGCAGTCCGACTCCGTCTGATCAGGGGATGGAGGAGCGGCGGCGTACGGTGCCGCTCGCAGGTCTTCGGCGTCGGGCGAAGATGCGCCGGGCGAGGAATGGCGGCAAGCGGAACATGCGCGAGGAAGCGGCGATACAATCAACCGGAGAACTTCGACAGGCACAGTACCCGCGAGGGCACAGGGTGCAGCGGGACGGGACGGCCGGATGCCGCACGAATTCCGGCGAGAGAGTGGGTGCCGTGGATCGTCCGAGGACCACAGCGGGTCGAAACGATTTGAAGCACCGCCGCGCGATGCGCGTCGGGCTTCTGCTTTCGCTGATGTTCCACGTGGCGCTGATTCTCGCCTTCCGGTCGGAACGGCCGGTGGAGGGATTGTCCGTCGCTGCCGGTCCTCGAGCCGGTGACAGCGGTTCGGCATCCGGCGGAGGGGCTCTGCAGGCGATCGCTTTCGCTGAGGTGAGGAGCGTGGAGATCCCGCCGCCTCCGGCGCCGCTTCCGAGTCTGGATGCCCCCGACGTCACCATTCTGGAGACACGTCCGCCGAGCTTCGCCACGGGGGAACTGGAACGACCCGGATCCACCGCCGGCCGCCAGGCCGGACTCGTTCCCGGGCTGCCCGGCGGGACCGGTCGCGGCGACGGCGGCTCGGATGTCGAGGGGCGCTATCGCAACACGGTTCCGGAGCCCCGTGTCATCATCCCGGACTGGGATCCGCCGCGCGAGGTCAAGGGAATGCGCGTCATGATGCGCGTCCTGGTGGATGAACGGGGAAATCCCATCGATGTGGAGCTCGAACCGCCTACGCCGAACGCCGGATTCAACCGCAAGTTGATCGAGACGGCCATGGAGATGGAGTTCAAACCGGCGCTTCGAAACGGTCGCCCCGTGCGAGACTGGGCCGTGATCACGAGGGTGTTCTAGGCCCGGACCCCGCCTGCCCCCCCCGGCAGCGCCCCACGGTCCGGATCGTCGTTTCCGGCCGTTCCCGCCTTCCCTATATTCCCGCTCCATGGCTGCGAAATCAGATGTTCCACGTTCGCCGGGAGCACGCGGCGAGATCGGGCGGGGCCAGCGCCACTGCGCCGACCCGGCCGGCCGCTTCGCCCGTGAATCCGGCGCAGGGACGATTTGACGGATCCGCAGCAAGCCCGGGGGCATGCGCTGATCAGGGTGCTGGCGGCTGCTCTGGCGCTGCTTCCCCTGCAGGCGGTGACTCCGGCCCTGCTCGACGGCCAGGTCGTCGGTCTGGAGCAGTCGCCCTCCCGGCAGGAGATCCCCGGCATCACCCTGGGCCTCACCCGCCTGCCCTACCCGTGGCCGATCGAACTCCTGCCCGCCGGCTGGAGCGAACCGGAGCGGCTGTGGCCCGGCGATCCGGCGAACGTCTGGCTGAAGAGCGAGCTCGAGTTTCTGGATCGATCGCTGGCGGCGCATCGCGACACCATGTGGCTCGCCGGCATGGAACTGGACAAGCTGCCACCGGATTTCGAGGCGCGCCGGTTTTATCAACTCGCGCCGGAGATGGAGGAGGCAGGAATCCCGCTCGAGGTCGGGAACGAGCAACGGATCGAGATCATCCCGGATGCCCTCAAGGGGATTGCGGACCTGGATCTCCAGATCTCGGGTCAGGGGCAGCTGAATTCCCGCTGGCAGGTTTCCAGTCCCTGCCTGCTCGGGGCCGGGCAGAGGTGCAACGCGGGGGCCGTTCCCGACATCGCACCGGAGTTTCAGCTCCGGGCCGTGGCGCGGGGCACGATCAGCGAGCGCGTGCACGTGGACGTGGACTTCGACCAGACCCGGGAGTTCGATGCCACGAACAACCTGAGCGTCTACTACGAGGGCAAGCCCGATGAGATCTTGAGGTTCGTCGAGCTCGGCCAGGTGACTCTGCCGCTTCCTCGATCCCGATACATCTCTCAGTCCGTTCCGGCGGGAAATTTCGGCGTCCGCGGTGACGCACGCCTGGGGCCTTTGAGTCTGCGAGGCGTGTTTGCGGAGCAGAAGGGCAGCGTGGAGAGTCGGTCAATAACGCTGGATGTGGGTGGACCGGAGACGGGAAGCTACCAGGATATCGACGTGGTCCTCGATGACGCGGACTATGCCGGCGGCCAGTTTTTTTTCGTGGTGGATCCAAGCGAGCTCGCCGGGTACCCCTACGTGGACGTCATCAGTCACCCGCACAACCCAAGGTACGATGTCGACGTGGAGCGACTGGTTGTAGCGTCGTATGAACACCAAGTTCCGCTCGAAATCAACTGTCACCACTTGCGGTATTACGAGAGGCAAGGTTTCGATGCGGAGGACGTGCGCAGGATGATTCGCTGTGTCCACGAGCACCGGTGGCAGCTCGTGGTCTCGTCCGATCTCGGCGCTG
>Ga0209536_100011383_pt1 | contig 13040 bp, 8 predicted proteins | sample DeeMarSeWOR28_12_FD_187461 | JGI IMG/M metagenome (GOLD analysis project Ga0209536, IMG submission 187461) | Marine sediment microbial communities from White Oak River estuary, North Carolina - WOR-2-8_12 (SPAdes) (version 2) | ecosystem: Environmental > Aquatic > Marine > Intertidal zone >...
ACAAGAACCGCAAGATCGGCAGCTACTGGACCATGGGATTCAACCAGCACTACCGCGGCAGCTGGGTGAACGAGCAGATCTATGCCATCCACCTGCTGCTTGGCAAGCAGGCACAGCCCGGCAACGGCGCCTTCTCGCTGACCGGCCAGCCATCGGCCTGCGGCACGGCCCGCGAGGTGGGCACCTTCGCGCACCGCCTGCCGGCTGACCTCGTGGTAACCAACCCCAAGCACCGAGCCTTCAGCGAGAACCTGTGGAAACTGCCGGCCAAAACGCTGAACCCCAAGCCGGGCAGCCACATCACCAAGATCATGCGCGACCTGGAGGACGGCAAGGTGAAATGGGCCTGGGTGCAGGTCAACAACCCCTTCCAGGCTACCGCCAACGCCAATCACTGGCTCAAGGCGGCACGCAAGATGGACAACTTCCTCGTGGTCTCCGATCCCTACCCGACGGTCTCTGCCAAGGTGGCGGACCTGATCCTGCCGACGGCCATGATCTTCGAGAAATGGGGCCTGTACGGCAATGCCGAGCGGCGCACCCAGGCCTGGCGCCAGCAGGTCGCCCCGCCCGGTGAAGCGATGGGCGATGTCTGGCAGGGACTGGAATTCGCCAAGCGCTTCAGGCTGAAGGAGGTCTGGGGCGAACAGCCGGTGCCCGGGGTAAAGGGCGAGGGTTACGAGGACGGCAAGCTGCCCGATGTGCTGGCCGAGGCGCAGAAGCTGGGCTACTCGCCGGATGACACCCTCTACGATGTCCTGTTCGCCACCGAGGAGAACAGGAAGGTCAAGTGGCCGGACAAACCGGTTGCCAGGGGTCACGGCAATCACATTGCCGAGAAACTCGGTGATGGCTGGTTCCCGGAAAAGGCCCTGTTCAACGAGTATCGCCAGTTCGGCGTGGGACACCATCATGACCTGGCGGAGTTTGACGTCTACTACCGTGACGACGTGCGCGGCCTCAAGTGGCCGGTGATCGACGGCAAGGAAACCCAGTGGCGCTTCAACGAGAAGTACGACCCGTATTGCGCGAAAGGCAGTGGCTTTGACTTCTATGGCAAGGCACTCAAGGAACTGCCCAGCGGCGACCTGGACAAGGTCACCAACGCAGAGAAGACCAGTCTGGCTCACAAGGCCAAGATTTTCTTCCGGCCCTATGCGGCACCACCGGAGCAGCCGGATAAAAACTATGACCTGTGGTTCACTACCGGCCGCGTACTGGAACACTGGCACACCGGCACCATGACCCGCCGGGTGCCGGAGCTGCACCGCGCGGTGCCCACTGCCATGCTGTTTATGCATCCGGCCGACGCCGAGGCACGCGGCATCAAGCGCAACGACGTGGTCTGGATCGAGTCGCGACGCGGCAAGATCAAGGCCGTGGCGGAAACGCAGGGCCGCAACCGTCCGGCGAAGGGCTACACCTTCGCGCCGTTCTTCGACGAGGGCGTGTTCGTCAACAAGATATGCCTGGACGTCACCTGCCCCATGTCGAAGGAAGAGGACTTCAAGAAGGCCGCCATCAAGGTCTACAAGGCCTGAGTGCGGCAGCTTGCAGGCAGGATGACAGGTCTGCCCACGCGGTGAGCGCTGACCCATGGCCGATAAAGCATCGATTTCGCGACGCCTGTTTTTCACCCGGGTCGCCCAGGGCACTGCCCTGGCGGCCACCGGTGGCCTGATCTGGTCCTACCTGCTCGGACAGCAGGCCCGCGCCACGCCCTATGCCATCCGCCCGCCGGGCGCCCGCAGCGAAGCGGAGTTCAATGCCCGATGTATCAAATGCGGCCAGTGCGTCGATGCCTGTCCCTACAACACGCTGGAACTGGCCACGGCCAACGCCGGCATCCCCATCGGTACGCCCTACTTCATCCCGCGCCGGATACCCTGCTACATGTGTACCGACATTCCCTGCATCAAGGCCTGCCCGACAGGTGCCCTGGATCCCGCACTGGAAGACATCAACGAGGCCGGCATGGGACTGGCCGTCATCGACACCGAGAACTGCCTGTCCTGGCAGGGCCTGCGTTGCGAGATCTGCTTCCGGGAATGTCCGGTGCAGGGCAAGGCCATCACCGTCGAGCATCATCCGCGCCGCCTTAGCAAGCACGCCATGTTCGTACCAGTGGTCAATAGCAGTGCCTGCACCGGCTGCGGCATCTGCGAGAAGGCCTGCCCGACCCAGGAAGCCGCCATCCGCATCCTGCAACCCGACCTGGTGCAGGGCCGCATCGGTGACCATTACCGCCTGGGCTGGACCATCGACACACCGATCACAGCCGAGTTCAGTGCCGGCGGTGCTGCGGCCGGTGCCGCGGAACCCGCCACCGGTCTTGATTACCTGAACGAGGCACCGCCATGACCGATGCCGGAGAAAACGTAAAGCCCGGGCCCAATGGCCGGCCGGTACGGCCCTTCGTGATGCCGCACACGCCCGGCGGCAAGCTCTGGGTGTGGCGCTACCTGCTGCTGCGCCGGATGCTGCAACTGGGTGTCCTGCTGCTGTTCCTTGGCACGGTCCGCTGGGGCTGGGAAGTGGCAGGAAAGCCGCTGCTGTCCGGCAACCTGAGCAGCTCGAAGCTGCTCGGCACCATCCCGCTGGCAGACCCGTTTGCCGTGCTGCAGATGATCCTGACCGGATACCTGCCACGGCAGGAGGTGCTGACGGGTGCGGCCATTATCCTGCTGCTGTACGCGGTGCTCGGCGGGCGCACCTGGTGCGCCTGGATGTGCCCCGTCAACATGGTCACCGACCTGGCCGCCTGGCTGCGCCGCAGACTCGGCATACCCGACATGTTCCGCCTCGCGCGCAACACCCGCTACGTGGTGCTGGCACTGGCCCTGGTCCTCTCGGTGCTGACCGGGGTCGCCGCCTTCGAATGGATCAGCCCCATCAGCATGCTGCACCGTGAGCTGATCTTCGGCATCGGCCTGGGACTGACGGCCGTGCTGGGGGTATTTATGTTCGACCTGTTCATCCTGCGCAATGGCTGGTGCGGCCACCTGTGTCCGCTGGGTGCGTTTTATGCGCTGGTTGGCCGCGTGGCGCAGCTGCGTATCCGCTTCGATGCCCCGACCTGCACCCATTGCGGCGAGTGCGCCAGGATCTGCCCGGAGCCCCAGGTGCTGAACCTCAGGGAGGCAACCGAGGCAGGCATGGTCGCATCCGGCGAATGCACCAACTGCGGCCGCTGCATCACCATCTGCCCGGAGGATACATTGCATTTTGACCTGCGACGTTTGATCGAGACCGATAACGAAACTGCCACCACTGAAACCCGTTCAAGGAGAGCAGCATGAAAACCATCACCTTCCTGACCGCCATCGGCCTGATGCTGGCCGTCACCGGCCCCGCTGTCAGCGGCGACGCCATCGACGATCTGAACATGGGCCTGAGCAAGACCAGCGTGTTCGATACACCGACACCCGAGTCCTATGCCTACAGCGACACCAAGCCCGGCAGGAACGAGTGGCTGCCGCGCGCCTGGGAAGGCGCACCGCCCCAGATCCCGCACAATGTCGAGATGTACCTGCCGATCGTGGCCGCGGAAAACCAGTGCCTCGAATGCCACGATGCGCCAGAGTACCTGGACCAGCCGAAGAACATGGACCGGGGCAAGAAGAACAAAAGCCCGATGTCGCGGGATCATTACGCAGCTAACGACCCGGAGGGTGATGTGGCCGGCGCACGCTTCAACTGCACGCAATGCCATGTACCCCAGTCGAACGCAGCGCCGCTGGTAGACAGCACATTCCGCTGAACACCGTGGACGGTGGACGACGGGCATTTCTGCGCGGTTCGCTACTGACACAGGCCGGCCGCTCTCAGGAGACACAACGCCAGCAGGCGCTGGGCCCGCCTCCACCCTGGCATGACAGGCTGCCACTGGAAAGCTGCTGCCCGGGCTGTGCACACCCCTGTGTAGCCGCCTGCGAACCGGGCATTCTCCGCCTGCATCCGGCTGAGCACACTCTGGCCGGTATCCCCTGGCTCGACTTCTGTGACACCGGCTGCACATTCTGCGCCGCCTGTGTCGATGCCTGCCCCGTGGATGATGAACGACTCGACCGCAAACGGCCCGCACCCCGCATCGGCGATCTGCAACTGAACCGCGATACCTGCCTTGCCTGGAATGGCGTGATCTGCCAGTCCTGTCTCGGGCGCTGCCCGGCGCGGGCCCTCGTCATCAACCGGCAGCGAGAACTGCACATCGATACCACACTGTGTAACGGCTGCGGCATGTGCATTTCAGCCTGTCCGGTGGATGCGCTGACACTGCCCGCCAGGTGATTACCTGAACGCCACAGCCGCCGAATCATCTCCGTTTACAATCGGGAATACTAAACAACCAGCAGCTTCCTCAGCAGCGAGAGTATCGCCACAATCACAATCGCGCCGAGTATTTTCTCCATGGTGTTTTGCGACAGCCGGGCTGACCCCATGAATGAGCCCAGCCCCCCGCCGACGATGACCGCGATGAACAGCGGCATGTAATCTGGCCAGTCGACGGCATGATCCGGAAGCCGCGGAAGCAACCCGGCCAGCGAGTTCAGCCAGATGAAGATCGCACCGCAGGCGGCGGCCTGCTTCCCTGTACCCAGCCCCAGGACAATAATCAGCGGCACCAGGAAGATGCCGCCGCCAATGCCGACAATACCGGCAACCAGGCCAAGTGCTGCGCCGGCGAGCAACGAAATGACCAGTTTTCCGATACTGCTGACCGTGATATGAAAGGCCGTGTCTTTCCATAAATAGACACGCACTGCCACCAGGCACAGGGACAGCAGTAGCACCCAGTAGAAGGTTTCCTTTGGTATCTGCAGGGCACCGCCGAGGTAGGCCATGGGTATAGAGGTAACCAGGAACGGTGCAATGAGACCGGGCGAGGCATGCCGCTGGCGGATGAAGTTGTAACTGGCGACCGACGTGACCAGCAGGTTCAGGGTCAGGCTGACCAGCGGAATGACGGCTGCACTGAATCCAAAAATCGTCAGCAGCGCGATATAACTGGTGCCGCCCCCTAGTCCGACGGAGGAATAGCCCAGAGCCACCAGAAAGAACAGTCCGACAATGACATATGGCGACATGAAAACTTCGGACAGGGTCAGTTCTCCGGTATCGGGGGGCGCAACAGGCTCGCCCGGTTTTTGATTGTACATTGTGCAAAGGGGACAGATTTATTTGTCTACTTTGGGGTGCAAATAAATCTGTCCCCTTTGGGGTGTTTGTTTTTACCCGGGTCCCTGCAGACAAAAAAAAGCCCCGGGGATTTCAGTCCCCGGGGCCCGTGCTACATGTTTACTGACACTGCGCGGGTACCTGCACGCAGATACCATTCAGGAAGGCATTCAAGTCGATAACCTCCTGATCCGTGAGCGGCGAGACTCCGCCCATTGCGCCACTGTATGCAGTGAGGTCTGCTATCACCGGTTGCGCCCCCGCCCGCGTGAGATTACGACCACCCGTTTCGCCGGAATTATCCCACTCGGGCGCAGAATGGCAGCCTGCGCATTCGGCGTCATACTGGTCCCTCCCCGCCAGTTCACTCGGCGTGGGTTCGGGAAGTCCCGGTGTCGCCGTGACGGTGACCGAGTCGGGTGCACTGTCATCCAGACCGTCGTTGACTACCAGGGAGGCGACATAATCGCCGTCCAGGTCCGCGGTGAATGTGGGGCTGGCAGTGTCGGCGTTGGCCAGCGTTGCCCCGCTGCCCGCCGGGACACTGTCGAGGGTCCAGGCATAGGTCAGCGGCTGAGGACCGTCGTCGGGGTCGGAACTGCCGCTCCCGTCCAGGGTCACCTCGGAACCGGTGTCCACAGCCTGGTCCTCGCCCGCATCGGCCACCGGCGCCTGGTTGGCAGTCGTCGCCGTCACGGTGACCATATCCGCCGGGCTGTCGTCCTCGCCGTCGTTGACCATCAGGGTGGCCGTGTAGTCGCCGTCAAGATCTGCAGTGAACGTCGGGGTGGCGCTGGTGGGATCGGATAGCGTTGCCGTGCTTCCAGCCGGCACCTCCAGGGTCCAGGCATAGGTCAGCGGCTGAGGGCCGTCATCGGGGTCGGAACTGCCGCTCCCGTCCAGGGTCACCTCGGAACCGGTGTCCACAGCCTGGTCCGGGCCCGCATCGGCCACTGGTGGCAGGTTACCGGCCGAGGCCGTCACGGTGACGTCCGCCGTGTCATCGGCAAGGCCGTCACTGACCGTCAGGGTGACCAGGTAGGCACCTTCGATATCCGCGGTGAACGTCGGGCTGGCGGCGGCCGGGTCAGAGAGTTCCGCCGTGCTGCCGGCCGGTGCATCCAGGGTCCAGGCATAGGTCAGCGCCGCTGGCCCGTCGTCGGGGTCGGAACTGCCGCTCCCGTCCAGGGTCACCTCGGTGTCAGGGGCGACGTTGATGGCCGGACCAACGGCAATGTCTGCTACCGGCGGCTGGTTGCCGCCCTCCTGGGTAGCCCTGACCTGACCGCGTATCTCGCCCGAGGGATTGGCATCGGTGTGGACGTTCACGTAGATATTCCCGTCGAGCAGGGCCTGCCTCAGTTCCGGGGTCAGCGGTTCATCATCCGTACTGGTCCAGATACCGATGGCCTGCCCACCACCCGTAAACTCAAGGGTGCGCACGACGTCGCCGTTGGTCCCGACGCGGCCCTGATGGAAATGGGCAGATCTGATGGGACCGGACAGATTGCTCCTGTCGACATTGATGACATATTCCAGGCCGGCGCCGGTGAGCGTATAGGTGCCGCTGCCCCGCGCCGTGATGCCCTCGACAGGCGGCACCTCCTGGGCGGCAGACAGCTCCCTGAAGGGAATCGCCTGCATCCAGGCCACGACATTCGCCACATCCGCCGCCGTGGGATCGCCCATGGCTGCCCGGCCCATGATCGTGTCCGGGATGCCCCAGTGCATCTTGTGCATGAACTCGCTGAACTTGCCGTCCTGGTTCAGGTAGCCAATCATTCCTCCAGTTCCCGGCAGGCCATCCGAAACGCCTGTGGAATCGTCACTCGGATCACCGTGACATCCCTGGCAATTGGCGCCGTAGTAAGCCTCGCCGGCCGTTGCATCCGCCGCATCCACCGGGGTATAGATGTTCAGGGATTCACCATCGGCGGGCATGGTGTCGATGGCGGCATAGACCTGGTCGGTGCGTGCCATGGGGGCGTTGAGGAACGCCGTCAGGCAGCTGAGCTGCTGCGCAGTCGGTCCCTCTGGATTGTCCGGACCCAGGTCCGGATGACGGTTCCCCAGGATTGCACCGGGGCCCCACTCTGGATCGACCATGTCGAACACCGCAGACCCCTGAGCCCAGGTGCGCCCGCCCGCCGGGATTTCGATGGCAGCACCCCGGCCGAAGGTGGCATCTGTGCTGATATTGCGACTCGGGGTACAGGTGGCGGTATCCGCCCCCCCCAGGTCGCAGTTGTTGGGATCCTGGTAGCCGGCATTGGCCCGACCCGCATTGCGGCTGCGCTGGTCATAGCCGCCCTCGGTGCCTTGCTGGTCCCAACCGTGGCAGGCCTTGCAGCGGGTGTAATCGTTATCGGGCTCATCCGTCGGCAGACCGCTGCCGCCGGCATCAGTCTTGTGCCAGGAATCATAGGCCAGGGCACCCTGGACGACGCAGTCCATATAGGCTGCCTGGCCCGCCGCGAGTGCCTCGGTGGTCGTGTTGTCGACATCGAATGCCGGATCGGCATCCTCCGCAAAGGCGGGAGCCGCCGCGGCAAGTACGCTGGCGAGTTCCGCCGGGCGCTCGGCCGCAGTTAACGGTTCGGACACTGAGCCGTCCGGCAGGGCGAAGGCCGCCTCCACCAGAGCGAGGGCTTCCTGGAAATCCACGGCATCGCCGGATGCGACCAGCCCGACCGCGGCGCTGGTGAGTTCATTGGCGGCCACCCGGTCGCCTGTGCGGGCTATAAAGGTGTAGATGGTATAGCTGTCCTGGGTTCCGGAGACTGTGGCCAGGCCTGTGATGCGGACATACTCACCGCCGGGCTCCACGCCGCCTTTTACGGTAATCGATTCCGTGTCAGGGGCGTAGCTATACTCGCGCTCCGGCACGAGTATCTCGTTATAAGGGCTGCCCGGCTCGGGGCTGAGCGCGACTTCAGTGATGCTGTCAAAGGCCGGATTGACCGCCGGGAAGATGATAGCGGCACCGCCGCCAGTGACGTTGCCGCTGCTGCCACCCCCACCGCATCCGCTCAGCAGCAGTAATGATGCCATGATGACTGCCGTGACCAGCTTCAGCAATACGTTTTCGGATTTCATTTGCCCCGTTCCTCCGGCGAGTGGCTGTTATCGGTTTCTGACTGCTGTCACAGTGGCCGGTTTCTTTATGCCTGCAAGCCTGTATTTGCTGAATCTGTGTTTGACTGGCAGCTAATACTTTATAAATTCATGTATATGCTCATCACATTTCCTTGTCAATTTGCATCCAGGAGGCAAAACCGGACCGGGTTACCGGGGCCGGGGGATAATCCCGTGCATGTGTTGCTCCGGCGACAGACAGTGCCTGGCCGATAGCGGGCAGGTCCCTGCAATTCCGGCATTCCAGCCGCCGGCCGTCCGTGCGGGACGCGGCAGAACAGGGTCGACGGGGCAGGTGAAGTGTGACAACATCCTACGCTGACCCGGCCATCAGTCATCATACTGCAGAGAACGGATACCGTCGGGGCACGAGAGAACAAACATAATGCCGAACAACAGGCTCGAAAAGCTTACGGGGGGGATCATCCTGGCGGTGATCTGGGCAGCGGCACCGCTGCTGATGGCCATGGAGCCCGAAGCCGGAATGACAGACGAGACAGCCGAGGCCTCGGTCCTGGCTGTCGAACAGGGCGAGCATAGCTCACGTGGCGCTGATACCTGCCTCAAGTGTCACGACGAGGATAACGAGTACCCGGTCTTTCCGATTTTCAAGACCAAGCATGCCGTTGCTGCAGACGAACGCACACCGTTTGCCGGCTTGCAGTGCGAGGCATGCCACGGGCCTGGTGACGCACACGCCAGGAAGCCGGCCAAAGGGGAATCCAGGGCACCGATACTGAATTTTGGCAAGGACGCCTGGACACCGGTGAAGGATCAGAACCGCAAGTGCCTGGAATGCCATACGAACCACCAGCGCATCGAATGGAAAGGCAGCCTGCACGAGTTCAGCGATGTGGCCTGTGCCAGTTGTCACCGGATCCACATCGCACACGATCCGGTACTGGATCGCGAGCAGCAGCCCGAGGTTTGCTACCAGTGCCACCTGTCGCAGCGTGCACAGTTCTATCAAAGTTCCCACCATCCTGTTCGCGAGGGGAAAATGGCATGCAGTTCCTGCCACGACCCCCATGGCGATGACGGCACGGACCGTCTCGTGAAGGCCAGCCTTCGGGAGACCTGCACCGGGTGCCATGCAGAATGGCGGGGGCCCTATCTCTGGGAACATGCACCGGCAGCGGAAGACTGTACCCTGTGCCATCGACCGCATGGCTCGAACCAGCCGGCACTGCTGAAGAAACGTCCACCGCAGCTTTGCCAGCAATGCCACTCACAGGCCGGGCATCCGAGTCTCCAGGCAGACGGCTCCACCGTGAGTGCCAGGAGTCAGTTTGTGGTTATCAAGGGCTGCCTGAACTGCCATTCCCAGGTTCATGGGTCCAATCATCCCTCAGGTGTCAAACTGATGCGATGAGACCGGTATACCAGACTGGGTTATCTCGGCGCTGAAGAAGAAATCCTGAGGGGCATCAGTAGCTGAAGGAACTATCCGGTGGGAGGGAATCATGTTTGACCGAGCATCATTCAAAACCGGCATCCTGCTATTCACCGCCTGGTCATGGCTGTCGCCGGCTGTTGCAGAACAGTCGGCCGCTGCAGAAGAACCGGCCGCTGCCACGACCTGGGAGAGCTGGCGCTGCAAATACTGTCCCGAGATCGGGGGAACGGAAGGCTGGGTCGAGCCCGGCATCGGTTACCAGAGCGAGGATTCCTACAGGTTCGGGCGTTACAGCGGCCTGAAGGATGACGGTGTATTTGGCAATGCCGATGGATACCTGATGCACCGTGAAGAGGATGGCCGCTATTATGAAATCCGGGGCCGGAACCTCGGCCTGCAGTCCCGTGACATCCAGGTCGAGGGCGGCGACCAGGGAAAGTACAAATTGTTCCTGGAGTATGACCAGCTGCCCAGCTTCAATGATGACACCACCGAGAGTCCGTATGGCAGCCAGAGCGGCAACCGGCTGTCTCTGCCACAGAACTGGGTGCCGGATTCCAGTACGCAAGACATGCCGACCTTGCAGCAGGACCTCACGGACGTGACCATCAAGACCGAGCGCAAGCGCCTGAAGGCAGACTTTGCCTACCTGCCGTTCAGGAAGTGGGAAATCACCGCGCACTTCATGCATGAAAAGAAAGACGGCAGACATGATGTAGGGACAACATTCGGCTTCAGCGAGACCTCCATCCTGCCGGTACCGGTCGAGTACCTGACGAACGAGCTGGGCTTCGGCATCGGCTACACGGGCAGGAAGCTGCAGGCAAAAGTCGCCTATGACGGTTCCTACTTTGATGAAGAGCATAATCATCGCGGCCTGGTATGGCAGAACCCCTATGTGGCCACGTCCGAGCCCAACGGGTTCGGACAGTATGCACTGCCCCCGGACAACAATTATCACAAGCTGAGTGCAACGCTTGGCTATGACGTCGTGCAGCACACACGGCTGAATGCCCACCTGGCCGTAGGCCGCCTGAAGCAGGACGGCAATTTTCTCCCCTACACCATCAACCCCGATCTTGGCGGCTCCCTGCCGACCAATGATCTGGACGGTGAGGTCAAGAGTACCCTCGCCAGACTGGGGGTCTCATCCCGTCCTCTGCCCCGCCTGCGGCTGAATGCCAATTACACCTACAGTGACCGGGACAACGACTCCAACCGCAATAGCTACGACTACGTGGTTACCGACCTGTACAATGCTGACGCCGCCCGGAAAAACAAGCCCTACAGCTTCAAACAGCATCTGTTCCGCAGCAGCGCGGCCTACCGACTTTCCAACCGAACAGACCTGTCGGCGGGTTTCGACTACGACAGGATGGAACGCACTTACCAGGAAGTGGACGATACCGAGGAGAAAACCCTCTGGGGTGAACTGAGGGTCAGGCCGCATGAGATGGTGGATGCCTCCATCAAGTACACCCATGCGAACCGCAGCAACTCCGATTACGATGGCGTGTCGGAGATCACGCAAAATTCGCGTATGCGGCTTTACAACCTTGCCAGCCGTACACGCAACAAGGCAAGCGGTGCACTTACGCTCACCCCCGCCTCGGCCCTCACCCTGGGATTGAGTGTGGATTATTACAAGGATGACTACGACAACACATCACTCGGCCTCACCGAGGCCAGGGGTGTCAGCTACACTGCCGATGCCTCTTACCTCATCAATGAAAACCTGACGACCACGGTTTACTTCACCCGTGAACGACTGCAATCCGACCAGGCAGGCAGCCAGGGTTTTTCCCAACCAGACTGGTTCATGGATGACGAAAACACGACCCGCACAGTGGGTGTGGGCATCAACTGGGCCGCGATTCCCGACAGGCTGGATATCGGTGCGGATCTGGTGTATTCGGATTACAAGGGCAAGACTAACTACGACAACGCGGCAGGTTACCCGGACCTGGAGTCAACGCTAAAAAGTGCGCGGCTGCACGGCACCTACAGGATCAGGGAAAACACTTCACTGAGACTCGCCTACATGTACGAGGACTTCAGTGAGGACGACTGGGCCAAGGACGGTATCGGTGTCGCCACGCTGCCCACGGTGCTGGGACTCGGCGCCGACACCCAGGATTACGACGTCCATGTCATCGCCGCCTCCATTCGCTATGAGTTCGAATGACAGGATCTGGCAGAGTAATGCAAGGTGTAACCTGACCGATATTCTGGCCCGGTCTCTTCGGGAATTTTTCAGTCTGCTGCATTGTGTGTTTGTTCTCGATAGCGGGTCGTACCGGTTGCTGGTAGCCGCTGGCCCCGTGCCGGGTGATGTCCGATCGTGTTTTATTGAAGCCGCCCCTGCTTAATGATCGCCCGTGCCTTTATCGGGGTATGGAAATCGATTCTTTCAGGTAATCATTCCAGAACTTCGATTTACCAGGGAGTACACAAGTAGAGAGAAGCTGTCTTTACAAATCACAGAAGCGTGCAATACTGAATAGACGTGCTGTAAACAAGTACGCATGGTGCTTTGTCACTATCAAACAACAAGCGCACGTCATAGCTGGAAAATAAATGAAAAAGGGGGGGGTAAGCACATGAATATAAACGTTTCATTCATCGCTGGTTGCGTCATCCTGGTGGCAATGATCGTCTTTCCGCTACATACGGTGGCATACCCGACATATTCAGCATTCGAGGTAACGCATCCGCCGGGGGATCCACGATGCCGTGATTCGGACACGGAGGGTTGTGAGGAGCCGGTAGGCAATTGCCAGACCTGCCATGGACAATTCAGGGCAACCAACGAGGAGAATTCACGCCCGTATCTGCGGGACGAGTATATCTCACGCGCCGACGGCAGGCGTTGGAGCGTGCTCTACCAGGAAGTAGAAGCTGATGATGTTGAAGAGGAAGTCGGTTTGCATGACATCCATCGCCATGTGATTCTGGACAAGATCGGCCGTAGCAGATGCAACGTCTGTCATCAGGATAATGGACGATACCCGGTGATACTGAATTCCTCTGCAGGTGGTGAAGGGCTGGAACCGATCGGCTGCATGGGGTGCCATGGGCGCAACGCTGTCAACGGGCAAAGGGGTGCAGGATTACGCCAGCACCATACAAATTCCGGCATCAATGTCTGCAAGACCTGTCACTGGGATGCTGACCCGGCCAATTACAGACCGGAAGGCGAGAACGTCCTGCCATCGTACTATGCGGCGCCAAACGATATTTTCGTGAACAAGCCGACCGATCCATGCAACCAGCGAGGGGATGAGAACTACGCGGGCGGTCCTACCGGCCTCGATAATGACGGCGATGGTCG
>Ga0209536_100011385_pt1 | contig 13039 bp, 7 predicted proteins | sample DeeMarSeWOR28_12_FD_187461 | JGI IMG/M metagenome (GOLD analysis project Ga0209536, IMG submission 187461) | Marine sediment microbial communities from White Oak River estuary, North Carolina - WOR-2-8_12 (SPAdes) (version 2) | ecosystem: Environmental > Aquatic > Marine > Intertidal zone >...
CAGCGACGTGCGGGTGTTACTGGCAACGGCATCGCGCCATTCCTGATCTTGTTCTAGGAGGCGGGCGAGGATTTCATCGTCGTCTTCTGAATAACTCAGGTTGGATACTTCAATAGCTCTCTGAATAGAATCGTCCAGGGCAAACGTTTGCAGGTTTTCAATTTGGCCGCTGAGCACATCGCCAATTAGTAAACTTCGAGTTTCCGCTTCCGATTGCAAATTTCGGCCAACTTGCTCGGTCATCGTTTGTGCGGCCGATGCGGACATGACAATGTTAAAAGCCAGACTAAATAACACTACCGTGCCCAAGAAAGCAACCAACAATTTGTTGGATAAATTTAGAGTTTTGAATTGCAATACGGCCAAGGCCAGAACAACCAACGTTGCCCCGCGCGCTATCCAGATGGTTACTACATCTATTCTGGGATCCGTCTCTTGTGGAAGCGGTGAATAGAAAACCAACAAGCTGGTTATGATGCTAACGATGATGCCAAAAATTGCACCTCGGATTACATGCTCTGGCGGGAGTGTTTGTATCGAAACCACCAGAATAATGACCAATAGCGCCGCTCCCATTTCTGCGCCAACATTGGCTTGCACTGAAGAACTGAGCATGAAAATTAATGAAAGCAGCGCGAGCAAGTGCCATACACCAAAGGTTGGCTTCTCGGCATGCCTGGAGCGGATAATGGCAACAGAAACCACAAAAAGCAACGTTAAAATCCCAGAAGCTAACAGGTAAAACCCAGTTCGGCTTGTAAATCCCAGGTAAATATCGTACAACGCGGTCGGAAGGGAAAGCGCTGCAGCTAAGCCCGCAATGCGGACGAGATTTCTTCTTCTTGTGTCTTGTGGAGTTGGTGCAGGTACACTCATAAATATCTCCAAAGCTTATTCGTTCTCAACTTGAATGCTTATCTCTGCGCCGGGCAAGATGCGCCCCATTTCGCGGATGGTGGTTTGCAAGATGTTATCCAGGTTGATGGATGCGCCGATCTTGGATGAAATTTCACCGATCACTTGCTCTTTGGCGGCTTGTTTCTGGCTTTCCAGGAGCAGGCGGACATTTTCAACCGCCAGCGCCACGCGATCCGCTGTCGCATGGATGATGGAAATCTCATCCTCGGTCCACTCGTAATCTGGTGAGGGAGCCTTAATCCTGAGGTTGCCAATCGTAGTGTTTCGTAATTGCACCGGGACGGACAACGCATCTTTCTGGTCTTCAAGCTGCTTCCCACTTGTGAGGTTGGTCAGTGCTTGAGGCCTGGCCCCGTCAAAACGATAGCCGACAATAGGGGTGACGCCCTTGATGTTCGACCAGGTTTGCCCGGTCAATTGCCGGGTTACAGTTTCGGCATGTGCCAGCGCCTCGCGCGATTCCTCATACAGGCGGGCGTTCTGAATGGCAGTGCTGACCTGATCTGCCATTGCGGAGAGAATGTTGACATCTTCCTGTGTAAACGCATTCGGCTCTCTGCTCTGTACATCCAATGCGCCGATAACCTGGCCACCGATCCTGAGGGGCAGCGCCATCTCAGACCGCGTATCCGGCAGATCAGGGTTATCAAAATAAACGGCATCAGCCCCAGTGTCCAGCGCGATGCGGGGAGTGCCTGTTGACGTGACGTAGCCGACAATACCGGTCTGTCCAACGCCCAGACGGTGCCCCCGTTCCAGCATCCTTTGCCCACCTTCGCTGTTTGCGGCACGTAGCACGGCGAATTTCCCGGAGTCGTCCAGCAGGAAAATGCCTGTATGATAAAACCCAAAGTACTGACTGATCATGCGGGTAATGCGGGGCAGCAGTTCCTCCAGGTTTTGAATGGAGTTGATAACACGTGAAATCTGTGCGATGGATTCGAATCGTTTGGCACGTCGCTCCATCTGCAGTCTGGCAGTTTCTAATTCTGCAGTGCGCTCTCCCACGCGCATTTCCAACTGTTCCGCAAGCTCATTGAGTTCAGTGTTTCTCTCGCGTAGTTCGATTTGACTCTCACGAAGATTGCTCAAGTTGCGCCGTGTGTTGGCTGAAATGATACCCAGAAGGGATGCTACCGCTACCACTGAAAAACTGAAAATGAAAAAGGTATCGCTCTCGTCGCCCGGGCTGGCCGGTGGAGGAACCAAACCTGCACGCCCCATAAAGAAGAGAATTGTGGCCAGGGCTAACAGAACAGCACCATAATAAACTGCGCCTCTTTTTGGAAACAGCAAAGTTGCCAGGGCTACCAGGAGCAGGGTTGTCATAATAGTTGGGCGGGTATAGCCGCCAACTATGAAGGTTACAGCAAGTAGGTTGAATGTGTTTACTGCAAGGATAATGAATTTAGCGCTATTTCTTCGTCCATATTTATTGAGCCAGATTGTGAACAGCCAAACGAATAAACCGCCAAGTGTGCTATATATAGCAATCTCAAATGCTGGCGATTCAAGCCGAAACATGAAGGGAATTGAAAATAGCGCAAAGCCCAGCAACGCAACCCCCACGCGATGTGTAGTCAGCGCATCTTGCGTTTTCTCCAGGTCACCCTCGAAATAGGGGGCAGTAAAGAAATTCCTTATGGCTGTAAACATAGAAAGCCTTTCGGTGTAAACTGATAATCCATATAATCTCTACTCACTAACTGTTTCATCCGCTTCAAGATCAACTCCAAGTTCAATCGTGACCTCTGCACCGCCCATCCTGCGTCCTAGCTGTTGTACAGCTGTACGCAAGACACCCTCCATGCTACTAAAGGTGCTAATACTGGCCGATATGTCACCAATTACGCGTTCTCGGGCCGCACGGCGTTGGGCTTCGTTAAGCAGGCGTACGTTTTCCATAGCAATGGCTGCGCGTTCGATGATGGCTGATGCGATGTCAATCTCATCTTCTGTCCATTGGTGTTCATCTGCAGCCTTCACCTTCAGCACCCCGATTTTTTTGCCACGCAAATTGATGGGTAAATCTAAAATATTATCGCCATTCAAACCATCTGCTGCTAGTGGCTCTTTTAGTAATGTTGCATTGGCTTTTTTACGCTGGATGCCGGTTAGTTTTTGTGTACGTGTGAAATCACTCCAGCCTGCCTGAGTAAACTGTTGAACGAGAGTTTGCGATTGAGCCAGCGCCTCTTGTATCTCTTCGTACAGACGTGAATTTTGGATAGCGATGCTGACCTGGTCTGCCAGCGTTGAAAGCGTGTTGACATCATCTTGTGAGAAAGCATTGGCCTCAACGCTTTGCACATCCAGTGCGCCGATTACCTGGTTGCTTATAATCAGTGGCAGAGCCATTTCCGAGCGCGTTTCTGGTAGATCCGGGTTATCAAAGTAAACGGCATCAGCCCCCGTATCCAGGGCGATGCGCGCCTCACCACGCCCGGTGGCAAACCCGACGATACCAGTCTCTCCAATTTTAAGTTGATGGTTACGTGCCAGCATTTTCTGCCCTCCTGGGCTATTGGCAGCGCGTAGGACTGCGAACTCCCTATCTGCATCGAGCATGAAGATACCGACATGATAAAAACCAAATTGCTGGCTGATCACGTTCGTGATATTCGGCAATAAGGTTTCCAGGTTTTGAGATGTACTAATGTTGCGCGCTACCTGCGCTACGGCTTCAAGTTGCGCAGCGCGTTTTTCTGATTGGTTTGTGCTCTCTTCCAACTCCGCTGTGCGCTCGTTTACACGTCGCTCAAGTGAACCGATCAACTCCCTCAGTTGGGACGTCATTGCATTGAATGCGTTTCCGAGTGCGCCAATTTCGTCTAAACGTTTTATGCTTGCTTTCTGCGATAGATCCCCTGACGTAACGCGTTCAGCCGTGGCTGCTAAATCTTCAATTGGTTCAACAATCTGACGTGCAGCCAACCAGCCTAAGCCACCTGCTAAGGTTATAGAAGCCAGGAGTAACAAGGCTATCGTTAGTTCCGTTCTGATAATACCAGCAAAAGCTTCTGATGTAGGCGTTTCGGTGACAATAGTGATTTTTTGGTCGCCAAGCGTGATCCGGTCTGCAGCAAGGACCACATTGGTACCAGTTGCACCGGTATGAATGCCATTCTGGTTGGGCACAGTGAAGAGCGTATTGCGGAGTACAACCGAGGGATTATTGTGTGCAATCACCCGGTTTTGGGCATCGACTATGTAAGCATTGCTTCCCTCTCCGAGCGAAATACTGGCAAGAAGGTCCCAAACTGGTTTGAAACGCACGTTTGCTACAAGCACATTATTTACTTCGCCAGTGCGGATGTCCAAAATCGGGACTGAAATGAAAAAGAACGGTTCCCCAGTTTTCTCCGAAAATCGTACGGAACTGTAATAAATCTGGCCGCTATATTTTGGAATCGTAAATTCAACAACAGAGAAGCGATCGCTTAATTGTCCAGCGATCTCGGATCGTGAAACAACGATCTGTTCCTTCCCCTCACTGCTCAAGAGCGTCAGGGAGTCAAATGCGTCTGTGAATGCAAGCAATTCATATAATAGTTGGGTTTGTTGATCATGGTCTAAATTGCTAAAACCTCGCACGCGAATAAGCTCGTTCAGTGCGTTCTCTTGCGTTTGCATGTAAGAGACTACCTGTGTTGAAATACGCAGAGCCAGTTCACTTTGCAATACGACTGCCCGCTGTTGATCCGTTATATAGCTTTGCCAGGCTAGTACCGCACCAACCACGAGTAACAGGCTCGCTGCCAAGGCAACGAAGGTGATTGCTAATCTGGTACGGATGCTATTTCTCATAGTTATAAAACTCCTTGGCAGGTATGTAACGCCTCAGTGTTTTTAGCTGTTTATCGGACAATTACGTTAGCCTGACGGATAATCTCATCTGGGATGTTAAGCCCGATAATTTCTGCAGTTTTAAGGTTTATGGACACGAAAAGGTCGGCCGATTCCACGGGCAGATCTGCCGGTTTTGTGCCGCGCAGGATTTGATCTGCCAAATGAGAAGCTTGCTGTCCCAGAGGAACATTGTCGTGGCCAAAGCTTGTAAGCGCACCATCCCGAACGTTCGCAGTGGCTGGGGCGGCGAGAGACAATTTGTGTTCATTGGCGAACTTTACAAACTGATTATTATTTCTTTCGAAGAATGCAGATGCAGGCAGGAAAATAGCATCAATATCCTCAGGCATTTCATTTAGCGCAACAGCGATTTCTTCCGGTGTACTCGTGTCACGAATCACTAATTCGACATTGAATATCGGGGCTGTTTGCTTCAGTGCTTCTAAGGCTTGAACGGAACTGTTGTCCTCGGGATTGTTGAAGGTATACAAGCGCTTGATCTCCGGATCGAATTTGAGTAACCACTCCAACCTTTTTGGGGTTGGATTGCCCGTCTGGATGCCGGTAATGTTGCCACCCGGATTTAAAACATCTGCCACAATCCCGGATGCCACTGGATCCGTTACCGGCCCAAAAATAATCGGAATATCCGTTCCAGCCAGGCTTTCTTTGGCGGTTAGGGTGGCGAGTGTGCCAAATGTCAATACCAGATCCACTTTTTCATTTTTCAGGTTATCCAAGACTCCGTTGAGGGCATCAGGGTTAGCTGCAGGACCATCATAGATGTAGGTAATATCCTGGCCTTCTACATAACCCGCTTCTTCCATACCAGCCTTAAACCCTTCGAGGATCGGTTCGAGAGGTGGGGCAAGATTGACAACCCCGATTTTATAAATTTTCTTCTGGCTTGCTGCTCCACATGCGCTGAGCAAGAATGAAGCTATGAGAGCAATTGCCAAAATGAGATATAAGGCTTTATATGTGGCTTTCATGTATTTTTCTCCTTGACTTAGCATCGCAGGTTCCTGCAATTTCAGAATCACTCTTCACCTTCAAGCTGAATCACTACTTCAGAGCTATTCAATGCATGCTCTAATTCTTCAGCTGTGGCCTGCAAGATGCTTTCCACATCCAACGCAGCGCTTATGCGTGATGATCCTTCAGAGATGATTTGTTCCTTGGATGCACGGCGCTGAGCTTCTTCTAGCAAGCGGGCAGTTTCAAGGGTCAAGGCAGTGCGTTCGGCAGCAGCCTGCGCTAGGGCAAGTTCATCCTCTGTCCAATTACGGTTTGGGTCAAGAGCGCTTAATTTTAGTTTCCCGATCGTTTGGCCGCGCAGTGATAAGGGGATATTGAGAGATGAATCATCTTTTGTTTTTTCAGTAATTGGTTTTGGTGCTGCGCCATCGAATTCATATCCGAGCACTTTCTTTTTGGCTGCAACTTGCTGCCAAGCCCGACCGGTCATCTGGCGGTAAGCGGCATCCATTTCTTCGGTCGCCTGTCGGCTCTGTTCGAACCAGCGAACGTTCTGAATAGCGATAGCAACCTGGTCTGCTAGGATAGATAGTGTTTGAATATCTTCCTCTCCAAAGGCATTTGGCTGTGTGGATTGTAAATCCAAGGCGCCAAATGTCTGACCGGCGACTTTCAATGGCAGGGCGATTTCAGAATGGGTATCTGGTAAATCAGGGTTGTCAAAGTAGACTGCATCATCACCGACATCCAAAGCGATACGTGCTCTACCTGTGGAAGTTACATATCCGACAATGCCCTGTGCACCAACTTTCAAGTGATGTCTGCGTGCCAGCATATTTTTTCCACCTTCGCTGTTGGCAGCCTGTAAAACTGCATTTTCACCCTGATCATCTACCAGGAAGATTCCGGTGTGATAAATTCCAAAACGCTGGCTGATTAATTCGGAAATACGTGGTAGTAATTCTTCCAGGTTTTGAATACCAGAGATAGTTTGGGAAACCTGCGAAATTGTTTGAAGTTGTTCGACTCTGTTTTGCAGTTCAGCTGTACGTTGATTGACACGCTTCTCCAGATCCTTTTGAAGTTCTTGAAGTTCAAGATTGGCTTCTTCCTGTGCCTGTGCATTGGATTCCGCTTTATGCAAGCTATCCGTGAGGCGCTGGATGATCACGCGCAGTACGCTGGCAGTAGTGAATAAAAGTACCGTGGCAACCACGATATCATCATAGCCCGTCTGGCTGGCGACTGAAGATGGGTTGATACCATTTATATCCGTATATCCGAGCACGGCAGCAGAAATGGAGCCAAGTAGAGCAAAGAAAAATGAGCCTCGAATGCCCAACATCAAGCCGGCCAGTACGACAATTACTGGGAAGCCTGTAACCGAAATATGATATAAACCGTATCGGTTATAGGCGATAAACGTAACCACAAATGTCAACAGGCTGGGAACTAATATCCTTCCCGGGGTTGTAATCCCGCGCCAGGCTAAGATTGTTGCGCCTGCAGTGATAAGAGCCGAGATAGCCAAACTCCATGCTGCAATAGGATTATCACGTTCAAAGGAAACAGCACCGGCGATGATAAATAATCCAATAGTGGTTAATATAAGAATACTGAAGACCATGCGGTTAGTTGTCAGCTGGACTTTTGTTTTATGGGATGATTTGAACAGGGGTGTTCTACTCATATCTAAACTCCTACGACTCTTCCTGTTCTGTTTCAGAGCTGAGTTCGACTGCAACTTTCGCTCCACTGATTTGCTGCCCCAGTTCTAGCACTGCAGTGCGCAGAATAGCTTCTATGTCGGTGCTTGCTCCAATGTTGGCTGTTATTTCCCCAATTGTGCGTTCTCGCGTGGCCCGTCGTTGGGCATCTTCTAGCAGGCGGGCGCTTTCGAGTGCCAGAGCAGCACGGTCGATAGCGGCCTCAGCCAGAGCGATTTCTTCGTCTGTCCATTTGCGGTCTTTGGTACTCGGTTTGAACTTGATCTTGCCAATAGTTTGTCCGCGCAGGCGCATGGGTAGAGTCAATCCGGCTTCAAGTTCTGGGATGCCATTGGATTTCAGTGGCTTTGAATCTGTGCCATCATAATGGTAGCCAGAGATAGCTTGTTTTTTTGTAAAATCCCTCCATGCTCGTCCGGTTTGTTCGGCGTAGGCTTCTTCCACTTCCCGCAATGTCGATTGAGCCTGGGTCAGCAAGCGAGCGTTTTGAATGGCGAGAGCAATCTGGTCTGTCAATGTTGTGAACACTGACATATCCTCGGTGGAGAATGCATTTGCTTCGGTGGATTGGATATCCAATGCGCCAATGTATTCTGCCCCCAAGCGGAGGGGCAAGGCCATTTCTGAGCGGGTGTCTGGGAGGTCTGGGTTGTTGAAGTGAACGGAATCAGCTCCCACGTCCAGTGCGATGCGAGGCCTCCCTAGTTTGATGGCGTTGCCAACAATACCTTCTATCCCAATGCGCAACTTGTGTCCGCGTGCTAACATTTTTTGTCCGCCTTCACTATTTGCGGCGCGTAGTATGGCATAGGTCTGATTATCATCATTTAGGAAGATGCCTACATGATAGTAGCCCAATCGCTGGCTTACAAAGTTGGCAATGGCGGGTAGCAGGCTTTCAAGGTCTTGAATAGCAGTCAGAGAGCGAGCCAATTCCGCGATGGCGGTCAGTTGTTCAGAACGCCGGGTGGTTTGTTGGTTAGCGCTCACCAATTCTTGTGTGCGTATTTCGACACGTTGTTCGAGGTCGCTGCTCAAGCTTTCGAGTTCGCGGTTAATAACTTGCAGTTCCTCAAGTCTGATTTTTTCCGTAGTATTGCGGAAATTGGTAAGCAACATGAGCACTACACCAATGACGGTGATAATGCCTGCCTGGGCGCCAATATTTTCAGGCAGGTTGATGCCGAATGATTGAATCGACATGTAAGCCCCGATATTCAATCCTACAAGGATGAATACGGCCGGTGCAGAAATAAACGAACTAGCTACAATCAAGCTTAGTGGAACGTAGATCAACACTAGCGCGCCGTGATCGGCTGTGTTGCCTTGTTGGATGATGCTTACATATGCCAGGGAGCCAAAGGAGAGAGAGAATAGGAAGATAGCGGCGCGGTACCATTTCGTTCTAGAAAGAAGGTAGGTCAACACGAGCACAATGAAGGAATAGCCAATAGGGCCTTCAAACGCTTCCACAAAACCCATACGGGGGGTTCGGGCCAGGCCGCCAATAATATCCAACAAAGTGATCGCGAAAAGGAAGGACGCAGCTAGGCGTGCAGAGCGCTGTTCGCCGATATCTTTTAACGCTGCAGAGGGGGATGTCAGCCAGTCCCAAACGCGTTGCACCAACGACCTATTCGGTTGCGGCATATCCGGTCCTGGCATAGGCGTGGTTTCAGGGTTCACGTTCGCGCTCCTGTATCTTCCTGGTCGCTCTCAAGCTCTAAGATAACCTCGGTGTCGCCAAGTTGTTGCCCAAGTTCCTGCACTGTAGATCGCAAAATCGCTTCCACTTTTGTTGATTCACCGATCTTCGATGAGACTTTGCCAATGGCTTGCTCTAAGGCTGCTCTACGTTGGGAAGTCTCGAGCATGCGGGCGCTTTCCAGGGCAATGCTCAGCTGTTCGGATAAAACATCAACCAACTCTAGCTCCTCTTGCGTCCATTTATCCCCGTTTGCCGGTTTACGAAGCTTGATGCCTCCAAGGATTTGACCGTAACTCTTAATTGGCAGGATGACGGTCATACCATCGTCATGCATGGTCTGTCCGGATTGGATGGCTTGTAATGTATCAGGTGACTGCTGCGCTTTACTTAGCTGCAGGTTGCCATCTTCTGAAACAATAAATTTTGGTGTGCTTTGCCTTTGTGTTAGATTACGCCAGTCTTGGGTCCTGAGATCACCATAAGCTCTTCGTTCCGCATCACGCGCGGCTACAAACCTGGCAAACAAATCCGCGTTATCGAGGGTGATAGCGATTTGATCTGCCATAGTTTGCAAAGTGTTGATAATATCCTGATCAAAAGCTGCAGGTTGGTTGCTTTGTACAGTCAAGGCCCCGAGTACGCGACCGCGTGAGCGCAGCGGTAAGGCGCCTTCGGAACGCGTTTCTGGCAGGAATGGATTCTCAAACCGCACCGCGTCTTCACCGATGTCAAGCGCGATTCGGGATTGGGCGTTTTGGATGCACCACCCGATCATGCCTTCACCAATCTTCAAGCGATGTTTTTCTGCAAGCATCGCTTGACCAGCTTCCCCGGTCCCGGCTTGTAGCGCTGCCCATTGGTTATTTTCATCAACAAGGAACAGGCCTACGTAGTAGAGGTTGAACTGTTCCCTGATTAAATCAACTGATTGTCTGATGAGGTCATCCTTGTCCAAAATGGAGGCTAGTGTGCGGCTAACTTCAGCTGAACTTTCAAGATATGCTGACCGTTGCTCCAGGGCCTGGGTTCGTTCATTCACGCGTTGTTCCAGTTCATGAACGAGGCCACTTACCTGAGTTGCCATAGTATTGAAGGCTTGTCCAACCTGGCCGATTTCGTCTCTACTGTAAACTTGGACTCGTCGGTCTAATTCTCCCCCTGTCATTGCCTGGCTTACTTCAACAAGTTCGTCCAACGGGGAGATGATAACACGTCGCGAGAATTGGAATAGCATAAAAATGAGAAGCACAACCGCAATAGAAATTGTCCCACTCAGCCCCAAAGAGACCGTTTGGGAAGCTTGCTCGAATTGATCGAGACGAAGGTCCACGATGCTGTCCCCCAGGACATGCTGGCCTGTGCCGTGACATGTCTGGCACCTGGTTTCATTGTAAAGAGGTACTACACTGCGTAATATATCTTGCCCCTCTATCGAAATGATCGTCATCGTGGGTCTTTCTTCTGGGGGAAGCTGATGGCAAGCCCAGCAGGTTGGATCTAAGATATTCACATCGTAGTTTTCTTTGTCAAGATTTCGCCCCCCTGGAAATCCAGTCGCGAAGGAAGTCAATACGGATTGGTCATCGTAAATTGCTATCCCATCAAACTGACCACCAACGTTGTTGCCTAAACTGACGAGTGTATCCTGGACTATATCCTTTCGGCCTTCCATCATTGCATCAGTCACCAGAGACGATACGATAGCATTAAGATTCTCTGCTGCCCGAATCTCGCGTTGCCAAAGTTCTCCTTGCACGTATTTGGCAACACCAAATATGATGCCCCCTAATAATGGCAATAGAATTAAGCCGATCCCTGTGAAGGCTTTGAAACGAATGCTTCGGTTATGCCACCAGTTCATCCTGCGCATCCTTCTGTTCTTGCTGAATTGAGTCTCACGTTGTAACTTCTCATATATTGCCTAAGGACGAGACATGCCGGCAACATCTCCATCGAGATCGGCCAGGCTGTCAAATGACACTTGAAGAATATAATCGCTGTTGTGGGCATAGGCACCGAGATCATGAGCAACATAGTTGTAGTTATATGCCGCTCGAAGCAAGCGCGGTGTCCAGGCGTTGTATCTGTTGGACACGAGATTTTCATCGGGATCAACTTCGCCATTACCGTTGGTGTCTATGAAAAAATATGGGTAGGAATTTCTATCGTATACGATAGGAACACCAACAACTTGTGCAGCGTAAACTTGAATGGCTTCATACAGGGCTTCATGAAAAGCGCTGATTTCGAAAGCTATGCCTTCGGTGATGTCACCATCCCCATCGTAATCTGTAGTGTCAACACGAATATCCTTAGGTTCTGCCTCGGCAATGGTGTGGCAGTCATGGCAAATTTCAAAATTCAATTCGAGACTGTGCTGGTCATGGCACCTAACACAAGCGAAGAATTCTTCTCCTCGTTTATAACGGCCATTGTAAGTTTTTCCAGCGTATTGGTAAGCGCCTTGCACTTCTGAGCCAAATGATGTTGCACCCGATGTAAAATGGCTGTTTATAAAACTAAGCTCTGCGCTGGGGACATCTGGCTCAACCAGATTTAATTCAGCAATGGCGGTATCGACGATCGAGGTCGAACCACGACCTTGATGGCACTGAATGCATCGGGCTTCGGGCCCCAGTCCGCGAACTTTGACGCCAGATGGGAACACTGCGCTGTCGAGATCATCGGTTGCCTCATTGTGGCAGGCAAAGCAAGTAACCGAGGTGCCGATTATTGCAGGGTTATCTACCCGATCTGCTTCGGTTCCGTCCACACCGAGGAAATCGATAAATCCGGGCTTACTATGACATTTAGCGCACTCGACAGGGATTTCCTGAGGGTCATCTTCGTTCCAATGGGTGAAAGCCTCCGCATCAGCATCAGCATGGCCGGATGCGGCCCAAAGATCTTCGTAACGTACTGGTTCCGGGCAAACCAGTTCTTCACATTCCGGGCATGTAGCTGGAACAACTGATACGGGAAATTCAGTCGTTGGACTGCATGCAGTCAAAACAGCTACTATCCCCACAAAGAGAGTTGCAGCAAGCCATTGTATTCGTTTGTGGGAAGTGCTTTGTGCTTCCATGCGTTTCTCCTGTTTTGAACTGAACCTTCGGTACTTAGCTAGCTCTTGAATCATCGGTTCCTATCCAGACTTCAGCTTCGACATTTCCAAGGGCTTTGTATAGTTCTTGCGCGGCGCTTCTTAGCACACTTTCAACGTCCATACTTTCTCTCATTCGCGCTGATGCTTCACTTATAATGTGTTCACGGGCAGCCCGTTTTTGGGCATCTTCTAGCAGGCGGGCGTTTTCGAGCGATGTGACTGTATGTAGGGCCGCGTTTTCGATGAGCGCAATTTCATCTTCCGACCAGAGATAGCCTGGGGCATCTTTTTCGATGCCAATCATGCCAATTAATTGCCCACGCAACCTCAATGGGACAACCAAAGTGGCAGGGCTCTGACCATCCGTTTTGCTGTCTGCCTCTATGGCAACAGCGCGGCCTGCCTGCAATTTTTCCATTACATCTTCGGGTAAGTCATGTACAACCGGCACGATGTTAAGACCATCGTATTCGTAAGCCGCCATAGATTCTTCGATTTGATATTCCCAAGCCTGGCGCGCCTGCGTTTGGTAGACCAGTCCCAATTCATCAAGAGCGTCCTGGCTGCGCTTGACGAGCCGCGCATTTTCTATGGAGACCGCAAGTTGATCTGCGAGTGTTTGCATGATGCGCAGGCTACCATCATCGAAGGCGTCTTGTTCACTGGATTGAATGTCCAATACACCGATCACACGCTTGTTTACCACCAGAGGGAGCGCCATTTCTGAGCGGGCGTCAGGGAGGAGTGGATGGC
>Ga0209536_100011386_pt1 | contig 13039 bp, 12 predicted proteins | sample DeeMarSeWOR28_12_FD_187461 | JGI IMG/M metagenome (GOLD analysis project Ga0209536, IMG submission 187461) | Marine sediment microbial communities from White Oak River estuary, North Carolina - WOR-2-8_12 (SPAdes) (version 2) | ecosystem: Environmental > Aquatic > Marine > Intertidal zone >...
CCTTCCAACCCAATTTTGATTCCATTTAGTGCCAAGACCGAATGGCACTGATACTCCGAGTCCTACAGAAAAAGCACCAGAAATTTTATGAGAAGCAAAAAAATGAGGAGGTAAGAATGTCTGACTAATCATATTAGATTTGTCTACTGCAGGTGTAACGCCTCTGAAAGATGTGCTGGGCCCAATAATTGCTGCACCCAATAGAAGATTTGTTCCATCCAAATAGCTTAACGCTGCTCCATTCCAGTAAACGGCTGAGGCATCATTAACAATAGCTGTAAATGCACCTCCGAGTCCCATAGGCTTTGCTCCATGCTCATTTAACTGGAAGCCACCTGCCAGTGATATGCCCGCAAACGAAACAAGAATATACATTGTTATGTAAAAGAATTTTTTCAAAAGTATCCCTCCTTCGAAAGTTTATAGATGATGTTATTTAAAGAAAATATCTATCCAATCGAGAAAAGAATAACTCCTTTCTCTACTGCTGAACCCTCTGATACCAAAATATTTTCAATAATCCCCGAAGCCGGGGCTTTAAGATCGTTCTCCATTTTCATCGCTTCCAGAATTATAACAGATTCTCCCTGTTCAACTTGTTCACCTATTTTTTTTCTTACTTTTAAAATTAAACCCGGCATCGGAGCCTTTACATCCATGTGGTGATGTTGCGCAATAGCAGAATTTTCAAGTAGTTTAACAGCTTTCTCCTGCAAGGTGGTTCTTACAGTCACATCAAAATAATTTCCCTTTAATAGCACTTTAAATGAATCACTATTCAGCTTTTCAGATGTTAGTTCAAATACTTTGTCATTTAATTTTAAGAAGTATGAATTATTGCAAACCGGAATTAAATCGTATTTGTATTTTATATCATCTAAAATCAGCTCGTTTTGGTTCAGGATCTTAATATTTAACTTTGTACCGTTAATGCTTACAACGAAATCATTCATACAGTTGCTCCTGCCAAAGATTGAATTTCTCTGTATGATTGCTTCTAAGATTATTAACAGAGGAATTTGATTTTACGACCGCAGCAAATATCGCTGCAGTTTTTTCGATTTCCTTCATCTCCTTGTTGTTCTCAAAATTCTTTAGACTACTCATAAATTGATCGTTCAAAAAATTAATATTGATGTCCCCTTTTCTAAAAGAAGGATGGTCAATAATTATTTTTAGGAAAGAAATATTTGTAATCAATCCACCAATAATGTACTCTGAAAGTGCTCGTAACATCCTGTTAATTGCTGATTGTCTTGTATCTGACCAACAGACTAGTTTTGAAATTAATGGATCATAATGAACAGTTATTTGTGAACCGTTATCAAATCCTGAGTCAACCCTCACACCGGGTCCTGAAGGTGGCGAATAACTTAATATAGGACCGGTTGAAGGAAGAAAATTGTTAGCTGGATCTTCTGCATAAATTCTACATTCCAGCGCATGACCATTAATCTTCAGATCATTTTGTTTGAATGAAAGCTTATTCCCGGTTGCAATTGAAATCTGTTCCTTTACTAAATCCAGACCTGTTATCAGTTCAGTTACCGGGTGCTCAACCTGAAGACGCGTATTCATTTCCAGAAAATAAAAATTCTTCTGAGCATCCATCAAAAATTCAACAGTTCCGGCATTGAAGTAATCGCAAGCTTTTGCTGCGTTCACTGCAGCTGTAGTTATTTTTTCCCTGGTTATTTCATCAACAAACGACGATGGGGCTTCTTCAATTATTTTTTGATGCCTTCGTTGAATTGAACATTCCCTCTCAAATAAATGAACATAATTGCCCTGTTGATCTCCAAAAATCTGAACTTCGATGTGTCGGGGATTTTCAATAAATTTTTCTATGTAAATATCATCATTAGCAAATGCTTTAAGGGCTTCTCTTTTCGTTGCTTCGAATGCAGCTTCAAATTCCTTACTGGAATTAATTCTTCTCATTCCCTTTCCACCGCCGCCTGCCGAAGCTTTTAGCAAAACCGGATAACCAATTTCTTCTGAAATCTTTAAACCATCCTTTACAGATTTAATTGATTCTGTCGTTCCGGGAACTATTGGAACTTTGTTATTCGCCATTATTTTGCGAGCTTCTGTTTTACTGCCCATCAAATAAACAGATTTTGACGAAGGACCAATAAAAGTAATTTTGTTTTTTTCACACTCTCTAATGAATTCAGAATTTTCAGCAAAGAATCCGTAACCAGGATGCACCGCATCGGCACCAATTTCCAGTGCAAGTTTTATTATTTTTTCTTTATTGAGGTAAGAATCGTGCGCAGGAGAATTTCCGATATAATAGCTTTCATCTGCCAATCGTGTGTGGAGAGAAGTTTTATCAGCATCAGAATAAATTGCTGCAGATATTATTCCGAGTTCACGGCAGGCTCTGATAATCCTAACAGCTATTTCTCCCCTGTTTGCAATCAAGATTTTTTTAAACAACGCAATCTCTACTTTAATTCGACTATTGTAATACCCTCTCCGCCAAATTCTATTGGTGCAAAATAATAATTCTTTACCTTTTCATGCTTATCAAGAATTTCTTTTACAGCCTTTTTTAATACACCAGTACCTTTTCCGTGCAAAATTTCAACACGCTCCTGCCCTGCCATATAAGAATCATCAATAAATTTAAGAATTTCAAAATCGGCTTCTTCAGGTTTTCTTCCTCTAATATCGATTCTATATTGTGTTTCAGGAATTTTATAATTACGATAATGAATTTCCGGCTTATCCTTTTGCTTAGAATCAACTAAGAGTAAATCACTTAAGTCAACCTGCATTTTAATTGTACCGGATTCTATTATTGCTTTGTTCTTTTCTTTATCAATTTGAATTATTTGCCCGGAAGTCGTAGTATTTTTAATTGAAACAAAACTACCAATGCTAAAATCTGTTAATTTTACCTCTAAAACAATTTCTGGAGAATAAAGTTTTTCAGTTTCATCTTTTAGTTCCACAATAATCTTTTTTGCTTCTTTAATTACTTCTCTCTTTGCCTCTGATTCACGTATCTGTTTAATTACGTTCTCTACTTTTTTATTCACGCCTTCAAGAAATTCTTCTGCATCAGATTTAGCTTTCTTTAGAATTTCTTTCTTCTCTTTCTCAAGTCTTTCTATATTATTCTTATATAAGCTGGATAAACCTGCAAGTCTTGAATTTTCAATTTCCATCTCTCTTAATTTTGCTTCAAGCTTATTTGATTTGGTTTCAAGGTCTGACAGAAAAACTTCAAGCTTATATTTATCTCTATCCATAAAGTCGGAAGCGGTTGTAAGAATACTATTATTCAATCCTCTTCGTCTTGCTATTTCAAATGCATAACTTGAACCGGGAATACCTAATTTGAACTTGTAGGTAGGGGCAAGTTTTTCATGATCAAACTCCATTGCTGCATTCACGAATTTATCTTCGTTGTTTGCAATAATCTTTAAACTTCCATGATGCGTCGATGCAAAAACTAATGCGCCTTTATCTCTAAGTTTCAATAATACAGCTGCAGCCAGAGCAGATCCTTCAGTTGGATCAGTTCCTGTTCCTATCTCATCAAGAAGAACAAGTGAATTATTTTCTGCATTTGTAAGAATATTTTTCAAATTATTTAAGTGCGAACTGAAAGTTGATAAATCATCCTCTAAGGATTGTTCATCCCCAATATCAATTAAAATATCTTTAAAAATATGGAAATTGGAATCCGGATTTACAGGAATATGTATTCCGGATTGTAACAGTAAAGAGAGTAAACCAATAGTTTTTAGAACGACAGTTTTTCCTCCGGCGTTTGGTCCTGTAATTATAATTATCTTTTCATTATCCAGTTCAAGGTTAAGAGGAATACTTGCATCCCTACCAAGCTTTTTAATTAATAATGGGTGTCTCCCATCACTTATGAGAAATTTATTTTTTTCATCTATGGATGGAAAAGCTCCGAGTATCTCAATTGAATACTTTGCCCGGGCGAAAAGAGAATCGATATATGCGATAGTTCTTAAAGCCTCTCTCAATTTATCACTTTCTTTACCAACCAGTTTCGTTAGATCCCTTAGAAGTCTTTCAATTTCTCTCTTTTCCGCAAAACCCAGTGTAACAATTTCATTATTTAATTCGAGTGTTTGTTCAGGTTCAATGTATACGGTTTGACCGGTAGCAGATTCGGAATGAATGAATCCTCTAAGGTGCCTTTTATGTTCGGATTTTACAGGAATAACCATCCTTCCATCGCGAAGAGTCAAGTAATCCTCTCTAATTATTCCCTGATCATCGAGTGATTTCATAATGCTGTTAATTGATTTAACCAGAGAATTTTGTTTTTCTCTAATCTGCTTTCTAATGTCAGCAAGATTCTTACTGGCTTTCTCTTTTATTTCACCAGATTCATCAATTATTTTTTCAATATGATGTTCAAAAACTTTATCAATCAACAATGAATTTTGAAATTTTAATAAACTCGGTGCGATTGCAGCGTTATTCTTTAAAAATTGGAAAAGTGTCCTGGAAGTTTTAGCAAGCCTTAAGACTTCAAGAATTTTTTTTGAAGCAAGCACAGCGCCTTCAACTCTACTTTGAGCAAGCGTTTCATTCAGGTCGGGAAGGTAATCTAATTGCGGAGGTATATTTCTAATTAGTATTTCTTTAGATTGGCTTACAGCTTCACATTCTTCTAATATTATTTTAGGATCATATAATGGTAACAAATTTAATACATATTTTTTACCATTCTCGGTTACAGCATAGTTGACGATGTTGTTTAGAACTTTTTGATATTCCAGTTTTTCCAGTACAGAATTACTAATCATTGAAGAGTATCTTTTTCATTAATATAGTCTTCAATTAACTTACGAGGTTGGGGTGTGTAATAGCTTAAATATTGGATTGTTAATGGAATTACTTTATATGTTGGATAATAAAAAATTGATCGTTCTCTCGTTTGCTTTTCAGGAAGATCAAACACATTTACGATTATAAATATAGCACTTAAAAAGTAGAGTATTTGAATTGCTCCCATTGCACCACCAACAATCTGATTGATCAAGTTGTTCACCTTATCAAAAGGATGAATGACTCTTTTTAAGAACATAAATATTGCAAGTATTCCGAAAAAAATTATTACACCACCAATTATTTCAGCAAGGTAATATTCAATACGAAATGCACTTTCAATAAATAAACCTAAATTATGTGCAAAAAAAACAGCTGCTACAACGGCAATAACAAATCCTAATATTCCTATTAACTTCCTAACAAATCCATCTTTAAAACCAAGGATAAATCCAATTAGAACACCAATGACTATTAAAGCATCAAGTAGTATCAATTTACACCAAGAACTTTTTCCACAGCTTCTTTAATTGCTCTCCCATCAGCTTTTCCCTTTAGTTCTTTTATTGCTAATGGCATAAGCTTCGGAAAATCTTGTTTCGACGTAGCACCTATTTCATCTGAAAGTATTTTAACTTTACTTAATATTTCTTCTTTTGTCAACTGTTTGGGCAAATAGGACATAATTATATTCAGTTCAGCTTCCTCAACTGCAGCCAGATCATCCCTATTGGCCTTTTTGTATTCTTCTATCGACTCTTTACGTTTCTTTGCAGCAGTACTAAGTAATTTTATTTCCTCTTCCTCATTTAAATCTTTGCCTGATCCACTTTTTTCAAACTCCAGCAAAAGTGCCCTTATAGATCTAACCGTTTGCAGTCTTATTTTATCACCGGATTTTATAGCTTCTTTTAAATCTTGATTTATTTTTTCTGTTAGATTCATTTTGCCCTCTACAATAAAAAAAGCAGGTGATTATTTAAAATCAACCTGCTTATTAAAACACCAATAAATATTTAATTAAATTTTTACGTTTGCAGAGTAGTTTATTCTTAAACAATAAGCTTTTCGTAGCTCCTGCTGTATATCTGTAACAAAACCCATATCACTATTTTTATCTACACGGAGAGAGACTATTACATTTGGCAGTGCCTGCCTTTTAGCATACATAATGTTTTGGATTTCATCAAGTTTAACAAGGCTATCATTAATTTGAACTCTTCCATCTTTCCCTACCCAGATATATGATATCAATCGTTTGTTTTCAATTTTTTCTATAGCTTTAGCTTCTGGTAGAGAATAGTTCACCAAAACCTCAACTTCTCTAAGAGTGGTAGTAACCATAAAAAATAGCAGCAGCATAAAAATAATATCTGGCATTGATGCTGTTGGAATTTCTTGTTTAGTGCTTGCTCTTTTCTTTTCGAATTTCATTATTCCAATTCCTTTATTTATTAACTTTCTCTGGTTCTGCTATTGAAATAATAATGGGGACGGCGTCCTTAACCTCATTCTGTTCTGTATCTTCAAGATCATTAAACTTCTTGCCAAACCTGGAATTTGAATACTCGTCACGTACCTCAAAAAAAGCACTCTTAACCTGGTCCAACGCTTGAATGTAAGCGTTATATACAGTTTTTCTATCTGTCTTGATTGAAACTATCAGCTTTTTATTTTTCGGAAGATCAATCTTAGACTGAATACGAGGTTTAAGAGTGTTCGTAATCTGGAACAACGATATTGGTTCACCATCCAAAAGAACATCTCCAGTTTCATTGATCAATATAGCAGCCATTCTGTCTTTAGGAACTTCTACAGTTTCCACATCCTCTACAAATTCAGGTAAAGTCATACCTATTCCAGAATCAACATCAATTACTGTTGCAACAAGAAAGAAAATAAGAAGCAGGAATGCTATATCAGCCATTGAAGATGTAGGAATAGTTGCTTCCGGTAGCTTTTTCTTTTTTAACATTTTACTAGACTTTTTAATTAATTTTTAATTATTTCTTCCTTGCTTGCAATTCGTATAATGCATCAATCAATTCGATGGAGGCTTCTTCCATATCTCCCACTAGTCTATCAATTCTGGAAACAAGGAAATTATAAAAAACCTGAAGTATCATAGCTACCACCAAACCAAACAAAGTTGTGAGCAATGCTATAGCGATACCATCAGCTACAATTGCAGGTGAAATTTGTGCTGCTTCTTTAATAGCATCAAACGCAGAGATCATACCCTGAACTGTGCCTGTAAACCCAAGCATAGGAGCAATAGAAATAAAGAGAGATATCCAAATCATGCCTCTCTCAAGGAAGCCCATCTCAATACCGCCATAAGCAATAATTGCTTTTTCAGCAGCCTCAAGACCTTCATCTGCTCTGAGTAATCCAGCATGAAATACTGATGCTACAGGACCTTTGGTATTGGCACATACTTGTTTCGCTTGTTCAATACCGCCATCATCCAGTGCCCTTTTAACCTGGATAATGAATTTTTTAGTATTTGTCTTGGAACTGGTTAATGTCCAAAGTCTTTCGAAACAGAAAGCCAGGCCAAGAATCAGGCATATCAAAATTGGCCACATAAAGCCACCGCCAGCTTCAAATTTTGTTGTTAACCAATTTAGCACACCACTACTTTCGTTTGTGGTTTGTGCAATTATGTTAAATATCGAAGCTAAAACTCCTGAGAAATCCATATACAGTTTCCTCCTGAAAATTGAAAGAATGATATCAAGGAAAGGTTTTTTTCCAAATAATTTTTATTTATGAGTATGACTACAATAATGATTTAATAAAAGAAAGTCAACAAATTCCTGTCACCCAAAAGGTAATTTTTTAGGACGAATTAAACCGGTATTTAAGCTGAAATATATTACCTGATAGTAAATGATAACTTAGAAAAATAGAGTTTACAAATTCGCCAATCTCTGCGGGTTTTATCCAGCTTTCAAAATCTGCATCTTTCATCCATTCTCTGTTTGGTGGTGTATCAATTATGAAAGGAGCAATTGCATTTGCTGATAACTTAATCTCTTTCCCTTCTTCCGCTAGTGTTTTAACAAGATGTATAAGTGCCGCTTTAGATGATCCATACATTCCCTTGTCCGGTTCAGGGACTATTCCTGTATACGCCGATGTGAAACAAATAGAACCTGAATGAGACTTACTAACTAAAAGAGAAAAATATTTTGAAATTAAAAAGCTTGTTTTCAAATTCATATTTATCATTCTATCAAAACATCCCGAGTTAGTTTCCCAAACTTTTTTACCCCCGGCAAATCCTCCAATAGTACTGAAAAGAAAAAATATGGTTTCTTTAGAGGGCGTTACTTCATCAAACGCTTTTTTAACATTCTCTTCTAAAGAAAGATCCTTAACTATAATTTGTTTTGCATTGGTATTCGTAATCCCCTTATGCTTAAAATCAAATAAATAAATTTTATCATATTTCTTTTTAAGAAAAACATTTGTAACTCCATTACCAAGTTCACCACTTGAACCAAATATTAATAATTCCTTTTTCATTTAGAATTCCTTATTATATTAAACTTAGCAATAACCGGAAAATGATCACTGTAACCCCCTAAATATCTTCTTCCACCATAAGTTGGGAAAGGTGTTCCCTTATAATTACCTGATTTCGTAATTAAAAAATTCGGTTTATAAACTTCATATGTGTTGCAGATGTAATTAATTAAGTCACCAGTAATCAAAGAGCCTGAAACAATTATTTGGTCCAGCATATTCCAGGTATCTCTATATTTATAACTTCCAAGTTCATTCTCAAAAGTTTCATATGAAAGATTAAATAATTCTCCTTCAGATTCAACCTCAAACTCTACATTTAAAGAATCACATTTAATTGGATGAGCTCTTAGTGTTTCTAAAACAGACTTGTTGATCGGGTCATCATTAAAATCCCCAATGATAAAAATTTGAGCATCTTCTTCTATTTTGAAAATTCTATCCACAGCATAACGAAGTGTTTTTGCAGCTTCAATTCTATTGGGCTCAGATTCTAACTGTCCCCCGCTCCTTGAAGGCCAATGGTTTACAAATACCGTAATCTTTTCATTATTATTTATCAACAAATTCACACCAAAAATTAATCTTGTCGGCCAACCATCTGAAAGATGAATAGTGTCCGCCTGAATATTTATCAACTTAAATTTATTTGCCTTAAAAATTAATCCATTGTCAATGCCCCTATTATCTGGTGATTCAAGATAAGCAGTTTTATAATTCAAATCCGATAAATATTTATTAATCATTAAATCAAGAACATTTTGGTTTTCCACTTCACAAACACCAAGCACATCAGGTCCATTTCCATCATTCATTGAGCGTATTACACGTGCTAAGTTATACATTTTTTTGTCGAGCCTGTCTTCAGTCCACTCCATATCACCGTTTGGTAAAAAGGCTTCGTCATCTTTATTTGGATCATCAACTGTGTCAAAAAGGTTTTGAAGATTCCAAAATCCGAAATATAATGTATCGTCAGTTTGCGCTAAATTGCTGACGGAGAAAGCAATTAAAAATATTGTATTGATAAGTTGGAATATCTTTTTCATTCATTCATTTTGCTATAATTAAGTATCAAATTTATTGAAGAATGAGATATTATACCAACAAAATTATGCATGATTGAAAATTGAGCATGGCTTTTTATACGATTATAACTCGTGTCTTGTAACGACACCATGCAATTTGTTGTATGGAAAATTATAAAAGCTGGCAAATGACGGAGTTAATTTTTTTACGAAACCAAAAATTTTATAGACAGGTTTCCTGGTTATAATATCATCAACCCCATAGAATATTACTTTCTCCTTAAATCCATTTTCCTTAAATAGTTTCGGAAGATCAGGAACTTCCATATAACCTAATTTAACTACTGTTAAGTACAATCCATCAGCTAACCTTTCCATTTCGGAAAATTCAATTCCGAATGGAGAATCTTTAATGCGGATTGAAACAAGATGATTTTTTTCATACATAATGCCGCTTCGAATGATACAATGCATTATATAAGGAGAAATCTTATTAATCTCTCTTGTAAAATAAATGGCTTCACCCTTTAGTCTTGATTCAGTTTTGTAAACCTGGTTAAAACTTTCTATAAAAACTTCAATACTGACTGAACGAAACTTTTTTCCTAATTTATCTATGCCTCGAATCCATATCTGGATCACTATCGTTGCTAAAAAAGCTATGATAAGTGACCAGTAACCACCATTAGGAATTTTTGTGAATACAGCGATTAGAAAAATTACATCAAACAAAAGTACAATAAGCGAAATTATTGATTTATTATATTGCTTTTGATTTTTAAATATCCAGATTAAAAAGATAGCGCTAATAGTCATGGTAGCAGTGACAGCCAAACCGTAAGCAGCAGAAATATTTTCTGAATTCTGAAATATTAAAATCATCAGAAGTACTGCAGCCAGAAGCAGCCAGTTAACTGCACCAATATAAATTTGAGATTTTATTTCTGTTGAAGTGTATTTGATTTTCATCACGGGAAATATTCGAAGATTTATTCCCTGGTAAATTAAAGCCATTATTGCGCTTATCATTGCCTGAGATGCAATTATCGTGGCGTACAAAGCAAGTAATAGAAATGGAATATAAACGAATTCAGAAAACTCATGCATCATACCGAATAAAATCTGGTTATGTTCATATCCCTGAAGCAAAAAAACCCCCTGTCCAAAATAATTAACAAGCAGAGCAATTAGAACAAAAATCCAGGCAGCACGAATTGGTTTTCTTCCAAGATGACCCATATCTGCATAAAGTGCTTCTCCACCGGTTGCGCAAAGTATTACATCACTTAAAATAAAAAAACTTACAAGTCCGTTTGAAATAAAAAAATCAATCGCGTAAGCAGGATTTACAGCAAAAATTACAGTCAAATCAAAAGATAAATAATAGATTCCAAGGCAAAAAAGTACGGCAAACCAAATGACCATTACAGGCCCAAAGGTAGAAGCAATTTTGTTAACTCCGAATGATTGAATAGCAAATAATAAAATAGTAATGACACAAGTTATGATTAAAACCGTATGAAGTGATACGTGACCGATTTCAGGAATTATTTCTATTCCTTCAACAGCAGAAAGTATACTAATAGCTGGAGTTATTACACCATCGCCTAGAAGCAATGCTATACCAATGTAACCAAGTAAAGTTATAAAAGAAAAGCTCCTACCTTTTTTTAATGTTTTTAGTAGAACGCTTCTTAGTACAATTATTCCACCTTCACCTTTACTGCTGATGTTCATTGCTAACCACGCGTATTGTATGGTAACTATAACAATCAACGCCCAAAAAATTAAGGAGAGAATCCCCATAACATTTGTTTTAGTTGGTTCAATAAGGAGAAAAATTATTGTAAGAGTATAGATCGGGCTTGTACCAATATCCCCAAAAACTATCCCCATTGCTCTTACAACTTCTTTAGTGGAAGTTACAGGATCATCTTTTTTCATTAAGCAATTGTATTAAAAATTATCTCTTAGTACAAACTAATGATTTATATACTTTATTTCTTGAGAAAAGACTTCTTTATCCAAGCTTTTTTAATCATAAATAAAATACCAAAAGTAATTATTAACATCAGAAGACGGGCACCCCAAATGTAAGGAACTTTTGCTGCATCAACATTAGTGAGAAGAAGAGTTGGTATTGCATCCTGAATTAACCACCAAAGCATAATACATAATAACAGAACAGGTGTAATGTATTTCATAATGAAAAAGAATAGCCTTGGTATTTTTATATCTCCGCCTTCATTCATTTCATCCCATGCTTTTTTGGATCCGAATATCCACATAAATAATACGGTTTCAAGCAGTGCAAAAACTACTAGTCCAAAAGTACCAGCCCAATAATCCATTTCATCCAGAAAACCTTTTCCTATAAAGAAAATGACAAACTGAACAGAAACAAGAACAATAACAGCAAGTACTGTTGTTGCTTTCTTCCGTGAATATCCAAATTCATCTTCCAGGAAAGCAATAAATGGTTGACCCATTGCTACTGAGGATGTAATTCCTGCAAGGAAAAGAAGAAGAAACCACAGAGTGCCAAAAACAAAACCAAGAGGTATTTTTTCAAAGATCAGGGGCATTGAAACGAAACCTAAATCAAATGCTCCTGCAGAGGCTATTTGTGTTGTAAGTGTAATTCCAAAGAATGCAGCCGCTGCAGGTATCGCTATGGAACCTCCAATTCCAACTTCGGCAAATTCATTCAGGCTAGCTGTTGATAATCCGGATAAAACTATATCATCTTTTGGTTTAAGATAACTTGCATAAGCATGAATTGATCCCATACCAACTGAGAGAGTAAAAAATATTTGACCCGCTGCTGCGAGCCAGATCCTCGGCTCACTTATTCTATCGAAATTCAAATTCCAGATAAAGCTGAATCCGTTGGCAACATTGTTTTCAGGATGTGCCATATCAGGTGTTCCGAGAGTAATTACCCGGATGGCTAAAATAATTCCGAAAATAAATAGCATAGGGATAGCGATTTTAGCAAGTCGTTCAATGCCTCTTGATAAACCTCTATATAAAATCCAAAAGTTTAGCGAGAATGTTATCAGCATAAAAATGTATGCAGGTAAAACTGATGAAAAATAATCACCGGATTGCTTTCCCTGAAAACTATACAGGAATTCACGCATTGAGTCGTGACTGGTTTGACCAAAATAAGTTTGATTAACTGAGAAAAAGCTGAATGCTAAAGTCCAGGATTCAATATAAGTGTAATAAATCATTATAATCATAGACATTATTAAACCAAGAGCCCCAACATATTTTGCCAAAGGATTTTTCCAAAGAACATCGAACATACCAGGAGTACTTCCGTGGTTAAATCTTCCACCATACCTACCTATACCCCACTCTATCCACATCAAAGGTATACCGAGTAATAAAAAGAAAATAAAATAGGGAATCATAAATGATCCCCCACCGTTTTGCGCTGCCTGAACAGGAAATCTTAGAAAATTTCCAAGTCCTACTGCATTACCAGCAACAGCGAGGATTAATCCTAAACGGCTTCCCCACCGTTCGCGATTTCCAGAATTAATACGTTCAGCCATTACATTCTTATTTCCGAAGAAATTTAGTATTAAATAATCAACCGAAAATGAATGAATAAATCATATATCCAACTACAGACATCATTCCAAGAATAA
>Ga0209536_100011387_pt1 | contig 13039 bp, 9 predicted proteins | sample DeeMarSeWOR28_12_FD_187461 | JGI IMG/M metagenome (GOLD analysis project Ga0209536, IMG submission 187461) | Marine sediment microbial communities from White Oak River estuary, North Carolina - WOR-2-8_12 (SPAdes) (version 2) | ecosystem: Environmental > Aquatic > Marine > Intertidal zone >...
ATATATTTTGGCAGTAATTCGAAACGTGAGATTTCAGCTGGGGGCCGGCAGAATCGCCATCATTCAGAGAATAACAGAGTTGCCATTTGCCTGATTGTCCCGTATTTGTGAATTTTGATTTTTTTGGCAAGTTTAAATATCTTAACATCATAAATATATCTGGCAGGCCGGGGTGAAATCCTGCCGGTATTTTTCCACAGCAAAGGCTGAAAATGCGGAAATCAGAATCCAACAGCAGAACAGCAGAGAATTTAATCTGCGCTCTTTGCGTCTGTGCCATTTACTCTTGCCGCTCATTCAAATCTCGAAGTTTTGGGATTCAAACAGCACTGGGCGATTCGCTTCAACTGCCTCGTTCACCTGCTCTGGCGGAATACCAACCTCTGCAGCGACCTGTTGAATTCCCCCCAGCGAGAACCCTTGGCTATCAGTGGGCTTTGCCGCCTGCAATTTTGAGACGCTGGAAAATTACATAAAGAAAATCAATAACCTTCTTGAAATGTATGACGAGCTCATTGGAACAATTGAAGATTCGGAAAAAACGGAACTGTTGGGCAAAGCAGGGGCCATACAGGAAACCAGGCAGGCGACGAAAATTAACTTCATCCTCGAAAACATCCAGAGCCTGTTTGATGATACGAGAGAAGGTCTGGAAAGGATTGGTAAAATTGTCGAGAACCTCAGAGACTTCTCGAGAATTGACCAGAAGAGAAACATCGACGAATACGACCTCAATGATGGAATTGAGACAGCTCTCGTTTTGGCGAAAAATCAAATCAAGTATGATGTTGATATCAAAACAGATTTTTTCAAATCGAAAATTCATCACCATCACTCTTTTAAGCTTTCTTACGTTTAATTCATTCTTTGGAATGGTATCAGCAATAAATCCTGATCGGCCAGAAGGAGAAGCCATCCGCGATAGCGTTCGCCTTTCCACGTACGTTTACCATCCTTGATACTGAGACAGGTAAGACTGGGTCCGTCAAAGCCGTATACATGATCCTTGTGGATAACGAAGTCATAGAAGCTGAGTATCATTTCAGTCGAGGTCCATCGTTCCTCGAGGGTCCATCCGCCGGGTTCATTGGAAATGTCGACTCGACGCAGACTTTTATAGTCGGCGCTGAATAAAAGGTCGCCGTCCTCAGTCATTGCAGGCTGAAGGATGCGATCTTCCATTTGCCAGGAATACTCCCAGAGTATTTTACCGTTTGAAGGCTCTACGCTGACCGCACCGCTTTTACTCATCAACAGAACCTGTGATACTCCGCTGATCGTAAATAACTGCGGCGAACTATAGCTTCCGCCACCATCAGGGCCGAACCATCGTGGCTCACCACTTGCAATTTCAAATGCCGCGAGTTTCCCCGAAAGAGCGATGATCACAACCTTACCGACCACCAGCGGCGAACTAGTGAAGCCCCAGGGCAGGACCTCAACACCTGCGTCAGAAGCTGCATTGCGGGACCAGATCAGGGAGCCGTCGGTGGCATCAAGTACGTTCAGTATCCCGGTTGCGCCGAGTGCATAAACACGGCCGTCATCCAGCGTGGGTGTTGATCGTGGCCCGGCACCGGCGTGTGAATCATAGAACCGTGCTTTGTCCTGATGTGTCCATACCGGTTCACCGGTAGTCAGGTTATAACAGGAAACGGTTTCATATTCACCACGCTGTTCCTGCGTGTAAAGTAAATTACCGTGAACAGCAAAGGATGAGCATCCCGGTCCGACCGGCTTACGCCACATTTCAACGGGCGGAGAGACAGACCAGTCTGTCTTGATCCTAACACCCCGGACAATTCCATTACGATTGCTCCCACGGAAACCTGGCCATTCAGCTTTTGTATCTACGGGCACCTTAGCGGTCGCTATCGTGGAAGGCTCATTGCCCGATTGTTCAAGCAGGCGCTCTTCATGCGTTTTTGCCCATCGCCAGGTGAAATCCTGACTGCCATCTCCATACATACCGTCAGTACGGAGGAATATCCATATTCCTGAGGCCAGCAGAATGGTGATGACCATTGTTATGCGGCGGGGTGCGGCGGAAAGATTGCGGCTCGCTACTGCCCAGATTACGAAGGCCAGGCACATGATAGGGATAGCATAGATGACATACATCAATCCCATCATCGCGGTTGCAATCGATTCGTGAAGCAGGTAAGATGTCGCGAACAATGATAAGACCATAAGGACAATGCCTGTCCAACGATCCATCCGTGATGCCCTGCTCAAAAAGATCCACCAGGCAATAATTGCGAGGCCACACAGAAGTCCGACGAATACGCCCAATTGCATAGCCATATTGCCGGGTATCAGGAGAGGAATCACATATCTGGCCAGCCATTGCAGTATTACAATCAATACACCGGGCCACAGCCGCAGCGGCTTCCGCTGAGCAGATTCCCCCAATTTATCCTGCAGGTTACTTTCTGACATTTTTTATAAGCAGTTTATTGATTATGGAAAAAAATTTTGAAAAAGACTAACTAAGTCTGCCTTCCGGGCATTTCATACAACTTGTTTATAAAGTTGCAGAAAGTCAAGATATCTATATTTTTTTCGAGGAATATTTAAAAGATTTTTTATTTATTAGTTCATTATGACTTGGACTTGATGGTAGAACCTGCCACCTATACTGTTTTTGTTTGTCTTCTGGCTAATTTCTCTGTTAAATCATCAGGTCCTTAGTTTTAATCAAAATAGCTGGTTAAAATAATTTCCGTATATTTGGTTCGTTAATAGAAAAGAATACAAATTCCAGAACTAAACCAAATATTAAAACAATGAAAAATCTTAAATCCAAAGTACAATTTTTCCTTTTATTGGGCATAATGTTTGCCTTTATTACTTTTACTGGCTGCAATAAGGATAATGAAAATCCGGATGATGCCGCGAGTAAGCTAATTGGCTTATGGACTATTTCCGATGCTCAGGTAGATGCTACTATTAATGGGCTGTCAATAACGGATTTTCTTATCGACATGCTGGGATTATCGGAAGTTGAAGCTGCCGCATATGCTACATTATTTAATCAACTTATACTGATAAATTTTACTGGCACTATTGAATTTAAAGCTAATAATACCTATGTGATTGATATAGGAGCTGCAACGGATGATGGCACATGGAGCATGAATGCCGATGGTGATAAAATTACGATGGATGCCGGTACTGTTGACGAACAAGTTATTGATATTATATCTCTTACTTCAAATATGGCTGTGGTGGGTTTCAGCCAGACCGAATATGAAGATATGGATGATGATCCACTGACTCCGGATGTACCTATTGATATGACGATAGAATTAACTTTGACAAAATAATAATCATTGATCATACCTTGAAGCCAGGTGGATATACTGTTCCTCCTGGCTTTTTTTATTATCATACATTATAAAAGTACATACAAAATTTTTAGTTTGGGCTTGTTTTTCAACATGGAAGTAATATTGAACTTTTAAAAATTACCTTTTGTTATGAAAGTATGTAACCTTTCAACTTAATGCGGACTCATTCAGGGAAGAGGTCAAAAGATTTTTTTTACTTTCCTGTATAGTTTGAAAGGTATATTTCACAACTGAATATTTTTAACCACTGATGAAGTTTGATCACTTATAATTTTAATTATCAATACACATTAAATCATAGAATCATATGAAAGGTTTACATAAAAGAAATTATTATGAAAACATAGGTACAGTTATAAAACCTGCCGGATACTTGAAAGAATTTCAAATTGGTATATTCTTTTATTTTGTTCTTACTTTTTCAGGATGTGCATCATTGGCACAGGATGAATGCGAATGGCCTTGTTTCCATGGGCCGGACCGGATCAACAAATCGTCAGAGACAGGACTGTTAAAAGAATGGCCTGAAGGAGGACCAGAATTAGTTTGGACGGTTTCGGGATTGGGAGAAGGGTATAGTTCTGTATCAAGTGCTGAAGGATATCTTTTTACTGCGGGAATGGTAGATAAAATAACGTATGTATATGCATTTGATATGAACGGAAAACTGATATGGAAGAAACCCAACGGTCAATCGTGGGAAACAACCCTATCCTGGGCAATTACCTATACCGGTTCCAGAAGCACTCCAACATATGATAATGGTGTTGTATATCATCTTGGTGAATTGGGACAATTAACCGCCTTCGATTACATAACGGGAAATGAGATCTGGAGTATTGATCTAAGGGAACAATTCGATGCCGATATTCCCGAATACGGGTATTCCGAATCCGTTTATATTGATGGAGACCGTTTATATTGCAATCCTGCAGGAAAGAAGGGATATATCGTTTGTCTGGATAAAAATAACGGGGATCTAATATGGGCGAACACGGAAGTGTCTGGAACCGTTGGATTCAGCTCATCGGTTTTGTTCGATTATGGAGATTATCGACAGCTTACCGGATTGAGTTCTAACAGTGTTTATGGAGTGGATTCAAAGACAGGAAAACTATTGTGGAATGTACACTTTGAAAACGACCGGTCGAATAATATCACGGATCCCATAGCATACAATGGATATGTATTTGCATCAACCGGTTATGGTAAAGGAAGTACCCTGATAAAACTTACAACATCAGAACAAAAAATTATTCCTGAAACAGTCTGGCAGACTGAGCTTATGGATAACCATCACGGCGGAGTCATCCTCCATGAAGGATATCTTTATGGTGCCGGCGACAATGCCAGGGGATGGTTTTGCCTGGATTTCATGACAGGCAGGCAAATGTGGAAATCGAACGGGAAAGGTTCCTTGACTTATGCGGACGGTATGTTGTATTGTCTTGATGAGCGCGGTAAAATGACCCTGGTGACAGCAACACCGGAAAAATATAATGAAGTAAGTACATTCGAAGTACCAAGTGGTGGAAAAGGGATGCATTGGGCACATCCGGTAGTGTGCGGAGGAAGGTTATATATTCGGCACACAGATAAACTCTTTGCTTACAATATAAAAGTGGAATAAGATTTAAAGACTGTATAAAGTGGCAATGAGATTGAGTGATTTTTCATGATTAGAATCGATAAGGAGATATTTTTTATACTTTGGTATCTTGACTGATCAGGAGAGATAATTACTTTACAGTTGTAATTATAATTACAAATGATTGAAAGTAGAATCTTATAATTCACGATCTATTATTGATATAAATTTCTCTGTATAATTTAAATTCTGTAATATCAAAACAAGAGAATAAAATGAAACGCAGAACATTTGTCAAATCATTACCGGTTGCTACCCTTCTGGCCGGCACTGAATCCGGATATGCAATGAAATCATCATGCTCGCAGGATCTTCAACCGATCCTACTCCCCAAACCGGAAAAAGAAGATGGAAGATCCCTGTTAGCTTCTATCCAGGATAGAAGAACAACACGCAATATCAGTGGAAAGGAATTGCCCCTCCGGGTGCTTTCAAATCTCCTCTGGGCGGCATTCGGTGTAAATCGGGAACAGGCATCATTCAACAAACCTGGGAGAACGGCTCCATCGGCCAGCAACTCCCAGGAGATCGACCTGTACGTGGCATTACAGGAAGGTGTCTACCTTTATGAAGCTATCCCCCATCGCCTGGTACCCGTAGTAGCTGGAGACTTCCGTGCGAGAGCCGGGAGAGGCAGAGCGGCAACGGCACCGGTAAATATTTTTTACATTGTTGATCTTACCCGGTATGACCTTGGCCCTGACCAGCCCGACCGTGCGATCGGAGACCCGGAAGTGCAAAAATCCTATTACTATACAGATACGGGATTCATTGCCCAGAATGTATATTTATTCGCAGCTTCGATGGGTCTGGCAGCATGGTTCCATAACTGTGACAAGGAAAATACGGTTAGAGAATTCAAACTGGGACGCCAGCAGAAGGTGCTATTCGCACAGTCCGTGGGATATATGGAGGAGGGTTAATAGTATCAAGTTTAATGTTTAGCGGATGAGTTAAAATCAGCAGTACTACCTTAACAATCCTTTCAACCGATTTGATCGCCATTGAGTCAGTTTTGATTATCTCTTTAGACTGAAGATATAGTGTAACAAAATAACACCAACATTAATTATTCTTTGTCCTACCTTTTAGCATCAATGATCATTTTTAAAAGCGTTTCGAAATCCTCATCACTGACCATTCTGCATAGCTGGCAGATCGGGTTATCGGCATAATCGGGTTCTTTACACCTGATGCCTATAACATTCACAAATTCAATCAATAAAGAATCAAGATTCATTTTAATGAATGTGGAATCTGATTCTTCATAGCCTGAATCACCAAGCCACATAAGGAATCCCTTTCTCAAGTTTGTATTTGCCTTATGTACAATAACAGTTTCCCAGGCCGGTAAGACGATAATTCGTTGGCTGCCCATGCCGTCGGCACTGAAGGTGCCTTCAGGAATACCAAATTTTCTTGCCACCCTATCACAGGGCACCCACCACATATACCCGTACCCGCTTCGCAGTCCTGGAACTCCCGTCTCTACATAATCAGAGGTGATCCTGTCGAAATAATCCTGTGGGATGATCTGTTCACTGTTCCAGGATCCTTTATGCAGGCATAGCTGACCGAATTTAAGCATATCCCTGGCGGAGAGGTTATATTCAATGCTCGAGTGCTGCGACAGGGTTGGATCTTTATGATATAGAACTGTGCTGTCTGTTATATCCTGCATGTCAAGAGCCACTGCGATCTTTTCAAGAAAGACGTCCTTTTCTTTTAAACCGGTTTGTTTTTCGAATATGGTGATCATGGTATTGTAATCCCAGTTATTATACACCCATTTAGTCCCCGGCACATTTGGATCAGTTCCCAGGACACGTGTCTTATCGGTCCTCATTCCTTCAGTTTCAGCTACGGCCGGATGGTTAATGCCGGAAATACTTTTGATCAGGTGCAGCATCTTCGCTTCTTTCTGTAGTTCGGTCAAGGGAGCAGGATAGTCATCAATTTCCAGTTCCTTCAGGGTTTTTTCGAGGTCAAGTTTCCCCTCTCCTTTCCCCATGTACATGGAATAAATACTGCTTGATATTGATTTTCTACCGGAATGGAGCGACGTTGGGGTAATGGTGTCCCCCCAGGCAGCAATCAACGTATCCCGTGTGGATAGGATGAAAGCGAAGGTCCCTATTTTCTCTGAGAATTCTTTCGCTTCATTCAATTTGTCCTGATCCCAGGATATTTGATTTTCTTTCCGGCAGGAAAACAGTGTAACTAAAACCAATGAAAAAATATATGAATAATGATTCGTATGCATCATTCAAAACTTGAGATTTCTATACCCTGCCTGCCTTTTTTAATGAATAACTTATAGCAAGGAGCTATAACTTAAAGATACTAATTTTCGATTATTATAAGATTATTCATATGTAAAACTTGTGTTTTAATAATACCCCATTTTTTAATTAGATAATCTAGATTATCAGGATTTATATACTAAAGAAACAGTATGAAATTAACTGAAATATTAAGTTGGGAATTTTTTTTAACAGACTTTTGTTCTCTTAGAAACAATGGTTAGAGATATAATCAAAATATAGAAGGCATAATTAAAAAAATTACTCGCCTTAATGCGACAAAAAATAGCTGCCTTTAAATTAGCCTGCAATTTTGACTTGATTGTCACGAATAGAAAATGCAGTCGAAAATTCATATCTCCCTTACAGAGCATAAGATATAAGGCAATTGTTTTAGTAATCATGTAAAAAACAATATAAATAAGTAATGTTAAAAAATTATTTTACTGTTGCATTAAGAACCTTTTCAAGACAAAAGATATATACCTTTATAAATATATCAGGATTAGCTATCGGGCTTGCGGGGGCACTTTTAATTTTTGGATATATTATAGATGAATTAAGCTATGATATGGTGCATCCTCATGCCAGAAATACATGTCGGATAGGAACAAAAAGAATTTTCGAGGATGGAAATGAAGGAAAATATTCAGTTGCACCTGCACTCTGGAGCACTCAGTTAAAAGAACAATATCCTGATGTTCAATCCATATTACGTATACTGTTTATCCCCTATCCAACTTCTGTAAATTATAAGGATAAAGAAAAAATTTTATTGACAGAGAAGTTGATTTTTGTTGAAAACACGTTCACCGAAGTTTTGTATTTTGATGTTATATTAGGCGATAAGGGAAATGCTCTGAGAGAAATCAATTCTATTGCCCTGAATGAATCCACTGCCGAAAAAATGTTTGGTGATGAAAATCCAATTGGTAAGATCCTGACAATAAAACATCCTTCTTCAACGAATAATAAGGAAATTGATTTGATGGTCACAGCCATTTTCAATGACTATCCCTCTAACTCACATATCACCCCCGATTATTTAGTTAATATTGAATGTTTGAGATCTGTTATAGCCGGAGGAAATTATGATGATTGGTTTACAGGATGGCTTCAGGGTTTTTTGGAATCCTATGTCGTTTTTAAGGATGGTACTGATATTGAGAATATTGAGAATCAATTTGAAAAACTAGTCTATGAAAATCTAGGTGAAGAAGCAGGCAAATTCATCCCTTTTCTTAAAAATTTAAAAGATCTGTATTTTGATGATGAAGTGGGATGGATCTTTGAAGGATCGGGAGATATCAAATATGTATTTATTTTTGGATCCATAGCCATCCTTTTAATACTTATTGCCAGTATTAATTATATGAACCTTGCTACTGCCAGATCAGCTAAGAGATCGCGGGAAGTAGGATTACGAAAAGTGATGGGCAGTAATAGATTCCAACTTATTTATCAATTCATAATTGAATCCTTTTTAACTACCTTACTTTCTTTAATACTTAGTTTAATAATAGTATTTCTTATGTTGCCTGTTTTCAACACCCTTGCACAAAAGAACTTCGAATTTCTTACTTTCTTTAATATCAGACTCCTGGCCTGGATGGGAGTAATTATATTTATCGTTACAATTTTTGCGGGAAGTTATCCTGCATTTTACATTTCAAAATTCAAACCAGTTCAGGCTGTAAGAGGTGGACAACTGAACGTAAAAGGTTCTGATCCATTAAGAGAAATACTTGTAATTTTTCAATTTTCGATTTCATTCTTCTTACTGATCTGTACCGGAGTCTTATTGAAACAAATCAATTTTTTATCATCTTCTAAACTTAATGAACAAGGTGAACAGATGGTGTCAATCAGATATGGAGGAATTGCTCCGTTTGAAAAATATCCTTCCTATAAAAATACCGTTCTACAGGATCCAAACTTTAATGTAGTAACCATTGCCAATCATCTTCCACGTCTGGATTATTTTGCTTGGATCGGAATCACTGTTAAAATTCCTCAAGTAAGTGATCAAGATTATGAATGGAGTGAGTTAAATGTGGATTTTGATTTCACGAAAGCCTTCAATTTAGATGTTTTAATAGGAAGAGATTTTAACGTAGAAAATCCAGCCGACTCCAATGCATGTCTCATTAATGAGGCCGCTGTTAAAAACTTGGGGATTGATATTACTGAAGCTGTTGGTCTTACTATTGAAGACCCTCAGTCTCAAAGGATCTCCATCGTAATTGGTGTGGTCAAGGATTTCCCTTACCGGTCTATGCACCATCCTATTGGACCCTTAAGAATTAACGCCAGGCCTAACCAGTGGGATCAAATTGTGTATGTAAAGTTACCTTTAAACAATATACAGAAGCATATTCAGACATTGGAAGCAAAATGGAAAGAAATATTGCCAGGAATTGGGTTTGACTATTGGTTTCTCGATCAGGAATTTGGCAGAATGTATGAATCTGAAACAAGAATGTCTGATCTGACTGAAAGTTTTTCAATTATCGCCATATTCATCGCCTGCCTGGGATTATTTGGTCTGACTTCATATATGACGGAGCGTAGAACCAAAGAAATAGGTATCCGAAAAGTCATGGGTGCATCAGTGAAACAAGTACTTATATTGTTTCTAAGAACCTATCTGAAAATGCTTATAATTTCCGCTATAATAGCTGGGCCAATAGCTTATTTTCTAATTAATAAATGGTTACAGCAATTTGCGTATCATATTTCTATTGATTGGAAAATAATACTAGGAGCGGTCGGAATTGTTTTTGTTCTCACCATCATTACCGTTAGTTACGAACTGATCAAAGCTTCAACCGCAAATCCAGTGGATACAATCAGGTATGAATAAAAAAGACTACCTAACGACGACTTTTTGTATTTTAATAGACTCGGAGTGTCCACGTACAATGGGATTATTTTAAAAACAATTAAAAAAGTAGAATATTCGAAGTTTTCATTATTGTAAATCTATAGCTTAGAAATTCTTTCTATTCCTCTTCGTCTTCTATATATTTAAGATTCTCTGTTTATAAGCCTCAGCAAAACAAATGAATCAAATCTGATAATATCACTATTTATGAAAGCAAAAATTGGATAAAAGTTAATCTTAGTGAGATAAATTCCATCAGGGAAATTATCACACAATCTGTGCTTGCAAAGTCGGTTATATAATCTCACCTGACAATTCGCCTGGAACTCTTATCTCTCAAAGCTTTGTTCAGTCCTATTCAATTTCAAATTCGCAAATAAAGAACTGTTCTCCTGAATATGGTACCTCTACAGGTCGTTTGCCATCCACACCGATCAGACCGGATTGTGCATTGATTGCATCGTTCCCCTTAGCTGCATTAACTTCAACAATTGGGATTTTTAATGAATAAGCCCAGAGTTCCGCAGATGATTCATGAAAATTCTTGTACCGTTGATTTGTTCCTGAATTAATGGCATGAAAAATAACCTGCGCGCCCATTTGCCTTAATTTCATTGCAAGATAGGGGTTGGACTTTGTAGTGTATCCGGGTGTAGCCCACAGGTCATTACAAATCAGTGCGCCAAACCGGATCCCGTTCCATTCAAATGTTCTCAGGGTTCCTTCAACATATTCCACCATTTCACCGGTGCCCGGATAGTCAATCGGGCTGGTCCTCAATATTTTGGAATGAGCGCCCAGATAATCTCCTTCCGGGGTGTAGACGCGTATCTGGTTATAACAATATTCCTGATTATTTTCAATGGATTTATAACATGTCCCCAACATAAGACCTACATTCAGGTTTTTTGCAATGTCCACCACCTCATCCAGAGCAGCTAACAGTTCATTCCGGTCAAAGGTACTGTTGTACCCTGAAAGTGAACCTTCGGGAGTTGCGAGAAAACTGACATTTTCTTTCGCTGCTTTTTGTATGCCTTCTATTATCGTCTTCTTATTTTGTTGAATATCCTTCAGTGTATTCATCTGCAAACCTGCAATTCGGAGCCTGTTGGATTCCATTTTTTTCTGAGCCATAATTGATGGAATGTCCGCAAGGACAAAAAAACATGTTGAAAACAATATAAGCCCTAAAGTTTTATCAATGTACCTGATTTTTCCTGTTTTCATTTTTCAATCTTTTTAATATAAAACAATCCTTATTTTGATTTTTGTTTTGTCACCACACCTTGACATTTGTTCTTATTTTAATACGATCATTTTCCTTACCTTATAAAAATCACCTGCATAGAAGACAATGAAGTATATCCCATTTAAAAAATCACTGGTATTTAAGATAACTGAATATTCTCCTCCAGAAATATGCCGTTTATTTAAAGAAGCTATTTTTTTACCTTGAGTGTTATATATTTCGATAATCACATCACTTGCTTTTGGAATTTGATATTTGATTGAAGATTCTTCACCGGCCGGATTGGGGAAAATTGGCAGCAGATGATACCCGCCAGGTGAAATCTGGTCTTCGACAGAGGTTATCTGCCCCAGTTCATATTCGAGTAAATGACTTTTCATATATTCCGGGCGTAATCTGTTAAATTCCTTGATTTGCTCAATTGAATATGCCCAATCATTGTTTAAATCAGCAATAAATGGCCATCTTTCCTTATATTCAGCCATATAGGGCCTTATTTCCGCAGCCATATTGTCTAATAATACATTCATAGTATCAGGATGAAATTCATGCTTCATATGAAAATCGAACCAATCGAGAAAAGAAGTTTTGAATTCCTCATTTGAATATATCTTTTTCAATATCGGGTGCGGCCCATATCGACCAAATCCGGGTATGTCAACACCAACAATGGCAGCTTTTAGCATATTGAATTGAGGTCCTAACATTGAATATGCGGGTCCTAAACCGGTTGCAACCCCGAAACTGGTTTCCATATCGTATTGGATCCATTTCCATTTCCCGTCAATAGTGCGGGGTCGCCAACTGGCATCATTATTATTGGGCCAGTCCCATTTGCCAACATATATACAGTGTCCCAGATAGGATATGAAATTATCCATATCAATCAGTGTTTTTAAACGGTCATAATTCTCCGGCAAATTCATATCCTGATTGTTTATGAAATCAACCAGCTCGTTCCAATGTTGATTATCGCCTTCATCCACTTGCGGGAAAGGATTCCCATTATTCAAAGTGTGAATTAGAATATCATAACCCGGGTTATCCCGATCAATATCGTAATGGTATTGATAATACCATGAGTTCTTATTTGCCTCCCGAAGTTCATGTATCCCCCAATATTCACCATTAATAAAAACAATCGCGGGTTGATATGCCTGAATATCCAAATCGCTTTTTGCCATTAACCTGTGTGCATAAGCATCATTAAATAGTGTTCCGGTAATAAGGCTCCCCCATGCCCTGATAATAAATCTTTTGAATTCTGTGAGATTTTTTGCCTTTGACGGATCGTTTTCAAAAATCGGGTATGCAATTCTGTGCTTCCCATATTCACTGCGGGCAATTACATGTATGCCTTTTTGCGGACTGGCAGGAGATGTTCCACCCTGAATACTTATGCCTACGTCTTGTGCAAATCCCAAATTACCTCCTGGTTTAAAAAATTCTATATGACCTGGTTTTTCCCAATCTTGAAAATAGTTACCGCTACCACTATTTCCAGGCTGGTGATATACACCTGGAACGTATATGCCAGTATTTTCATCAAACAGGTTGTTAAAATTTGTATTAAGTGAAATAACAGGCAGGGTTGTATATCTT
>Ga0209536_100011388_pt1 | contig 13038 bp, 10 predicted proteins | sample DeeMarSeWOR28_12_FD_187461 | JGI IMG/M metagenome (GOLD analysis project Ga0209536, IMG submission 187461) | Marine sediment microbial communities from White Oak River estuary, North Carolina - WOR-2-8_12 (SPAdes) (version 2) | ecosystem: Environmental > Aquatic > Marine > Intertidal zone >...
GTGGGGGTCAAACCTCACCCAGGGTTCGAATCCCTGCCTCTCCGCCACTGAAACCGCGTGCATCCTGAAGCAGGATATATCGCAATAAACTGAATTTTTTTTAAGATTCAATGAAATTTTTGGAGGAATGCGCATGAAAAGAGCAGTGTTGATAATGTTGTCGATTATGTTTGTAACGTCTTTAGTCAGTTGTCAGAAAAAGGAAGAGCCGACTGCAGCCAAAAGCCCTGTCCAGCAGGGCCCGATTATTGATATCCCTGCCCCGGCCCCGGGCCATGGAACCCCGACCCAGAGGCCCGAATTTTCAGTTGTCGTCCCCCCTGAAGTGAAAGAAATGTGGTCAGGCGTTACTATTACCATCGATGACAAACAGGAGAGCAAGCAGACAGATTATACTGTGGCTTTAGGCAATGAGCTTAACATTCCTGATTCCAACCTGACCGTTAAGGTAGGGCCGTTTCTCCCTGACTTTAAAATGAGCGGTGAAATTATCACGTCTGCCTCCAACGAGCCCAACAATCCGGCGGTCGGCATAACAATATTTGAAGACGGCACAAAGGTCTTTCCACCTGCCGGGGAAGTAGGATGGCTGTATTCGAAGTTTCCGACGATTCACTCTTTCCAGCATGAGCGCTATGGCCTTATACTGAAAGCCGGCTCAAAGAAAGAATAACACCGCGTGCGGACTGTTCAGCAGTAATACAGAACGAGGGAGAGATCCGCGCCACGGCGACCTGTTTTTAATTGCTTTTCCTCCTGAAAATCCATAATGATCCAATGAGAAACGCTGTCATCACACTCAGTGTCTGATACGGGTAGATGACCATCATCACAAGAGGAGTCAGCATGATCCTCGCTGCAAATCGTAAATTATCATTCTCCTGTATTCCCTCTGCAAGAGAAGGAGCATACCGGTAATAGAGGCTGACAAATCCTTTGCCCGCCGGGCTGTTTAAAAGGTGTCTGTCCCTGAACCGGCGAAGTTCTTTCACATGGGGATGCAGGGGGCTTCCATAGGCTGCCGTTGCAATGAAACAGCCACCTCCACCGCCTCCACCGCCGCCGTCACCACCGGCTGATACCGGCGTGGGTGTTGTTGCAGATACCTCATTAGAATGCTCAAATCTTCCCAATGATCCGCCAAAAGCTCGAACTCTGTAATAGTATGTTGTCGAATGCGTGATATTGGAGTCAGAATAAGCTGTTGTGTTTCCGCTAACACTCGCCAATTCTGTAAATTCACCGTTTTCATCTGTTTTTCTTTCTATTTTAAAACCGCTTTCATTTGAAGAGTTGTCTGTCCATAATAGATCGATTTTTGTATTCGATACTCCTGCCACAGTCAGGCTGGTCGGCGTTTGTGAATTCAGAGCATTCGATACCGCGCCAAATGCATTTAGCCTTCCTCCTGTCAGGACCTTGGTGGCAAGCGATACTCTTGGATCCACATTATTTAAAAGCAACGCCTTGACCTGATAATTGGCCAGAGAATGATTACGGGCACGTACAAGGCCTGCAACCCCTGAGACGTGAGGAGCTGCCATTGAGGTGCCCTGATTATATTCATACTCTGAGCCACTATACGTGGCGTCATAACAGGATACCTCAACATCATCAATGGATACTCCGGCACTCGTACCAGATCCATCGGTTTCGAGTCTAAACCGGATGTACACGGTTGCCTGTCCCTCATAATTCGAAAGGTCTTCTGCAAATAATGTGAAACTGCCGTTCGTTGTCCCACTGTATGAAGCAAGGGATGTCCAGCTTGACTGATTGAGAGAGGCCTCTATTCGCAGAAAATCATTGCTCAATGTCGATAGTCTCATTCTGTATGATACTTTACATCCTGTTTTGCCCGATAGGCTGAACGCCGGGGATTCACTCCATGTATTCGTACTGTTGAGATAATTTGCAAAAGGCCGGTCTGTCATACTTATACGGCCAAATTCATTGTTCACAGCCCAGAAGTTGTGAGTTCCACCAGTAGTCCACGCAGGGTTACTAAGGTCATTATCGTTAAAATCATCGCTGAATATGATCTCCCTTGCAGGTATCGTACTGTATATGCTTACCCCCGGATCCGCTACGTCAACAGATGTAACACCATAATTGGAAAAGCCCGCAAGAGTATCGGTATGATCAGTAGCGGCAACAGCGATTATATTGGCACTTGTATAACTTGCCGGATAAAAAGGGGAGGAATCGTTATTGTCACCAATCCCGTCTGACCCTCCGTTTCCAGCGGCAGATACTATCGTTGCACTTGAATCATCAATGGCATCTTTAAGCGCTTGGCTGAAATAGCCTCCACCCCAGCTGTTGTTAATTACGTGTGCCCCGTTAGCATCTGCATAAAGAATGGCCTTGATCGCATCCGTCGTGAAGCCGGTGCCGTCTATTCCCAAAAATCTGAGAGGCATGATCTTCGCCTCCCACATTACACCTGTGATACCAGTTCCGTTGTCACCGATGGCTGCTATTGTGCCGGCCACATGTGTTCCATGATCAGTGAAATCCATCGGGTCATTGTCATTGTCAAGGAAATCCCATCCATTGCAGTCGTCAATGTACCCATTCCCCTCATTATCTATCCCGTCATTACAGTCGGTCTCCCCGGTATTAATCCAGATGTTGTCCGCGAGATCAGGGTGGTCATATGCTACGCCGGTATCAATTACTGCAACGACAACATCCGATGCCCCTGTCGTCAAATCCCATGCCTCCGGAGCATCAATATCGGCATCAGCTGTGCCGCCGGACTGACCCGTATTGTGGAGCCCCCATAATTCATTAAAGGAAGTATCATCTGGAAATGTCTGGGTTGCATGCACAATATAGTTCGGCTCTGCATATTCAACATTCGGGTCCTGCTGGTAAAGCTGAACCGCTTCCTCAACACTGAGACCGTGTGGTAATTGCATATGATGGATTTTCAGTTTGCTAAAGGCCTTTTTCTTGAATGATCCGACATATGAATGAATGCTGTTTATTGATGTTGCCCTCGACGGAGAGGTGTCCCTGAATTTGACGAGTATTTCGCCCGGAACATATTCTGCTGCAGCAAGAGCACCGTTACTGTGGACCAGGAGAAACAACACGGGCAGTAAAAAGCCCCTGATTACGTATAATGCGTTGGTGCTCATACCATTAGTTTAGATGCAGTTGCCGGACGCCTGTCAAGCCATTACACGAACAACCTATGCAACCTGCTAATTAATATGATAACCCGGTTCTCGAATTCCTGATCCGTTTGATTTACGTTGCAAATAAACCAGAGGATAGGGAATTTAAAAATTCATAATTCGATATTACCGTAAATTATGTTTTGCCAGACATAGTCCCTGATAAACCGCTTTCACAATATCAATTATGCCAGTTAATGACTGCACGTAAGGTATCGAGATGATTTTATAAATTCCCTATCCCTGACCTGCCTGGGGCAGCATTCGCTATCAATAATCCGAATTTCGGTGTCCAAATGATGAAATTCTATTTCCTCTTTAAATCATAATATTTGATAAACGTGCAAAATCTTCGATACTCAGATTTTCAGGACGGAGTTTTGCATGAATGCCTGCCGCTTCAAGCGCATCGCCAATCCCTTCGAATTTCCTGAGGCTGTTTATGATTGTCTTCCTTCTCTGGGAAAAAGCGGTCCTGACGATATCAGTGAAGAGAAGAACATCCTGTATGTCAAAACGCGGAACAGGCGATACTTCAAAATGAACGACCGCCGAGTCTACATCAGGCGGCGGAGAAAAAGCCTTTCTGGATACCTGGAACTTCAAAACGGGCTTTGTGTATACCTGTGCAGATATGGAAAGGACCCCGTAGTCACTGCTGCCGGGGGAGGCGACGACTCTTTTTGCAACTTCTTTCTGCATCAGCAAGGTCATGGTCGGGATTGTCTCTTTGTATTCCAGGAGCTTAAACAGCAGGGGTGTCGTTATGTAATAAGGGATGTTTGCGACAACCTTGAAATGACCCGTGATTGATTCATACGGAAATTTAAGGGCATCGGCCCTTATGATCTCAACATTGGGAGATGACGCAACATTGTCTTTCAGTCGGTCGATCAGCTTTTTATCAAATTCGATCGCAATGACTTTTTTTGCACGTTGTGCAATGATGTTTGTAAGGCTTCCCAGTCCGGGGCCTATTTCAACCACCATATCATCTGCGGTCACATTGCTGCACGCTAATATTTTCTTGAGAATATTCTTGTCAAAAAGGAAATGCTGCCCGAATTTTTTCCTCATACGTCTTTTTATTGGGTACCTTTTTATTATTCAGGCCACGGCGCCAGCGTGTCCCTCCCGTTACACCGTACATTCTCGTACCAGTCCTGTATGTGTAAAGAGAATAAATGATTTTACCTTGTCAGTCTTGAACAGCTCCCGTACTGCCCGTTTGTAGATGTCAAGCTGAAACGCGTACTCTTTTACGAGACAGTCCACATCCTGCTCCTGGACCGGGAATGTTTTATAATCATAGACGTGATACGTGCCACTCTTTTGTATCACCCTGTCGATCCTGCCGTTGAAAACAGCGTCGCCGGTTTCAAACAGAAACGGTAGTTCGGCAAAGGAATCTTTTTGCGGCGCAATAATGTCTTCCCACATTCCCCGCTGTTTGAGTGTCGCTATCTGCCGGATAATGAGCCGCAGCTTTTCATCTTTTTCTTCGCGACGAAACCCGCTGTTTTCAAGATATGCCCCAGCTTTCGCTTGAACGTCTTCTTCCCGTACCATTCCTTTGGATACCCCTTCAAAGAGCCTGTGAAGAATATCCCCCATCACTATCCATGCCTTCCCATGCTGCCGTCTGATGTCAGCCGTCCCGGTTACTCCCCTCCATGGAAGCGGTGTATGAAGTGTAACATGTGCCGCTTCAAGGCGCTGCAGTGCCGGCCGGGGCCTGGGTTTCATGTCGCTGTCTGCAGAAAGCCCCGCTACATCTTTCCCGGTCACAATCGAAAACCCCGGGATATCTGCTTCCGTGCTGAAAACGGATTCACTGCATTCGATTTTCAACGCATCCTTCAGCAAACCCATAAAACTGTTTTGAGGGCATTCCCATCGTCCCATAAGGAAAAGCGCCTCTTCTGCTCTGGTAACTGCAACATAGAAAAGTCTTTTCTGCTCTTCCACTTCTTTCGCCTTGTGGAGCAGAAAATCCCTGTCTTCGCTGCGGATCGATGCTTCAGAGATAGATTTAAAGAAAAACCTGCCATTCTCTTCATAGAGCAGACTGTCGCCCCGGTGGGTGGAAAACGCGTCATCGAGTCCGGGCAGAAAAACGATGGGGAATTCAAGTCCTTTGGCTGAATGTATGGTCATTATTTTCACTGCATTCATTCCCTCGGTGTTCACATTAGCCTTTGGCTCATCACTCCGGCTGCTTGTTCTTTCCAGAAAGTCCCGTATCCGGATTAATGACTTTCCCTGCGCCTCCAGGTCCTCAATAATCCTGATTAATTTTATTATGTTCGCCTGCTGCTGTGCCCCGTGATAATATTTTCGTGCCCCGGTAGTAACGAGTGCGCTTTCTATCAGGCCAGACAGCGGCTCACGGGCTATACGGTCCATCCAGTCCTGCAGAAGCAGTGAGGCTTCTTCGAATCGCTCCCGTCCCCTCAATGCGGCATCCTCCGATGCACGGACCAGTTTTGAGAGCAGGCCGCTTCCGTCATGATTGACTGCATCGAGGATCGCTGCTTCACTGAAGAGAAAGAACGGGCTTTTCAAAAGTACATACAGGCTGTAGTCATCTTTGCTGTTAGAGAGAAAATATACCAGGGCCCTGAGTGCTGCGATTTCAGGCTCCTGGTAAAATCCTATGCCTTTGACCGCAACGAACGGGACCCCCTGCTGTCTCAGCGCCTCTTCGTAGACCTTGAGGTGTGTCCTCTTTCTCAGGAGAACAGCCATGTCTGAATAATTGCAGGGTCGTGCCCCCGTATTACGTTCTTCGACTTCAAACCGGTTAACCAGAGTTTTAATTCTGTGAGCAAGGATGGCAGCCTCATGCTCTTTTGCCTCGTTCGCACTCTGAACATCGTTCTCAAGGATTATAATCTCTGTCATCCCTGCATCGGGCAGTCCTGGCTTCTGGGCATTGAATGCACTGTACCGTGTGACCCAGCGCGGGCTCCCTGCTGCAGGACTCATAATCTTGGAGAAGCAATAGTTGGTAAACTCCACAATTGCGGAACGGCTCCTGTAATTTTCCATCACCTCTTCGTAGGCAAACTCCTCCCCGAGCCATTCACGCATTTTTTCTTTTGCGCCTGAGAAGATCTCTATATTAGCTCCCCTGAAATAATAGATGGACTGTTTTTCATCACCAACATAAAAGAGCGTCGGCTGTATGCCCTCTTCTCTCTTTGCGCCCATCCCTGCGCGCCACTCTTCGGTCAGGCTGTTGATGATCTCCCACTGGAATGAGTTTGTATCCTGAAACTCATCGACAAGAAGGTGGTCGGTCTTCTCGTCAAAGGCATACAGGATATTGGCCCACTCAGGATTTTGCGTCAGCATCCTGTACGCGTAATACTCGAGATCGCTGAAATCGAGGACCCCTTTGAGATGCTTCTTCCGTGCGTATTCGTCAATGCAGGTGCTGTAGATTTCCAGAATTCTTTCGGCCCGCTTGATATGTGCGGAGAGTTTTTTCTCTTTCCAGTATCTATACATCCCGGCTGTCCATGCCTGATAGTCAGCAAGAGCCCTGAACGCTCCGGCAGGCCGTTTACGGGGGGTCTTTTTATCGGTTAAAAAGAGCTTCTCGATGAGCGACAGGTCTGAGGATGCCGGAGATTCAAAATAGCTTGTATATCCCTCGATAATGTCACCTGCTCCCGGCCAGGCCCTCAGTGTTTCTATCAATGTGTCGGACAGAGCCGCCGTCACCGGTATGTCCGACAGCTGAAGCGAGAAGGGGCTTTTCTGAAAGAGATAATCTATCGTATTCCTGAGATAATAGAGCCCGCTGAATCCCTTTTCGCCCAGTGTTTCGAGCAGCAGGCGGTGACCGGCCTGTCCCCTGGCAGCATCCATAAGGACCCGGTAGAGGACCTCCTCCCAGGCCATGGACGAGTCAGTTGCCTCTTCTACCCTGTAGTTCGGATCGAGACGCGCTTCAAATGAAAAACGCCTCAGGAGCGTACCGCAGAAGGAGTGAATGGTTGAGACCCGCATAAGCGGCATCCTGTCAAGAACAGCGTCAAACAATTTCCTGTCCTCACTTTTCAGCTTCTGCAGAATTCTCTGCTTCATCTCTGCAGCTGCCTTGTCGGTAAACGTAACCGCAAGAATGCGCTCAACGTCCACTCCTGACCTGAGCAGGGCTATATACCGACGGGCAAGCCTCTCGGTCTTCCCGGACCCTGCCGGTGCTGAGATCATCACGCTTTTATTCGTATCGAGATAATTATTCACAACAAAATATTGTTCAAAGATGGTTCAAGGCTCGTTTAATAAGGAATAAAAGTATCTCTACAATGTTGAACGGCATTTATGTTTGAACGATCTTAAACCATTTTGAACTAATTTTATATTACCCTGTTACACAACGGACCGTGCCCGCAGTTCCGGCACTCAACCGGCCTGAACGGCGCTGCCGGAAAGTTTCCATCCCTCATGCTCCGGACAAGTGCCGCTGCCTCAGCAAAGGCACCGCTTAAATATGCATCCATTCCGGCCTTGCCCGGATACCAGCTAATCCCGGCTTCCTTTAAGGAGTAATAGCCCACCCTGTCTATGGACTCCGGGTAAGTTTCCTTCCACATTAATGCATACAGCGGCAGCTGCAGACTGTCCCGGTCGATATTTCCGGTCTTGTAATCAAGCAGAATGACCGTGGCACCGCTATCTGTTATCCGTTGTCTGTTATCCGTTGTCAGTGCCCCTGGCCCCTTAGCCCTTGCCTCTGTTCTCTGTCTTTTCACATCCACCCTGTCGACTTTCCCTTTCAACTTAATGCCATTTATTTCCGCAGATAATTTTTGTTCCACCATCCACACGGTGTACTCCTGATTCTTCCTCTCTGTCTCCAGCTCCTTTAATCCGGGAAGAAGCCTGCTGAATATATCACGAGCAACACCGGACCAGAAGTCGCCGACAGGGAACTGCTGAAGGCCTGATTCGAGTGCATGGAAAAGCCTGTGCTCGATGCTTTCGATGTCAATGTCACCGTCCCGGAAAAGGTGCTCCATGGTCTTGTGGGCAAGACTGCCCCAGAGCCGTGCCTCGACTTCAAAGCGCGGCGGTTCTACAATCTCCAGGCCGAGGACTTTTTCTATATAAAAACGGAAGGGACATTTTCTGTAATAATCTATGTCCGTCACATTGATATAGCCCCTGAATTTTTTTTGTATGAAAGCAGCTCCCGCGCTGCCCAAAGTCATACCGCTGTTCTGACGCTTCCCTGAATCCATTCCGCGAATGCCAAGGATACCCTCTCTGACCAGAACTTCCTCCTGAGAATATATGTCCCATGCAACGGGATCCTGCTTCTGCTCCCAGTCAAGAAAGGGCGAGGGGAGGAATATTTTTTCTCGGTCTGCCGCAGGACATGAAAAACGGGGTGGACGTTCACTGATATTCAGCAGACGGTCAAAGTACTTTCTCTGCCGGCTCAGGTAATATTCAAGATAGGGCAGCCCGAGCGCCTTTTTTACCTGTTCCGGAAGTATAGGGTCAATACCCGGTTTTGAGGGGAAGTCTCCTTCGATCATCCCGCCGAAAAAAAGTTCCCTTGTCTCGATGGCGGCAGCAAGCGGAAACGGCACAATCCGGACTCCGCCCGGCGCTGCCTCTGCACTGCCAAGCCCCTCCAGAAGATAGCGGAGATAAAACCCCGGGAATTCATCCGGCTTCGGTGAGTCGCCGTAGAGCGCGGCAAACTGCCTCACTTCAGCAAGCAGCATATTCAATCTCGCTGAAAAGTCATTCTCTCCATCGGCCAGCTCACGGCCGCCCCCGTCAGGATAGCCAAGACTGTTCAGTGCGGACTCAAATGCATCGATAAAGGACGAAAGCTCTCTTTGATGTCTTACCTGCTCAAGAATATCGATGATATTTTTAATCCCTTCCTGAAATTCAGCTATGCGCGTACTTTCAGGCCCTGATAGTTCCCGGGCCTCATTCTTCAGGGTTTTTTCTATAGAGAGCCATGCCTCTTTGCCCTTTATGATTCCCGCCCGGTATGAAAAGCTGACCGCCCATTCCTTCACGGCTGCGGGTATGGCGGCATTGAAGGGCGATGTCAGCAGGGAGAGAAAATCGTTTCTTGGATAATCCTCTTCAATACACGTGATGAGTTCCTGAAGCACAATGACCGGTTGTGATGCCGATGCATTATGGCCGATGACACTGACAGGCACCCCATGCTTCTTGCATACTCTCGTGACCATTGACACATACTTTGAAAGCTCCGGAAATGAAATTGTCACCTCCCAGGGCTGCACGCCATCCATGAGGAGCTTCTTCACACTCTTCACAATACCGCTAACTTCCTCTTCCATTGACGGATACAGGACATATGACCTTGGATTCATTTGCTGAGCAGCCTTCAGTTTTTTCACCTTGAATGTCCTGCTGTCCCCTGCCAGGCCGGCAAGTGATGTATTCTCTTCAGCAAGAATAATCGCGCTCCCTGAATTATCAATCAGCTCTCTGATAATTGCTGTTTCAAGCGGGGTGGGATCCAGAAAGCCGTCAAGCACGAGCAGGGCAGGTGGAAGGCCGCCCCTGATCAGGGGCAGGCACTCCCTGAGAATACCTTCGGAGTCTGTCAGCTTTTTGCGTCTGAGCTCATCTTCATATGCCTGCAGAACATCAATGGATTCCAGCGCCCGCTCTCTGGCCCTGTCCTCAACTATGAGACTGCCTATCTCCTTTTTCACACCGTCAAGAGGCTTGTCAACGATGTGGTGTTTGATCTTGCTGTAGAGTTCAGACAGGAGCGTGGCATAGCCCAGGTTCTTCTCCCCAATGATCTTCAGCAGGATGAGCGTCCTGAGCTCATCAGAAACTATTTCCGCCTGCCCCGAGACCTGATACAGGGAAAGGGCAAGCTGTTTAATGGTGCGTGATTCAAAGGGGATATATGCAGTCTTACCCAGCACTCGTTTGACATATGAAAAAAACTGTCTTCTGACTGACGTGAGATAGGGAGCATTGGGCCCAAGGTACAGCACGTCCGAGAAATTATTATCCGGTGAGCATGAGACAATCTCCCCGAAAATGATATCCGTCCTGCCGCGTGTACCGGGCGGCGCTAGAAAGAGGGTCGTTCCGCGCATAATTGATGATCCATCAAGATGATAACAGGGGTTCCAGCGGGCATCCGCCGCACCGCGGGTTTGGCTTGCAGTAATGTTTGCCGGTCATCACAAACAGCGCATGATATTCGTTGAAGCGCTGGACATCTTCCGGCAGGCTGCCATGAAAAAGTTCCTGCATTTCATGGTACGTTGCATCCTCTGAAACGATTCCATGACGATGGAGCACCCTCCTTGTGTATGCATCAATAACAAAGACGGGCCGCCCGAGCGCGTAGAGTAAAATAGAATCCGCGGTTTCCGGGCCGATGCCATTTACATCGAGCAGGCTTTTCCTCAACACCACCGTGTCCGCAGCCTGCATGCGTTTCATGCTCCCTTCATAGTGATTTGAGAGCAAAGACAGAAAGTTTTTGAGCCTTTTTGCCTTTACATTAAAGTAGCCTGCAGGTTTTATGAAGGATGCCAGTGTGGTATGCGGCATTGCAAGCAGTTTTTTTGCATTTAAGCATTTTTCGCGTTTTAAATTCTGAATCGCTTTCTCAACATTTGCCCAGTTCGTATTCTGGGTCAGAATAGCGCCGACCGCTATTTCAAACGGTGAATCACCGGGCCACCAGTCCTGGGGGCCGAATTTGTCGAATAGTGCATCGTATATGTCAATTAATATATTTTTAGACTGAGGTTTTGTCATTTCTTCATTCTATTAATTGAAATCCCACGTTCCTGGCACCAAATAACAAATACATTCAGAGCTCAACATTCTAAAGGCCCCCTCTGTTCTTGAATGTTGAATATCGTAATTTATTTGGAACTTGTCATTTGAAATTTGGAATTTCGTTTTACCCAGGTGGCCAGTTCATCGGCCTGCCGGCAAGCAGGTGGAGGTGAAGGTGAAACACGGTCTGGCCTGCGTCCCTGTTACAGTTAACGACCGTCCTGAATCCCTGTTCCGCAACACCCCTGTCCCGGGCAAGACTGTTTGCAGTCTGAAGAAGCTGCCCGATCAGGGCGTGATCCTCTTCTGTTACTGCAAGAGAGGTTGCTATGTGCTTCTTTGGAATGACCAGAATATGCACAGGCGCCTGGGGATTGATATCTTCAAATGCCAGGACCGTGTCGTCTTCAAACACAATCTTTGCCGGTATTTCCTTGTTGATTATTTTGCAAAACAGGCAGTCCATTTACGTATCTCCTCTTTTAGTGTACAATTATAACCAAATATAACCAAAATATATTTTTTTATTATAATATAACCCATGAACGCTACCAGTATTCTGGAACTGAAGCAACAGCCTTACTTTCTTGAACATGTGCGGTGGGATATCACACCAAAGGTTTTCCTGTCCCCGAAAGTGACTGCCCGGGACGGGTCCGTTGCAACGATTGATACTTCATACGGATACATGCTGTATGTTGACCTTGTTGATGAAAAGCCGGCAATTATTATCATGCAGCTGAAAGAACTTATCAGCAAGACCGTCAGTTACATCGATGAAGCACCCGAGGAGCTCTTGAGAGAAGCGATGCAGTGCGCCGGAAAAGAATGCATTGGCGGGATGTACCCCCTGACAGAAAAACTCGAAACCTGGCTCAAAAAAGAGCTCGGTCTTTCCTAGTCTTTCTTTTCATTAATTGCATACTTGACCTGTACATCAATATCGTTCCGCAGCGCATTATACACCGAGCAGTATTTGTCATGTGACAGAGAGATTGCCCGGTCGAGTTTCTTCTCCGTAATGTTCTCTCCATTGACATGGATCATAAGCTCAATGGATTTGTAATACTGGGGCGGGTCAGGTTTTCTCACCCCGCTGAAATCAATCTTGAAGCTGGTTATTTCAGCGCGCATTTTTTTCAGAAAATAAAAGACATCGATCGCCATGCAGCCTGCAACGCTCATGAGGAGGGTCTCTGTCGGTGCACAGCCCCACTGGAGGTTTGCGTCGAATTCTACCTCATACCCCATCTGGGTCCGTGCATTGAAAATCAGGTCCCTTTCCCACTCAAGAGACCCTTTATTGACTTCGAGAATTTTTTCCTTATATCCCTCAAGGGAGCTTTCCAGGTTTTGTACTGTATCATCGCTCATTTTTTTATAGCCTCCGTTTCACTATAGCTTTTTATTGCAGGGTTATTGGCAAATCAGGGCACCGCACCGCCGTGCTCCTCCTTACGACCTTGCCTCTTAAGCACGTACGAGCTCTTCTCAGGTTGTCGATTCTCTCAGCCACTGAAGATACTCTTCAGAGCCGTCGATAATGGGAAGCGCTATGACCTCCGGCACATCATAACTATGGACTTCTTTTACTTTTTCGGAGAGTTTATGAAACAGGGACTTCTGTGTCTTTACAATCATGAGTACTTCCGCCTCATCCTCTATCGCCCCGTCCCACGTATAAATGGACCGGACATTTTTTACAATATTGGCGCATGCAGCGAGCCGGTCCTCAACCAGCGCCCGCGCAATTTTGACCGCTTCAGCCTCGTTCGGAGCTGTGATATAACACACAATCTCCCCATTCGAACTATGGTCAGACATAGGCTCTATTTTTACAGAGAGGAAGTATAAATTTCAATGCCCGCTGCCCATTCGCCGGACAAATTGACATTAACTCAGAATTTATGTTAAAAAATATGTCTATCTCAGCAATCGGAGGCATTTTTAATGTACGCAATAATAGAGTCTGGCGGTAAACAGTTTAAGGTTGCAGAAGGTGAGACAATAAAGATAGACAGGATTGAGAATA
>Ga0209536_100011389_pt1 | contig 13038 bp, 13 predicted proteins | sample DeeMarSeWOR28_12_FD_187461 | JGI IMG/M metagenome (GOLD analysis project Ga0209536, IMG submission 187461) | Marine sediment microbial communities from White Oak River estuary, North Carolina - WOR-2-8_12 (SPAdes) (version 2) | ecosystem: Environmental > Aquatic > Marine > Intertidal zone >...
CTTTTGGCTGAAAGTATTAATGTTTATCTATTCTGATAATTTCTACTCTTCTGTTTTTTGCCCTGCCCTGCTCGGTTTTATTATCTGCAACTGGCTCACGGCTTCCCATACCAATAACTTCAAATCTTCCTCTCGGAATCCCTCTTGAAACAAAGTAATTAAGAACCGATTCAGCTCTCATTTGAGACACCTTTAAATTGCCCGCCGCGGAGCCCACATTATCGGTGTGTCCTTTAATTCTCCAGCGTGAAGTCGGATATTTTTTCATTTCTATAAGCAGCTTATCCAGTTCAGGGAATGCAGAAGTTTTTAGTTGTGCGCTGTTAAATTCGAAACTTGTTTCCGAACTAAGAACAATTTGCTCAATATTTTCTTCCGGAATAGGTAGCAATATCGCAAGCTCACAACCTCTATTATCAACCTGCATTCCGGGCAATGTACCGGGGCACTGATCTTTATAATCAGGTACACCGTCTAGATCTTCATCCATTGGGCAGCCGTTCTGATCGACCTCAACATCATAAGGAGTATCAGGACATCTATCCAGATAATCCGGTACGCCATCTGCATCTGCATCAAATGGACAGCCATAATCATCAACTTCAATTCCGCGCTGTGTATTTCCACAGAGGTCAGTGTAATCAGGCACACCATCGCTATCCGAATCCAATGGACAACCTTTACTATCAACCGGTGCACCAGAAGGAGTTCCGGGACATTGATCCAGGTAATCTGCAATTCCATCCTTATCAGAATCAATCGGGCAGCCAAACTCATCAACTTTTACTCCTGCGGGAGTCTTTTCACAAATATCCTTTGAATCAACAACTCCATCTCCGTCCAAATCAAATTCAGTTAAAAAAGAATAAGAAATTCCACCCATAAGGGTAAAAAACATATCGTTGCTTGTGCCTTTGGCTTTATCATCCAGCCAATCGTTTGGTGAAATTTGCACACCACCATTTATATTAAGTGACAGATTTTCAGTAACAGGAAATCGGAATCCTAATTCACCCAAATAGTTCACCTCTGTTGTACTATAAACGCCTTCAGCATTGTTCGGCAATTTTACTCCGCCTTCTCCTTTGGGATCGAAAGACAAACTTGCAAAGCCGGCAAACAAGTATGGGAAAGCGACATCATTAATGCTTAAATTAAAAATAATCCCGGCGCCAAAGGTATTTATGTTTGTCCTAAATTCTTTTGGATCAAGATTTGAATCGCTCCCTTTTAAGAATCCGGCACTGCCGAAAGCCCTGATACCAAAGCCGCTACTCACCCAGGCAGGGAAAAAGTATTCGATAGAAAGTCTACCTAGATAATCAACGCCCAAACCACTGTAATCTGTGTTTGCAAGAGTTGCACCGCCTTCAACAGATAGAACGATAGTACCGGAGAAAGGATTATATCTTTGCGTTTTTGTTGTTTGAGAATAAATATTTGAAGCTATAATTAATGCAGCAATAAAAAGAGTAAGTGTAGATTTCATTAAGTGTTTCCGTTAAAATTGATACGAGTCTAAAGATTACGTTAGACTCTTACGGAGTCTAACGAACAGCACAAATTTAACGGTTATTAAAGAAGTAAAAAAGTTAATCTGAATTTTTTAAGAATACTAAAATCCTCTTCTCAAAACTTTATCTAAATCTGTTTTAATCATCAGCTTAACAAGTTCTTCAAATCTGGTTTTTGCCTTCCAGCCAAGAATCTTTTTTACTTTCGATGGATCGCCTATTAACAGATCAACTTCTGTGGGACGGTAGTAATTCTCATCAATTGAAACCACGACGTCCTCTTTTTTTAATCCAGTATTGAAGTCCACCGCATACAGGTTTTTACCCGTCGAATATTTAACAAGATTTCTTGCTTTCCCCAAATCAACCGATTTTATTTTTCCTCTTTCGTTTTTCCCTTTTCCATCCCATTTGATCTCGATTCCCAAATTACTAAAAGCAAGTTCTGCAAACTCTCTTACTGTATGAGTTTCACCCGTTGCAAGAACAAAATCATCTGCTTTATCATGTTGAAGAATTTTCCACATTCCCTCACAGTATTCAGGTGCGTAGCCCCAATCTCTTTTGGCATCAAGATTTCCAAGCCTTAGTCTTTCTTGTAAACCTGTTACAATTCTTGACGCGGCGCGGGTGATTTTTCTTGTCACAAATGTTTCACCTCTGCGCGGTGATTCGTGATTAAATAAAATTCCGTTTGAAGCAAAAATGTTATATGCCTCGCGGTAGTTCACAATTATCCAGTAGCCGTAAAGCTTTGCTACGCCATAAGGCGATCGCGGGTAGAAAGGGGTTTTTTCATCCTGTGGAATTTGCTGCGCTTTACCGTAAAGCTCGCTTGTTGATGCCTGGTAGAATTTAACTTTCCGCAATCCGACTTCACGAATTGCATCTAAAAAACGTAAAGTTCCAAGTGCATCAACCTGTGCTGTGTAGTCAGGAACCTGAAAAGATACTTTAACATGGCTCTGTGCAGCCAGATTATATATTTCATCCGGTTCAATTTTTTCAAGCAAGCGATTTAGGTTGCTTGTATCAACCAGATCGCCGTAGTGAAGAAAAAGTTTCTTATCAAGAATTTCAGGATCGTTGTACAGATGATCAATCCTGCCGGTATTAAATGAACTGCTTCTGCGAATTATACCGTGAACCTCATAACCTTTTTTTAAGAGAAGCTCAGTTAAATAGCTTCCATCCTGCCCGGTAATACCGGTAATTAATGCGCGCTTCATAGGCAATTAAAAATGTTAAATTAAAAATTAAAAAAAATGAATTATAGTTTACTGCAAATTGAACCAAGAATATTTTTAAGTTCACCAGATTCGGTTTTTAATTTGCCAGCTTCATTCTGATCTCCAAATTTCAAAGCAATACAAACTCTTATCCAGTAGTCTGATTCTCTCATTTCTTTTAAAACAATTTTCATTTTATTTGCAAAATCAGCTTTTGATGATGCAGCCTGAGCTTCTTCATAATTAGCTCCTGATGAACTGGCAGCTTTGGCAAGCTAATATCTTATTACTTGAGCTTCCGGAACTTTTGGTAAAGTACCTAAAAACTTAAATACATCGATAGTAAAATTAAATAATCTATTCCCAAGACCTTCATCCATTGCTGAATTAAATCTTTTAAGTTTTCATTTTTAATTTTTAATTAGGGCTGTAACGTCTTCAGATACCAATTATACGTGAGATCGACACCTTTACGCAACTCTGTTTTGTGTTTCCATCCCAAAGCATTTATTCTTGAAACATCTAAAAGCTTACGCGGTGTTCCGTCTGGTTTATCTGTATCGTGAACAATTTCCCCCTTATATCCAACTATACCTGAGATCAAATCTGCAAGATCATTTATCGAAATATCTTTTCCTGTTCCTACATTAATATGCGAAATACCTTTCTCATAAAGATCCTTTGCATCAATATTCTCCATTAAAAATAAAATTGCATCTGCAACATCATCAACGAATAAAAATTCCCGCTGGGGTTTTCCTGTTCCCCAAATTATTACCTCATTTTTAGCTTTTTCTTTCGCTTCATGAAACTTTCTAATCAGTGCCGGCAGTACGTGTGAGGTTTCAAGATCAAAATTATCATTCGATCCATATAAATTTGTGGGCATAACAGAATAAAAGTTTGACCCGTACTGTCTGTAATAATTTTCACAAAGTTTTATTCCGGCTATTTTAGCAATTGCATAAGGTTCATTGGTGAATTCAAGATAATCGGATAAAAGATATTCTTCTTTCAAAGGTTGAGGGGCAAGCTTAGGATAAATACAAGAACTACCGAGAAATATCAGTTTTTCAACTTCAAATTTATAGGAATTGTGAATGAGATTTGCCTCTATCATCAGGTTATCGTAAAGGAACTCAGCGCGAAAAGTATTATTTGCAAGAATCCCGCCCACCTTTGCGGCAGCAATAATAACTATTTCAGGTTTTTCTTTCTTGAAGAATTTTTCAACTTCATTTTGGCGGATTAGATCAAGTCCGGGATATTTTTTTAGTATAAGATTTTTATATCCGCGTTTCTTCAGCTCATATGTTATCGCAGAACCAACCATTCCGGAATGACCGGCAACGTATATTTTTTTATGTAAATATTTTGATTGATTCGCCATCTAATATTTTTTTTACAGTCCGTAGTAAACTGCAAAATGGAATTCGTGTATGTTATTATCAATAAAGCTTAAATCTTCCTGCTGTTTGGAAGTTTTCATAAACTGATATCTTGCCCGTACAAAAAGCTCATGTAAAAATTCGTATTTAACCTGTGCGCCTAAATAAGTATAGTTATTTCTAAGACCAAACAAAAACGGCGGCTGCGGCTGGGTGTATTGTCCATCAGAAGTGCCTCTCTCACCTTGCCTGATGTATCTAATCCATGCCACTGCCTCCAATCCACGAATAAAGCGATACTTTACCGATGCAAAAACCTGATCAGTGTTATTCCCCATCCAATGCCCTAAAACATAAGAAGCACTTTCGTATGTGGTAGTGGGAATGTAATGCTGATAAACGTATGGATAAATTTTAGAATATTCTATTTTAAGTGTCAGATTATTAACAAGCAGATCTGTTAAAGAACCACCAAGTGTGAAGCCAAACTGATTTCTTTGTTTATAAGAGTCGAATAGACCGCTGAGAGTAATTTCATCGATAAAAAGAGTTCCATACAGATGAGTGTTTTTTAAATGTCCCTTTGAACTTACGGAGGCAAAAAGCTGTGCATTACCGCCGGCGGCGTTATACTGCCGGCTTAAATAATGATCTGCAATTCTGAAAAACGTAATGGGAATTAGATACAGAATTTCCAGTTTATCTGCATAAACAATTGATTCACCGATTGAAATGTCCAATCCTTTAGTTGGTGTTATAGTTAAAGTATGCGAAGCAATATACTTTTCGCGAAACTGGAACCGTTGATCCCCTTCTTCAGAATAATAAATTAATGATGAATCTATAACATCCGATGAGAGCCATGCATGAAAATAATTAAAATGCAGCCATTTGACAGGGTTAATATCTAATCGAACAAAAGGAGAGGACGGTGCTTTTTGTGAGAGAACAATTAATCCGTTATCAGCGTAGCCCCATTCAAGAAATTCTTTTCCAGCAGCCACACTGCCCCATTGCCAGTTCGTGGCAAGTACCCCTTTTGCTTCACTGTACTCAATTTTATCCCCAGGATAAACCACATTTAAGCGATCACTTTTTTCATTTACACCTGTAGCAGGGGAAAATTTTTTCTGCTTATCAATTGTATTTCCTTTTTCGGTGTTGTCTCTAAAATCAAAACTGAATCCAATCACATCTGATATATAACCATAAGTGTAAACACCATTCCAGAAGTGTGTTCGTTTAGATTTATCTACCGAGCCAATTTCCGCACCCAGGATTATTCCTGCATTCATTTTAAATGCATCGCTGCCATAAGAAAAAAATCGCCATCTTTGAGCAGGATCTTTACTTACAAAATCAATATGATTTTCATTTTCAGTATTTTCTTCTAAAAACCATTTTTCGTGATAAAAATCTTTAACGAAAAATTCTAACTCATCTTTTTCAAGCGTGGTTAAACTTGATGATAGTGAATCTGCCTCAAATAATTTTTCAGCAATGTATTTACGTGGTAAAGGTCTGACTAAATCGTTAAATTCAATTATTCCCCTTTGGCTTAACCTTCTTAAAAAATTATAAACGTCACGATGCAACGGTTCATAAACAATTTGTGATAATAAAACCGGAGTGGAAAAGAAGACTAAAAAGAAAAGAAGGAATATTTTTCCTTTAGGGTGATTCATCTCAATAGATTAACTATTAACGAATTCATTAATTCTTTCTACAACAAACTGTTGCTGTTCATTTGTCAGTTCCGGATAAATTGGCAATGCTAAAGTTTTATCTCCTGCCATTTCCGAAATTGGAAAATCGCCCGGTTTATAACCAAGGTTTGAAAAACATTCCTGCAAGTGAAATGGAACGGGATAATATATTTCTGTTCCGATTTCATTCTCAGAAAGAAATGCTCTTAACTCATCTCTTTTTTCAATCCTAATTATATACTGATTATAGATATGATAATTTCTTACTCCAGCAGCATTTTCATAAACAGCTTTGGGGAGTAAAACTTTATTCTTTTCATTAAAATCAGTTTTACCTGTTTCTTCTGCCAGTCCGGAATCGATGAAAAGTTGGTTGTAAAGTTCGGCATTTTTTCTACGCCCCTCGGACCAACTATCCAGGTGTGGAAGCTTTATTCTAAGCACTGCAGCTTGCAAAGCATCGAGTCTAAAATTTCCACCGATCACTTTATGATAATATTTTGGTTCACCGCCGTGAACTCTTTTTATTTTAATCATGTGTGCGAGATCGTCATCATTGGTTACAACCAAACCGCCATCGCCAAAACACCCAAGATTTTTACTAGGGAAGAATGAATAGCATCCAATATGGCCAATCGTGCCTGCAGATTTTCCATTTTTATATTGGGTCCCTATTGCCTGAGCCGCATCTTCAATTACCGTGATATTATTCTCACCGGCAATACTCATAATCGAATCCATTTCAGCACTTTGCCCGTAAAGATGAACAGGTATTACAGCCTTAGTTTTAGATGTAATTTTATTCCCGAAATCTTCAGGATTAATATTAAATGTAACAGGATCAATATCTGTTAAAACAGGTTTTGCATTTAAACGGGATACAACTCCCGCTGTAGCAAAAAAAGAATAAGTTGGAACAATAACCTCATCGTCCGGTTGTAAATTGATCGCCATTAAAGCAAGCAGTAACGCATCCGTTCCTGATGAAACACCAATTGCATATTTACAATCAAGATATTCACAAAACTCTTTTTCCATATTTTCTACTTCAGGACCTAGAATGAAGTATTGTGATTCAGCAACACGAAGCATAGCAGCATCCAGATCTTTTTTGAGCAATTGGTACTGCGGTTTTAAATCAAGAAGAGGAACTTTCATAACTAAACCATATTTTTAATTTTAAAGTTAGTGAGAAACGAATGTAAAAACTACTGAAGATGTGTATCACTCCGAGGTGTAAATAAAATCTTTTCCAATGTCTTTAAACTTTAAAGCATTTAAATCCTTTTCAGAAACTATGGGATTTTCTACCTGCCAATTAATGTTCAAATCAACATCGTTATAAAGAATTGTTCTTTCATGCTCTTTACTGTAGTAGCCCGTGCATTTATAAGCAAACAATGCTTCATCAGAAAGAACGGAAAAACCGTGAGCTAAACCCGGAGGTATCCAAATTTGTGAGGGTTTACTTGAATCTAAAGAATGTGCAAAATGATCTCCGAAAGTGGGTGAACCGAATCTAATATCAACAGCAACATCCAATACCATGCCTTCCATCACCTGGCACAACTTTCCCTGTGCCATTTCGCCAACCTGATAATGCAATCCTCTTATTGTATTCTTAACTGATTTAGATAAGTTATCCTGCACAAAATCAAAATTCAAACCGTACTCTTTATAGCGCAATTTATTAAATGACTCTATAAAAAAGCCTCTGTTATCGCCATAAACATCCGGTTCAATAAGAAGTAAACCTTCTATTTTTGTTTTAATAACCTTCAATACTATTAATCTTCTTTTAAAATCTTTTCAAGGTATTCTTTATAAAGAGATTTTGGCATTGATTTAATTAAATCTGTTAGCTGCCTTTTATCAATAAGCCCTCTGTAATATGCTATCTCTTCGATGCATGCAACTTTTAATCCCTGTCTATCTTCAATAACTCCAAAGAAATTCGATGCTGCAAGAAGTGCTTCGGGGGTTCCTGTATCGAGCCAGGCAACTCCTCTTCCTATTTTTTCGACACTAAGCTCGCCTTTTTTCAAATATTCCCTGTTTACATCTGTAATCTCCAGTTCCCCTCTTTTTGATGGTGTCAAAGCTTTCGAGATTTCGATCACTTTATTATCATAAACATACAAACCAGGTACAGCATAATGAGACTTTGGTCTTAAGGGTTTTTCCTCAATTGAAATTGCTTTTCCATTGCCGTCAAATTCAACTATACCATATCTTTCAGGATCATTTACCTGGTAGCCAAAAATTGTTGCACCGTTTTCTTTTTGTAGTGATTTATAAAAGAAATCCAGGCTGCCGTAGAAAATGTTGTCCCCCAAAATAAGACTAACAGGATTTTCACCGATGAATTCTTTTCCTAAAATAAATGCTTCTGCAATTCCCTTCGGCTGAGGTTGCACAACGTAATCGAAATTCAGGCCTAACTGGTTCCCATCTCCAAAGAGTTGTTTGTAAAGCGGAATCGTTTCTTCATTTGAGATAATTAATATCTCCTTTATTCCACCAAGCATAAGAATTGAAAGCGGATAATAAATTAGTGGTTTATCATAAATCAGAGTAAGCTGTTTACTGTAAACTTTAGTTATTGGATATAGCCGCGAGCCTGAACCACCCGCTAATATTATTCCCTTAACATTGTTTACATTTTTAACTGGTTTACTATTAAGATTTATCATTTAAATGTAAATATAAAAAGAATCTCAATGATTTTTAATTGGAAGGGGGGCAACAATCCGGCACCAAATTAGAGCAGTGTCCCACTAAGAATAATCATTGCAATGGTAAAATAAATTATTAAACCGGTTACATCCACAATTGTTGTTACTAACGGACCAGAGGAAGTAGCAGGATCTGCACCCAAGCGCTTTAAAATAAAGGGTAGCATAGAGCCTGATAACGTCCCCCAAATAACGATGCCAATAATTGAAAAGAAGATAGTCAATCCGATCAAAAGCCAGTGTTGTTGAAGTGAATCAGAAAAATTGGCTATAACAGAAACTTGAAAAAATCCAATTATCCCCAAAATTCCACCAAGTACTAAACCAGCAATCACTTCTCTACGCATAATAAGCCACCAATCTTTAAGTGATATTTCGCCAACAGCCATTGCTCTTATTACTAACGTCGCTGCCTGAGAGCCTGAATTGCCACCACTAGAAATGATAAGTGGAATAAAAATAGTCAATGCAATTGCTTTGTCTAAATGGTCTTCAAAAAAACCTAGAACAAATGCGGTTAAAATTTGTGCTATAAAAAGAATTGTTAGCCAGAAGGCTCTCTTTTTAATCAGCTGAAACAACGGAATTGTTGGATATGGTTCCTGTAAGACCCCGGTTGCTGCAATTTTCTGAATGTCTTCAGTAGCTTCTTCCTCGGCGACATCAAGTACATCATCTACAGTTACGATTCCTATTAATACCCCAGACTTGTCCGTTACTGGTAATGCTATTCTATCGTATTTTTTAAATTGTTCTACCGCAAGTTCCTGATCATCTGCTACATTTAGTGATATATAATTTTCATCCATTAAATCGCTTATTTTTTTTGCCATGGGGGATAGAATAATTTCTCTAATTCTAATATCATCAATCAATATTCCCCTATCATTAATAACATAGATTACATTTAATGTTTCACTGTCTTCTGCATTATCTCTAATGAAATCCAATGTCTCAGCAATGGTCCAATCAGGTTTAACAGCGATGTAATCGGGAGTCATTAACCTTCCGACACTGTTCTCAGGATAACCTAAAAGAGTTTGTGCAATTTTTCTCTCTTCGGCGGAAAGCAATTGTATCAATTGTTTTACAGCAGAGCCAGGTAAATCTTCAAGTAAAGCAGTACGATCGTCGGGAGACATATCATTTAATATTGCAGCAACCTCACCTTTTCCCATTGCTTTTAATAAATCTACCTGAACTTCAAATTCTAAGTGTTCAAATGTTTCAGTTGCTAATTCAATCGGAAGAAGGCGAAAAACAATTACTTGTTCCTGCTCCGGTAAATCTAAAATAAGATCGGCAATATCGGCGGGAGTCCAATCGTTAAGGATTTCTTTCAATATGCTAAGCTTTCTCTCAGCAATAAGAGATTCTATTTCCGGCATTAGTAATTTGCTAAGCATCGTAAATCCCTTTTAGGAGATAATAAGGTTATTCTACATTTTTTATATTTTTAACTGAGTTTTAAAGTGAAACAAAAATAGCCCAATATGATGGGAAAAACAATAAACTTATCATCAGCTTTCAAATGATAAAACCTTAATTGATTAAATTTGAATCGATATCAAATTAAATTATTAGAATGAAAGTAGTTGTTGACGAAAATATAATCTTTGCTGAAGAAGCTTTTGCAGAATTTGATTCGCTTAATTTATTAAACGGCCGATCAATCACTAATAAAATTTTAATGGATGCAGATGTGTTAATAGTTCGTTCGATTACTAAAGTCGATGAGAATCTTCTTCAAAACACACCGGTAAAATTTGTCGGTACTGCAACTATAGGGACAGATCATATTGATTTCGAATACTTGTTAAAAACAGAAATTACTTTCGCAGATGCAAAAGGATGTAATGCAGATTCTGTGACAGAATATGTTTTTACTGCTTTGTTAAAAATTGCAGTTGATGAAAAGATCAGTCTTTCTCAAAAATCAATTGGGGTCATTGGTTTAGGTAATATCGGAAGCAGAGTTGCAAAGCTTGCCGGGGTATTAGGAATGAAAGTGTTAAAAAATGATCCCCCAAAAGAAAGAGGGGGAATTGGAAGCGGTTATGTACCGTTAGATGAAATATTAAAAGCAGATATCATCTCACTACACGTTCCGCTGAATAAAGCAGGAATAGATAAAACAGTTCATCTTTTGAATGATCAGAATCTTAAAAAGATAAAAGAGGGGACAATAATAATTAATACTTCACGCGGACCAGTATCAGATAACAATGCTCTTCTGAACGAAACCAGAACAAGACATTTTAAATTAATTCTGGATGTCTGGGAAAATGAACCAGATATAAACATCGAGTTGCTCAAAAAAACAAAAATTGGAACCGCACATATTGCAGGTTATTCATTGGAAGGTAAAGCAAACGGCACAAAAATAATTTACAATTCGCTATGTGAATACTTGAATAAAAAACCGGTGTGGGAGCCGCTACTAAAAAAAATGGAGAACGCAACTTGCAGCTTAGGACAGGGGGATACAATTGAAGAAAAACTTTACAATTTATTTTCTTCAATTTATAATGTTGAAAGAGACGATAAAAAATTGAGGGGCATCTATAACTCACGGACCTATAAAATTAAAGAGCATTTTGATAATTTAAGAAAAGAAAATCCGGTTAGAAGAGAATTCAGCAATTACACTATAACGCTACAACAAAAAGATATAAATTTTAAACCTCTTTTGGAAGCATTCCGATTCAAAGTAAAATATTAGATCAGTCTTCCTTCTCAAGCTTAAACTCAATTGGAATTTCCATTTGCACTTTTACTTTTTCACCTCTGATCAAACCAGGCTTAAAACGATGATAAAATACTGCAAGCCGGGCCGCTTCATCACAGCCGTATCCAATTCCTTCAATTACCTGGGCGTCGAGAACTTCACCATCTCTATCAATCATTGTTAAGATTTTTACAACACCTTCAATTTCATTCTCTTTAGCTTCCTCCGGATATCCAATTTTTTTATAAATTGCCTTCATTCCTCCAATCGGTTCCGGCATAACTTCTACGGTTTTGTAAAAGGCAGGATCGTCTTCATAATTATGTTCATCTTCCACGCTCGGAGGGAGCGGGTTATCAGGATCAACATTTTCCTTTTTAATATTTTTTCTCTCCGGCTGTTTGTTTTCCTTAATTTGGTTTGATGTTAAAGTTTCTTGCTTTGGTCCTTCATCCAGAATTATTTTATTAACCACCAGGATTCCCTCTTCATAATAAATATCATCAATATAGGTGCCCGTGCTATCGAAAAGTGACGTGGGTCCCTCTCGCTTTCCACTTTCAATTGTAAACATTTCACGCAGGATCCCGTTTTCATCATATCTTCTTACAAGTCCCTCTACTCTTCCGTTTACATAATTTAAGTCTTCTTTAATCTTTCCATTTTTCCAATAAAATCGTGCGTTGCCATCTCTCACATCATTCTTATAGTAAATAATAGATTTAATATTATTGTTTTCATGATAGCTAATCAGCGAGTCTGTCTGGCAAAAAAGATTAATCGAAATAAATAGAAACGGTATAAAAAATATTCTAATCATCTGTTATTGTTTTTTTACAGGGGGAAAAGATACAATTTAATCTTTATTTATAAGAGGCATTAAAACGGCAATAGCAAAAATGAGAATAGCAATACCAAAGAAAAAATATCCAACAATCTGATCCTGCCGGAGAATACCTAATTCACCGAGCAAGTAGTGCCAATCGTGGTAAACTTTGTTTCCGCCAAGCAGTGGTAATTTCCGTGCTCTTGCATCTGCTGCATAAACACTGATATTTATAAAATTTTGTCCAAGCCATAGCAGCGAAAACTGGACCCCCGTCCTATAGTTATTTCTTAAAAAGAAACCAGCAATTACAGAAGGTAAAATTATCTGCATCAATGTGCCACCCAAAGTATAGATAAATTTTCCAAAGAGACTAAAGAAAAAATGCCCTGCTTCGTGAATTACCAAGTCCACGTTATCGAGCAAATTAAATTCACCTCTGTTCAGACACCAAATAAATGCAATAGGAAGGATTATTATTGATGGCACCCACTTTTTAATCAAATCCCACTTTGAATAAGGCTTAGCCTTTTTTAAGCTTTTTTCAATCTCTTTTTCCTGCCAGCTTTCCATGCATCTTGTTTAATTATAAAATGCTGATTAACTTCATATCAAAATTAAAATTAAACCAACCTGATTCAAACAAATTATAAGGAGTTATATATGATGATAGTATTAAAGTTTTCTTTGACAATATTTCTCTTATTCGGCATATTTACGCCTGCGCAGGATTTACGTACACCACGCCCCAGCCCTGATGCAACTGTTATCCAGTTCGTGGGAGTAACGGAAATATCAATTGATTATAGTTCGCCCGGCGTAAAAGGCAGAGAAATATGGGGTGAGCTGGTTCCTTACGGCGAAGTATGGCGCACGGGTGCAAACGAAGTTACTTCAATTACATTCAGCGAT
>Ga0209536_100011390_pt1 | contig 13038 bp, 10 predicted proteins | sample DeeMarSeWOR28_12_FD_187461 | JGI IMG/M metagenome (GOLD analysis project Ga0209536, IMG submission 187461) | Marine sediment microbial communities from White Oak River estuary, North Carolina - WOR-2-8_12 (SPAdes) (version 2) | ecosystem: Environmental > Aquatic > Marine > Intertidal zone >...
TGGCATTAAGGTTATCAGGGTTAAGCGCGACCGCTGTATCCCACATCGCAAAGGCGCGCGGAAGAACAGTGAAGAAATCCACATATCCTTTTGCGCTTTCAGATATATAGTCCCCGAGTTTCACATAGGCAACTGAGCTATCCGGATATTCCTTCACCGCCGCTTCCATTACTGCTACTGCTTGGTCGATTTCCTTTGCATCGAAGTAGCCGTGAGCTTCCTGCGTGTACTCGGTCAGGCTCTCAGCAGCAACAAAGCTTATGCCTAAGACACTGACAAAAAATGTATTCAATACTCTTATCACAAATCCCCATCGATTAGTTACTATGTCATTACCAAATCCGTTTTGGGCGTCAAGAGCGTTTGGAGCGTTACTAACGTATATAACGCTATTAACGTCACAGTCACCTGATTTTGATGACTTTCTGTAATATTGCGCCATCAACCTTAAGAAAATAGACACCCGGTGCGGGGTTGAGCTCGTTGATTTCGCGGCCGGAGATGTCGTAGAGCTTGAAGGATTTGTCGTTAGGGAGTTGAATGTTGTTAGTAATCGCAGCGCCGAAATTGTGGCCCGTGATGTTAACACCACCGTCTTCTTCAATGCCTACTAGGTCGCTCTCCCGCCACACGATTTTATCCGAGCCAGAAGATGCGCTCAAGACATCGATATCTGTGTCACCGTCCACATCGGCAGCATAAACCGCTGCGGCCCCAGTATCGTTTAGGGCAATCGTGTGTTTCGTAAAATTCTGTAATCCATCATTTTCCCACCAGGCAACCTCGTATCCTTGAAAAGCTGTACCCAAGGCATCTATATCAGTATCATTGTCCAGATCGATTGCAAAGACCCCTCGCGCCGACAGGAAGTTGGCGTCGACGATACGTTCAACAAAATTTTCATATCCGTCGTTCTCGAACCAACTAATTCGATGCATGCCCTGCGCGGCACCCACCACATCGATGTCTGAGTCATCATCCACGTCTATTGCATATACCCCACAGGCCTCGGTGAATCCGCTCACCACGGTACGCTGAGTAAAGTCCTCGTTACCATCGTTCTCCCACCAAGCGATACTATGACTACCAGCACTGGCACCCAGCACATCGATGTCACCATCACCTTCCAAGTCACAAGCGTGAATTTGCCAGAGACTCGGAAACCCAGGCGTTATGCTATGCTCGGTGAAGTTTTCATTTCCGTCGTTTTCCCACCAAGCGATTTGACCAATCCAATACCCACCACCGACAATATCCACGTCTCCATCGGGCTCCACATCAACGGCATGCACAGAAATTGCGGAATTAAAGCTACTTGACAATTCGTGATAAGTGAAGTTTTCATCACCGTCGTTTTCCCACCAGGCGACAATATTCGAATCGGCTGCTGCACCTACAACATCAATATCGGTATCGCCGTCTATATCAATGGCGTGTACGCAATATGCGCCATAGAACGTATCGTCGATAGTGTGTTCGCTAAAGTTTTGATTGCCGTCGTTCTCCCACCACGTGATTTCGTTATCCTCATACGCAGTGCCCAGGACATCCACATCGTTGTCACCATCCACGTCAATTGCATATACCCAGGAGGCAAACAAATAGTCGGTGGTTATAAGATGCTCGGTCCAGTTGATCTGAGATTGCACAGTAACCGGCAGCATAATCAATACAACCAAAACTAATATTACTTCCTTCACGGGTCCTCCCATCCTAAAATAAGAAATTGGGTCATTGGGTCATTATGTCACTAGGTCATTCGGTTCTCCGCGGCTAGCGGGAGAATAGTTTCAAGACCGACACGAGCTGATCAGCAAAGAAATTCGCATCGTCAGTTCCGATGGCTTTTAGGTCTTTGACTATTTTATCCAAATCCGCTTGCGCCTTTGCCTTTTCAGAACCTTCCAGAACCTTCGCCACGGCGATGTAGCCATTATTCATCAACACGGCATCCTTACCGCCTGCTTTCTTTGCATGCTCCACAGCTGACTGAAACGCACCGATGGCTTTGGTATAGTCTTTCAATGCAATATATTGCGCTCCAATTGCCCAATATGAATTAGAAAGTTGTCCGTGATCTGCACCCAGTATCTCGACGAGCCGCGCGTTTAGCTTCGCTGCCTCGAGTCCAACCATTAGTGCATGTTCTGTGATCACAATTCCTTTTTCACCCCACCCAGGCCAGGTAAACGATGACAGATTATAAGAAATGATTTTCGCATAGTCGAGCAATTTGCGTTCATTTTCCGAATCTTTCTCGGTAAACTCATTAGCCTTGGTCAAGCAATACAGAATGCCTGCGTTGCCAATGGGGACGACAGCGTGCAACGCCTTCTCCTGCCAGTAAAGATCGCGCACAAGATACTCGTAACGCTGCGCTACTTCAGCAAAATCACCCTTTTCCTGAATCATCTCGATGGCCGCATAACCATCGTTATCTTCAACGAGTTTTCTCACTGCTGCTGCCATCTCAAGCCTTGCTGGATCAATCTTCTGCTGCGCGGCTGCGCATATCGGAATGAAAAGAACCATAAAGATAACAAAGGGCCAAAGATCTAAAGTGAGTCTTAGCATGGATACCTCCTTTTTGGATGCAAAGCATCCAATGTGTCATTTGGTCATTGAGTCACTATGTCATTACTGTACCTAGTCATTGTAGCAGTATGGCCTCAGTTTGTCAAGACTACCATACGGTTTCAATCCCGGCGACAACAAGGATCCTGGATGTATTCCACCCACTGCATCTAATTATTGTTTTGATCAAACATGACAGCAGTTGAGTCGCACGTTGAAAAGTTAACAGAAATAAGCAGGTTGGTTCTATTTACTTTTACAGCTGAGTGGTTGACAGCTTAGTGATATCCAATATACTAAAAGCTAATTTGTAGATAAAACGGGGAGGATTTTAATGGTTGCATTAGTGTTATGTCTTTTTCTGGCGGGAGACAAATCTGTTGAGTTGAGGTATACAACCGAGGCGCCGAAGATCGACGGTGCCATCGAAGATCTATGGCTCCAGGCTGATTCAGCCTACGACTTCATGCAGTATCGACCAAATGACGGCGTACCAGCCAACGAACCCACTGTTGTCTACTTTCTTGCCGACGACAACAATCTATATGTAGCATTACGTTGCTACACACCAGGAAGAGAGCCCGTCGCTTCATTCAAGGGCCTTGAAGTTCATATATGGTTTTACATTGATACCTTCAACAGCAAGAGCCGAGCGTATATGTTTGCGGTATGTCTGAGTGGTCATTACGACGATGGGGTGATGCTAGAAGACGGCAGAGTCCAGGATATGTCCTGGGACTATGTGTGGTTTTACGGTATAAGTAAATATGAAGAGAGATATGAAATCGAAGTAAGAATCCCATTCAAATCCATTCGCTATAAGAAGGACCTGACAGAATGGGGTCTTCAGATCCGCCGCTGGCACATCAGAGATTTCGCGGTATCTCACTGGACAACCGTGTATCAACGAGAAGGGATGCGGGTTTCCGAATACGGCACCCTGAAAAACGTACAGCCGAAATCAAAAGGGTATTACGTAGAACTATATCCGGAGGGTTACTTCCGCTACGACAAGGTTGGTGACTCGACTGAGTATGAGCCGAGTCTGAGCTTCAATTTCAAATGGGATCCAACATCCGAAATGACCCTCAACGGCACGATCAATCCGGATTTCGCACAGATTGAATCGGACCCGTACACATTCAACCTCTCACGCTATCCAGTGCGCCTCGAAGAACGTCGACCATTCTTCATCGAAGGCCATGACGTTTTCAGAATGTCACACATTGGGCTCGATTTTTTCAATTCGTTAGACATATTCTATACAAGGCGTGTCGGGAAACCTTTGCCTGATGGCGGTTCAGTACCGATACTGGGCGGCCTCAAATTGATAAATAAAGGAACCGATTGGAATTTCGGGGTACTTGGTGCCTACACGGATAGCGTAGACGATGAGCCAAACCGAGGATTTGCTGTAGCCCGAGTGAATCGCTCAATTCTCGGGAATTCCGATGTCGGCCTAATACTCACGAGTACCGCAACAAGCCGGGACGATTATAACTACGCAATAGGATTTGATGGCGCGCTACGCTCGGGTGGCTCACAATTCATACTGCAATCAGCTGTTAGCGACAAAAACGCCAAAAGAGGTTGGGCAGTGTCGAGTGGCGGTGTACACCGGTCCAGCAATTTCATAGCGGTAGGAAATCTAATTGCGGTAGACGATTCCTTCGATGTCTGGGATATGGGTTACGTGCCGTGGCAAGGGGTAACTGAATTATACCTGGCTGCCGGACCTGCCCGGTACCCTGAAACCGGGCCGATTCTCAGAATGTATCTTGAACCAGGAATCGTACTAACAAAATACCCGGAAAGCGATGAGTGGTCCAAATTCGTGTCGCTGTTTTTCGAACCTAACTTTCGCAACATGTGGGGATTCAATATATACGGACAGGTGGGAGACCAGTATGAAGCAGACACGAGTTACTTCTTCAGAAACATCGACGTAACGGTCTGGAGCGGCTTACGCCCAAGTATGAATCTGTATTTTGGCTTCAATTATGCACATCGCTATAACTACTATCGGGAATGGATCGCCGGTCAATTATGGATTTGGCACTGGATGAGTTTTGTTCCGACATCACGCTTGTCGCTCATAACCTATGGCGATTTTATAATGGAGTGGAATCCTTCGGGTGAGTTATACGCGATTACACCAATCTGGACGCCGCGCATCGAATACAAAATCAGCCACAATATCGATTTATCGCTCTACTCGGAATTTGTGTTCAGTACTGAGGAAGGAAAGCTGAGTACGGCAGAAGTAGTCTCAAACCGTATCGGATTTCTCTTCGCCTGGAACTTCATGCCAAAATCTTGGTTGTACGTGGCGCTCAACGACTACCGAGAGAATACAGGGCAGAGGCTGGAGTTAACGAGAAGAATAGCGGCCATAAAAGTAAAGTATTTACTTTACTTTTAATCACTATATCATTACATACAGCTACTGAGTTATTATGTTATTAGGTAATTAAAAAATCGAGAATTGCTTGGAGAAGAGACATGAGAGATTATCAGCGATCGCTTACATTTGTCTTGGTTCTTTTAGTAGGAGTTAATATGGTACATGGGCAGAAGCCGGAACGGGTCGGGTACCGCGCGTCGAAATTTGGGAAGTACGTGGGATATTCACAACCGCTCTATAATGAATGGGTAAGGACATCACGCTATATTGAGATGTCGGATGGCGTGAAGCTGGCAATGGATATTATCCGACCGGCAAAGAATGGAAACCCCGTTGAAAAACCGATGCCAGTGATCTGGAACTATTACTTGTATGTACGCGCTGAAATACAGGAAGGAAAGATCGTCTCAATGGTCGACATCTCACAGACAGCGCAGAACTTGCTTAAACACGGGTACATTATGGTCGTTGTCGATGCACGGGGTAAGGGCGCATCATACGGCAGGACTACTGACCCGGTTACTCATGAAGAAGGCAAGTATGGATATGAAATCACTGAATGGCTAGCAGCACAGCCCTGGTGTAATGGTAATGTAGGTATGTTCGGGCATTCATATAGCGCAAATATGCAGTTTATGATCGCAAGCCATGCTCCGCCCCATCTGAAGGCCATTTTCCCATCTATGGGTGCCTTTGACATTTATCAACTATTATACCCTGGAGGCATCTGCCGAAAAGTCATCCTTGAGAAAGTGACCGCTTCCTTCCAAGCGCAGGAAGCAGAGACGCCTGTGGCGCCGGTCGATGAAGATAGCAAAGGAGATATGCTGTCTGAGGCAAAACAGCAGCATGCGGACAATGTAATGCCTATCGATATGCAAAATGTTCCCTTCCGCAATAGCGAAAAAGGTGAACTCAAACCCTGGACTCTCAACAATCCCATGACCCATGTCCAGGCAGTCAGCAATTCAGACGTCGCGGTCTATCAATGGACAGGATGGTTTGATGCATATGCTCGCGACGCATGGCAGTGGCTAGTCAATTTGCACAATCCTCAGAAGATAACCGGTGGACCATGGGCACACGGTGACCATGATCCAATCAAGAAAGAAGAACGCTATAGATTATACGCTATCGAGATGCTGCGCTGGTTCGACTACTGGCTCAAGTGCATAGAGAATGGCATAATGGATGAGCCACGTATCAACTATGCAGTCATGGACGACGCTAACAAGTGGAAATGGTACACTGCTGATAACTGGCCTCTTGCCGGGGCTGAAAATGTTGATTACTATTTTGCAGAAGGAAAATCAGGCAGTGTTAATTCAGCAAACGACGGTCTCTTACAGACAGAAAATGGCGAAGAACACGAGGGTGAAGACGCGTACCAGGTCGACTACACAACGTCTGCTGGCGAGTTCAAAGGACCGCGCTGCCCAAATCGCGGGCTTGAAGATCCGGACATGTATCCAAATGATGCAAAAGGATTAACCTACACCACACCGCCCCTGGAAGAGGATATCACGATGATCGGGCATCCTGTAGTTACCTTGTATGTCAAGTCAACTGCCCGTGATGGCAATTTTTATGCTTATCTTGAAGAGGTGGACGCTGACGGTTGCAGCCATTACATCACCGATGGACTATTACACGCTTCGCACCGGGCCGAAGCCGCACCACCCTTTGATAACATGGGATTGCCATTTCATACGCATTTCGAAGGAGATGTGCAACCAATACCAGAAGATGAAGTCGTAAAGCTCTCCTTTGATATGATGCCGACGTCTAACATTTTCAATAAGGGACACCGGATCCGGGTAACGATCACCTGCGCAAATGCGCAGTGGGACGAACTGCCCAGCGCTGAGTCCACCAAAATCACGCTCATGCGCAATGCCCGATATCCATCGCGAATCAAACTACCGATAAAAAAGTCTTTGAGTCAATGAGTCATTGTGTCCTGCTCCGCAGGATGATTCCCCGACAAAGAGGTCGGGATCCTCAAATTTGTATCCTCATTAAAATGCGGACAAATTTGGGAACGGAGATGAAAACCCAGATTACAGCGATGGAAATCGAAGCAAAACATACTTAGTCTTCGAGTAAGGACAGCAAAGCTGTCCGCGTCGAGAAGCGTAACAGTGTGGTTCTCGATGCGTTCCTATCGTCACTTACTCGAACAATAAATTGTTCCGAGGAGGCATTATGCGAGGAGAGTTGATCGGTACGTGGCGGTTCAAGAGTATGGTGATGAGAACTGAACGCGGGAAAACGGTCTGTCCCTATGGTGAGAAGTTATTTGGGATACTCATATACACGCCGAGTGGGCATATGTCAGCGTTGCTGATGAATCCTGACCGCGATAAATTCGCCTCAAATGACCTTAAGGCTGGTACTACGGAAGAGATAAAACAGGCATACGAAAACTTCGATGCGTACTGTGGAACATACACGGTGGATGAAAACAAAGGCACAGTCACACACCACGTAAAGGGAGCAAAATTCCCGAACTGGGTGGGAACCGACCAGGTGCGGTACTTTGAGCTAAAAAACGACAAGCTTCAAATCAAAGCGACATTAGAAATCGAAGGAGAGAATTGGCACGGCCGTGCGATGTTGGAAAGAATGTAAGCAAATACTCGTCAGCATGTAGTACGCACTAAATAGCATACAGCAAACCGAATTTCGCAGCTCGGAGCTCGCGTATATTTCTACCTGCTACATACTATTTTATCAGTTCTGCGCACTTTTGTGGAGCTTGGATTGCGGTGGGAATCCCGCCCATTTGATGCGCCCAGCATGAACAGATCAAAAGGTTCGTCACAGGTGTTGTGACGCGGATATTATATCCGTCTTTGTAGAACCACTTCTTAGGATTCCAGCTCCATGCCGAGGTCGCTCCGTCCGTATTATTTGTGTAGCGTTCATACGTTAAAGGCGTGGCCGCATCCTCAAATTCAATGTACTGCTCGAGATTTGGTATAACCGCAGAAGCCCTCTGAATAAGTGTCTTTCTTGCTTTCTCCTTCAACTTCTTGTATACCTCACGGTCTCCATTACCCCAGTTATTCATCCAGTGATGGGGCACGGGAGATTGAATCATGAGTGAGGATTTGCCGTCCGGTGCGTTTCCCTCATGGAACATAGATGTTGAGTATAACCACAATGCACATTTCTCAAAAAAATCTTTATCGTCGGTATTGTACAAGTCATAGCCAGATTTAAGATCATAGTACATGACATGCGGTAGCTTCATGAATTCCTGTAATTTTTCTCCAGGTAGACTCAGACCGAGATATACCGTGAAAAAACCTTCAGATACAGCCGCTTTTTCCACCTTTTCCAAAAAGCCTTCAGGCAGCAGTGACTTGTGATCAAGTAAGGTCAAAAACGTCTTCTTATAATCGCTAGCTGACAGCACGTAATCAGCCGAGTATTCCTTACCATTACACACAACGCCAACTGCAGCACCCTCTTTAGTGACTATCTTTTCGACCCTGGATTTCAAACTCAATTCCCCGCCCAAATTCCTGAAGTTATCGGCAAGCACATCAGCCCATGACTGCATTCCAGTCTTCACGGTCCAGTAGTCATCTATGAAGGCAATCAATGCCGCGGCAACTACCGAAGCGGACATATCTGGATAACCCATCTCCTTGAGAAGGAAAAACAGCTCTGAATCCTTATCGAAATAGCGCTGCGTGAACTCGGTAACCGTCATCTTTTCGTATTTACGGTACATACGCATGAATCGCACCATGTTGGGGAAGAAGATGATTTTTTGTATAAAATTTCTCGGCTTCCCGAGCGCAACATATAGTTTAAGCATCTTGTACACTTCAGCCCAGTATTTGTCTAGATTATCTTTCTCTGATGAGAAAGCAGTGTACAAAGCTTTTCGCCAGTCGTCGATTTTGTACAGGCTGCAATCAAGGTTGTTGGTCAAAAAACGCGAATACTGCCGAACAAAGGGTATCTTATCATAGACACCCATTTCTTTCATAGCCGAGAAGACTACGGGGGATGACTCAAATGACAGGGTGCCGCTTTCAAAGTAAAAACCTTTTCTCCGAAATCCAGCAGTATACCCGCCCGGCACGCTGTGTGATTCGAATATCACCACTTTATGACCCTTCTTTGCCAGCAAATTACCCGCCGTGAGTCCACCCATTCCGGCACCAATTATGACAATCTTAGACATAGTTTGACTCCTTTCAGAAACGTAGTATACAGATTGCTCGCGCATTTGTCAATACAAGCTCAGTCGATCTTGTCATTGAGTCATTGGAAAAACTAAAAGTCACTCTGTCACTGAGTCATTAAGTCATTGACTTCGTGGACAGGCATAAACTCTTACAGAAACAAGGTCGAGATTATCCGATTACTACAACGAAGTTAGCGATAAGCGTATTGTTTGATGATGACTTGGATGGTCTTGGGGTCGGCAGATTGTGAGTTGTCGACCGCGAACGTAATTGTTTTCGCTTGCTCCGCAATGACGCGCCCGTAAAATCCGGTGCGTGGGTCAATCGTAGTCTGCTTGATAAGCGTGCCGTCTTCGTCCGTAAGAAAGACTATGACATTCGTGTCCAGAGTTGCCGCGACGCACATGGTCAATGTGCCGTCTTGGAGAACGAAAGGTAATTCCTTGGTCCTTCTTGCAGCAACAACGAAAGTAGTCTCAGCGGATTGCACAATCGGCGCTGCTTTCATGTAACCTTCGTCTTCAATTATCGGCCAATATGTCATTACTTCGTTGCGATCCCAGGCATGCATGGCGTAGCCAAACAGCCGTCTTTCTTCGTCAAAACTGAGCTCACCAGGCAGTATCTCTGACACTTTCACGAAACGGTTATTCCTGTATCCATAGACCTCGGTGAGGAAGCTTTCTTCAGGCAGCATTAAAATCGCAATCTCATTGCCCTTCGTCCGGCTGAAGTAATCGTCAACCGAAATGTCAGCCAGAGATTCTAACCCGGCAACAATTGTATGCAGCTTGCTCGAAACACCATCTTGTACAGTCACGATTTTCAGTCCCATCTTAACTATGTCGGCAACGCCATCGTTTGTCACATCGACCTGGATGGTCTTGCCTAGACCCAGTGAACACATAATGCATGATAATACAATAACTCCTGTATATTTGTGCATCAGATACCTCCAATCATTCAGTCATTGTGTCATTACGTCACTATGTCATTGGATGCTTCGCATCCATGATTACAGTGATGGACGAAACGCCCGAGCTGTTAATCTTTCGGCTGTTCTGCTTCGTAGGATTTTGCGTAGGCGACCAGGAAGCGGCCGAGCCGCTTATAACCTGCTTTCAGATACCACTTTCTCACCCAGGCAGCGGCGAGTTTTCTTGTTTCTTCGGGAAGGGTGTTGAAATCATCCTTTGCCTTTTCGGCTGCCTCATCCATACCTCTCAAGATTTCTTCGGAAGTTTTTTTGTCAACCATCTCGACCTCCTCGAGTGTTAAAACACTCGCCGATTACAGCGAAAAAAATAGATTACGATGATATTCATTAAGTTGTTATTACCTTCATTAGCTTCTAAAGTAACCATGTAATAATGTTGTTTGCTTATTCTAATGGCAGGAACGATGTTTGTCAAGAAGAAGCTAGGTCCTATTATGCTCAGTGTATTTTCGAAAAGTTACTTAAATATCTTTATTTGCGATTTCCGGGTGTATAACATGATGGGCACCGAGCATCATACAGCCTAAGTCACCAAAAAAATGACCGACAACGGGCACAAGGAGATTACCTGTTACCGCATATGCAATGCCTAGCCAGATACCGAGTATGGACGTACCGGCAACTCCTGATGTTCCTTGATAGAAATGGGCTATGCCGAATAGCACACCGCTGATAATACCTGCAGCAAGAGGCGTGAAGTAATGGGAGAAATCAGATTGCATGATGCCCCGGAAAAAGATTTCCTCCAGCACGCCCGCCTCTAGACTAATAATCACGAAAATTACAATCAACTGTAGTAACCGCTTTGGCAGCGCGTCGATAATACCCGACCCAGCCTTTTCAGTTTGCGGTTTCTTAGTAAACAGATGTGATCCAACCCATTGCCAGAGTAGATAGATCATAACAAAGCCAAACGCTGCGGCAATGCCAAAACCCAAAGCCTCCCAATTTATAGAAAAGCTAGATAACCCAGTCACTTGAAAAACACTAATTCTGTAAAATGCGGCGCCAACCAGCACGATGCCTATGACCACAAACATCTTAAAGGTTGAGAAGAGTATCATATGAGCCATCGAGCGTGCACCCTTCGACGTTGTCTTTCTCCTCTTTGGATCCAGAAAGAGTGAAATTAGTATTAACACAACATAAGCAATAAGAACAACCGGCGTGATCCTTGTCATGAATACGTGAAGTTTTAGTTACTGTTCAATCGGCTCGGTCACATAGTTCTTCCACTGACGGTCGATCCACTCTCTAAGCCCCTTTTGCTTTATCTCCTGTAAGTTCTCTATACAGCGGAACTTAATGACACCTGGGTTGCTCTTTAATGTTTCACACGGAAAATCCGAGCACTCATTACACAGATCAAAATTTTTGTTATAACAGCATTGCCTTATCCTACAACGGTCTTCATCAGGCTTTCTTACACCCGCCTCAGCCTTACATCCCGGACATATCGAAGAGTTTGCGAGATTTCTTAATCCTTCTTTGAAGCGTTCAATATCAAGCTTGTTGCCAATTTGCTTCTTCAGAGCCAAGTTATCAATCATGTCCGATGCCAGCTGGAAGGTTTTCCTGATCTTGCCGGTATGCCAATCACAGATGTGGCAGTACGAGCCACAATATGATATGTGGTATTTTTTTTCTAATTCATAATTCATATCTACTCCTCGAGTGCCTGCGGCACTCAGCTAGGTCATTTTGTCATTGCGTCATTATGTCCTGCCGCGCAGGTCGATTATCCCGCTCAGCGGGACAGAAATGAGCAAAACAGAATACGGTGATAAACACCAGCTATTATGTTATCGTGTTACTATGTTATTATGTTAATTAGAGAATCGCTGGTTGTCAATATACGACTGTGACTTCGTGGGGTTCGCCATCTCCTGCCCTAACCAGTAGTTGCAGCTCGGTGCCACCTGGTTGCAGCATCATGTGATTCAGGGTACGCAAGTCATTGCCAGCCAGTTCTTCGCCGTTCAGCTTAATCAACGTCATATCATCAACAATCCCGGCTCTGGCAAAGGGCGCATCAGCGGCCACATTATAAACCTTCACCTCGCGTGACGGATTTTCATACACTATGGCCCCTGGACCTTTTAGCCCCGCCCCACACACTGGGAACAACTCCTCTGGGTCGACAACAATGTGATCGGCGGGTTCTCGGAACCCACTCTTCACCCTAACAAGAAATTTCTCTCCTTTTTTCAGGAAAAGATACTCCTTGTAACTCTCCATGTCACTCTGAACCAGATATGGAGTGTAGATATCCTTGTCACCAATATTTATGATCTCATAATTGTGAAGGTAGTGCTTACCATTATATATTGTACCGAGTCTATCTATTTCATAGCGCGCATAGCCTGGATTCTTAATGTAGTCGGACAGCATTCCATGATACTTCTTATTGCATCGCTTTTGCATGATTGTTAGAAAATCATCTGTCGAGATGCACATTCCACGGCATTGTCTGACATATTCCAAAATACCTTTGTAGAAATTCTTATCACCAATGACAAACCTAAGCATCCTCAGATAAGTTGCACCCATATAATAGGCCGCGACATTAACCAGCACACGGTCCTCTGAATCTTGAGATTCCAATATCGACGGGACATAATCAATATAGGGTAGCGTACACAACTTCAGACGGAAGAAGCTAAGACTCTCAACATCCACGCCCAGTGCCGGTTTGATACCAATAATCTCGGAAAACTTGCCGAACCCCTCGTACAACCAATAATTCTCATCGGGGTTGCTCGACACAATATTACCCCACCAGGTATGGGATACTTCGTGAATTACTGACCTTATTGGAAAATATATTTCATTGTTTGTGATCTCCGAAGTGAAGAGAG
>Ga0209536_100011391_pt1 | contig 13038 bp, 13 predicted proteins | sample DeeMarSeWOR28_12_FD_187461 | JGI IMG/M metagenome (GOLD analysis project Ga0209536, IMG submission 187461) | Marine sediment microbial communities from White Oak River estuary, North Carolina - WOR-2-8_12 (SPAdes) (version 2) | ecosystem: Environmental > Aquatic > Marine > Intertidal zone >...
CCTACTTTGTCTCTGGAAATAATATTCAGGTAATGACACATGAAAAACCGCGAGCAATCGGTCATCCGCATCAAGGGTGCCCGCCAACATAACCTCAAGAACCTGGACCTGGAAATACCCCTGAACCGGATCACCGTAGTTACCGGTCTGAGCGGCTCCGGGAAGTCCTCACTCGCCTTTGACACCCTTTACGCCGAGGGCCAGCGAAGATACGTAGAGACCTTCTCCCCTTATGCGCGTCAATTCATGGATAGGATGGATAAGCCCCACGTAAAAAGTATCGAAGGCATTCCGCCGGCAATTGCAATCGACGGGAAAAATCTGGTTAAGACCTCTCGCTCCACAGTAGGAACCATGACTGAGATCACTGATTATGGAAAGTTACTCTTTGCAAAAATTGCTGACCTCTATTGCCACCAGTGTGGGAAACAGGTGCAGACGGATTCCCCCTTCACCATTTGGACTCATCTTCTCCACCAAGAAGGCGAAAAGTTTATCATTACCTTTCCTTTCAAATTTAATGGGCTCGCCCGGGAAGAAGTAGAATGTTATCTTGCCGGCCTGGGATTTTTCCGGGTTTACCTTAACGGCAGGAAGTTCAGAATGATATCTTAAGCCGGCATGTCCGATCACGGAGGGGCGGATGAAGGGACGTCTGACCTCTTCCATTATTCTTTTCAGTTTTTTACCAAGCAACCAAGATTCATTGCCCAAAATGAGATTGAAACTGACACCAAGCTCCCTCAGAATGCCATTAACGACCGTTTTTGGAAGATGCTGGAACAAATGATCCATGAGGAGCCCCAATATTGGCTTTGGAGTCATGACCGCTGGAAATTTAAAAGGCCATAGAGCCACTTTTTCAGAGATATTTTGGATCATGGGGCACCTATTCCTGAACGTATATCCGTTTAACCCGCCTCGAGATCCCGGTTAATATTTCATATGGGATGGTATTCAATAATTGTGCTAGCTCGCCGGCCGGTATATGTGGTCCGAAAATTTCAACCCGATCCCCTTCCTTCACATTTCGCCCCGTCACATCCACCATGCACATGTCCATGCAGACACTGCCAATAATGGGCATTCTTTCCCCATGAATAAAGACCATGCCTGTGTTGTTTCCCAGTTTTCGATTTAATCCGTCTGCATATCCAACCGGAATGATAGCAATGGTTTTTGTTTCATGGAGCTGGCTATCGATGCCATAACCAACGGTTTCTCCCCGATGGGCTTCTTTTACTTGTACCACAGTGCTTTTAAAGGTGCTGACATGGATTAGTGGGAGATCTGCAGCATTGGAATATCCATGCAATCCGATACCCAGTCGGACCATGTCAAATTGTGCTTCAGGAAACCGAATGATGCCTGCGGAGTTCAAAACATGATATAATGGTGCATGATCTGATAGGCGCCTCTGTAATTTCTCCTTGACTTCTTCGAATAAAACAATTTGGTTATGAGTGAATTCATCATTCGCCGGATCATCACTTGCGACGAGATGTGTAAAAACAGATTGGATCCTCAATTCTTTTCTGCCGTTTATTTTCTCAATCATCGCATCCACTTCGTGACATTTGAACCCAAGACGGTTCATTCCGGTGTCCAGTTTAATATGTACAGGATAATCCCGGATGTGATGTTGTTCAAGATGGCTCGTTACAGCATCCATCAAGCGGAAGCTATAAATTTCAGGTTCCAGCATGTAGGTTGTCATATGGACCAGACTGGCCGGATCCGGACTCATAACCATGATGGGTACAGTGATACCATCTTCGCGGAGCGACACACCCTCATCAGTATAGGCTACAGCCAGCATATCCACACCCTGGTGCTGCAATGTGTTGGCAATTTCAAAAGATCCGCTGCCATATGAAAAGGCCTTTACCATGACCATAATCCTGGTTTCAGGTTTCAACCGGCTCCGGAATATATTTAAATTATGTATCAGGGCATTTAAGTTGATTTCCAGGACGGTTTCATGCACCTGGTGTTCCAGCAATGTAGAGATCTTTTCAAACTCGAATTGCCTGGCCCCTTTTAAAAGAATCTTTTCGTTCCTGAATTGGTTTCTGTGGAAATGGGTAACAAAATCTTCGGTGGATCTGTAGAGTTTTTTTTCCCCTCCAAATTTTTCAGCAAGTTGAAATAATGCCTCACCTATTCCAATAAACCGGGTGATCCCGTATGTGTCGATCAGTTGTGCCACATTATTATACAGGTCATTCTGAGTGCGCCCGCTTTGGAGGATATCGGATAAGATGAGTGTGTTCTTTTGCTGTCCAGGCAGTTGATTCATAAAATCCAATGCAATTTCAAGGGAAGCAAGATCGGAGTTGTAGATATCATTGATGATCGTACATTGATTGATCCCTTGCTTTAGTTCCATCCGCATGGCAATGGGACCGAGCGATTTTAATCCCGTTCGGATGGTATCCAACGGTATCTCTAAAATAAGCATCAGCAGCCAAACATGAAGCGCATTTTCAATAGAGGCCTGATCCGTAAACGGGATTTCCATTTGATGAATGGATCCATGGAATATTCCGTCCATGATAGTAACCGATTTACCTTTTTTAATGCGTTTGATGGTTAAATCAGCTTCCTGGGAAGTGGACCAGTGAAAAAACTTCTTTTGATCGTTAAGATGATCCGACTGTATAACCTGGTGAATGAGGGCGTGGTCTTTACAGTAAATCACAGTATCGCAATGTTTAAAAAGTGTCAGTTTTTCATCCAGCTTATGTGGCAGATCTTCAAAATTCTCCTGGTGCGGTTCACCAATGTTGGTGATGATCCCAATATCAGGTTGTATGATCCGTTGCAAACGAACCATCTCATCGGGTTTTGAAATTCCTGCCTCAATCAGTGCATATTCAAATGTATCTTCAAGTAAGAAAAGCGACAGGGGAACACCAACCTGGGAATTGTAGCTTTTTGGACTCCGGATGACTGAATGAATCTGGGAAAGGATCTGTGTGGCCCATTCTTTAACGACGGTCTTACCGTTACTGCCTGTAATACCAATAAGCGTTCCCTTAAATTGAGTCCTGTAATGGCTGGCAAGATCCTGCAATGCGTACAGTGTATTTTGTACTTGAATGAAAGTCGCTTCCATCGATGCGACATCGAATTGTTGGTCCACAACAAAACACCGGATTCCCTTTTGATGGAGTTGCCCAATGTATTGATGACCATTATGATGTGGACCGGTCAATGCGAAAAAAATCGTGTTTTCAGGTGTGCATTTGGAACGGCTGTCTATCAGGATCTCCGAAACCAGTCCTGTGGGCGTGCCAGAAAGCGTGCCGTCAACGATATTTGCAATGTGTTGTACCGATAGTTTCACAAGCGGATCAGGTGTATTGTATTATGATGACACCAGCGTTGGTTCATTTTTTCTCCTGTGCCGAAATATAACATTCCCTGCATAATGGTTCATAGGCTTCTTTTTCGCCAAGCAAAACCCGTTGGTCTTCTTTTGATTTTCGATAGGAGTATGCCGCCAGATTACCACACCGCAGGCAAATGGCATGTACCTTGGTTACAAATTCTGCAATGGCCATGAGCCCGGGCATTGGACCGAATGGAACCCCCTTGAAATCCATATCCAGACCTGCTACGATGACCCGAATACCATTGTTTGCCAGTGCATTGCAAACATCCACCAGGCCGTCATCAAAGAATTGAGCCTCATCGATTCCGACAACATCCACATCATATGTCAACAGAAGTATATTCGAGGAGTTTTCAACAGGCGTGGAATTAATAGATCGTGCATCGTGAGAGACGACTTCATGATCAGAATATCGCTTTTCCATCTTTGGTTTAAAGATTTCGACCTTTTGATTGGCAAACTCGGCCCTCCGCAACCGACGGATGAGTTCTTCTGTTTTCCCTGAAAACATTGATCCGGCGATGACCTCAATGGTGCCCCGGGATTTTCCCTCCCCCATACTTCTTTCAAGAAACATCCGTTAATAGTTATATATGATTAATCCTTACCTTTGCAAAAAACCAGGTCAAAAATCAGTGTGAAAATATGGAATTCAAAAGACAAATTGAAAACTTACATAAATATATTCAAGATATGGAGAAGATGGTCACAGATTTGGCCGACAAAACCTCCATATCGAATCTCGAGCTGGATCTTCTGAAGATGCGGGTTCAACAACTTTATGAAGAATTATTAAAATTGCCAGAGCCGACACAGGACATTTCGGACGAGGAATTTTTAGAGGTGCCAATTTCGGAACCAGATGTTAAAGAGGTTCGAATGGAAGAAACCATGACATCAGCTCAGAAACCGGAGCCATCCACCCAGGAATATGAAGAATCTATCGAGCCTGTTGAGCACATCGAAGCGCCAGGTATCGATGACGAAACTCCAGATCCGGAAGTCGTGCCTGAACCGATGGAAAAGAAAAAGCCCCACGAAGTTTTAGCGGATCGCTTTAAGGATAAACAGCAATTCCGGAATGAGCATTTAATCAAAGGTCAGGCGATGAAAGATTTGTCTTCTAAATATGATGAACAACCCCTGTCAGATATTGCATTGGGAATCGGTCTGAATGAGCGATTTCAGTTTATCAAGGAATTGTTCCAGGGCAATCCCACGGATTTCAAGGAAACCATTGATTACTTAAATAAAGTGACCAGTGAAGAAGAAGCCATGACCTATATAAAAAATCATTACAAATGGGATATGGAAGATAAACTGGTAATCCGGCTGTTGCATCTCACACGCCGAAAACTTAAAATGGATATCAATGGGTAGGCTGTTTCTTGTTCCAACTCCCATTGGAAACCTGGAGGATATGACCCAAAGAGCACTTCGTGTGCTTTCTGAGGTGGATCTGATCCTCTGTGAGGATACAAGGAAAACAGGCATCCTGTTAAAAAAATTTGGTATCGGGACCAGGATGATGTCCCACCATAAATTCAATGAACATCACACCATCGGAAGAATCACCGACCGCCTTCGGGGAAATGAAAATATGGCTCTGGTCACGGATGCCGGCACACCGGGCATATCGGATCCCGGATTCTTAATTGTCAGGCATTGCCTGGAATCCAATATCTCAGTGGAGTGCCTCCCGGGTGCCACGGCATTCATTCCGGCCCTTGTAATCTCTGGTCTGTCCTGTGATCGATTTTGCTTTGAGGGCTTCCTTCCATTGAAAAAAGGACGGGAAAAACGCTTCAGGGAACTCGAAAATGAGACCCGCACCATGGTGTTCTATGAATCGCCACATCGTCTGGTAAAAACCCTGGGAAAAATGGTTGAGGTATTTGGACCGGAAAGACCGGCATCGGTATCTCGTGAACTCACTAAGATGTACGAGGAAACACAACGGAGTACGCTGGAAGAATTGCATCAATATTTTCAATCAAAAAATGTTAAGGGGGAACTGGTGATCGTTGTGTCTGGCAGGAAGAAATCAGAATGAGTTGGCTGCACTCTTCTGCAGGCTGCATGCGATTCCTGTTTAATCATCTGATGCCTCTGATTTCTCCAGAAGTTCGTCAGGAAGTGATTTTTTGGTTTTGGCTCCCAGCTTCTTAATGTTTTCAACACGGCTTACCAGAGAACCTCTGCCGTCTACCAGTTTGTTCATGGAATTCTGGTAGTGCCCATGAGCCGATTCAAGTCGCTTACCCAGGTCGCGAAGGTCATTGATTAATCCCTCAAATTTATCGTACAAAGCACCACTTTGCTTTGCGATTTCGAGTACATTCTTATTCTGGTATTCATGCCGCCACATGCTTTCTACCATTTTCAGGGCAGCAATTAGATTGGTGGGACTGATCAGCAATATTCTTTGCTCATAGGCCACATTCCAGATCTCGGGATCTTCCTGGATGGCCAGGTGGTAAGCAGGTTCTACCGGGAGGAACATCATCACAAAATCGAGTGCTTGCAGCTGGTAAATATCCTGGTAATTTTTTTCTGCCAGCTCCTTAATATGATTCCGAAGTGAATTCAGGTGATCTTTGATATAGGATAAACGCTTGTTTTCATTATCGGTGGAAACATATTTTTCATATGCCGTCAATGATACTTTCGAATCGATGACCACACTTCGCTGACCTGGGTATTGTACAACCACATCGGGCTGCAGCCGTTTACCCGATTCGACAGGGTATGATGGCTGCACAAAATATTCACGGTTTTTTACCAGGCCAGAACGTTCCAGGATACTCTCAAGAATGACTTCGCCCCAATTCCCCTGGGTTTTACTTTCACCTTTTAATGCCCTGGTCAGATTGCTTGTTTCTTTACTGACCTCCAGGTTCAGTTCAGTAAGTTTTTTCACCTCTTCTCTTAAAGATATCCGCTGCTGGGTCTCTTTTTCGTATGTGTCTTCCACTTTTTTTTCAAATTCCTTTATTTTCTGGCTGAGTGGATTTAAGATCTCACTCAGTCGGGACGTATTTTGCTCGGTGAATTTTTTGGTTTTTTCCTCCAATATTTCATTGGCCAGGTTTTTGAATTCTAGTTTAAATTTTTCCTGGATCTTCTCTGTTTCAGATCTTTGCTCATGGAGTTTTTCCTGGAGATACTTGAGGTCTGCTTCGCGGGATGATAGTTGCTTATTCAGTTCAAGGATCTCCCGTTGATTTTCTTCCACTTTTAATTGGCTCTCCTTCAAGCTCTCAGAAATGGTCAGCATCCGGATCTCATCCGCTTCCTTCTGACCTGATTTTTTATAGCGGTAGTATATTGCTATCACTGTTCCTCCCAGAAGAAGTCCGATGATCAGAAATAAAAATTCAAAAAGCATATCGGCATTTTAACAGGTTTATGAATGTCATTCAGCGTTATGTGTTTCAAGCAAGATCAGGTAATCCTGGATCAGATCATTCGGAACGGTTATGGAGAGATGATATAGTACTATTTTCCATTCGCCATCGGACAGTTCAAGAATCCCCGATCCCCGGCATATCCCCATCCAGGTATCCAGTAATTCGTCAAAATAAACAACCTTTCCGTCTTTCGCAAATTCAACATGTCTGCTTTTCACCTTAAAATCCCAGGCTTCTCCCTGATCAAAGTAAGGTTTGGAATACTCCTGGAATTCTGACTTGGTCCAGCGCTCATGGGCATCCGTCCCGATAAATATACTATGCTCATCCAGCACTTTGAAATAGGCATCAAAATCTGCATTGGTGGCGGCCTCATGCCATGCATCAACAATTTGATGAATCCCATCGACTGTGATGAGGTTTTTATCCTGGCAGGACATCAGCGACATTGCAGAAATGAATAGGACCAGGAATGAATGTCGGGCTTGAGATATGTCAGGCATCATAATCATTTTTTTAGGTTGGGTTTGTCACTTCGTAGATACGGTAACCAATCAGTTTTTCAATTTTTTCGAGGCGTCTTTTTTCAGCGGGATTGACGAACGTAATGGCCACACCGGTAGATTGGGCCCGGGCTGTTCTGCCCACCCGGTGAACATAATCTTCTGCATCCTGCGGCACATTGTAATTGATCACCAGGTCGATATTATCAATATCGATACCCCTGGATACAATGTCTGTGGCCACCAGAATTTGTGTTTTTCCATTCTTGAAGCGTAATAACACGGACTCTCTTTCTTTCTGTTCCAGGTCAGAGTGGATGGCTTCAGCTATCATTCCGGCGCTTACCAGTGATTTGTGCAATGTTTTAACATCTTTTTTGGTACTGGAAAAAAGCAATACCCGTGTCAGATCCTTGCCTTTAAGCAAGGTCAGCAGAAGATCCAGTTTTTGATCATCTCTCGCTTTGTAGATGGCCTGGAGTATCCCTTCTGCTGGTTTTGCCAGAGCCAGATTGATCTCAACAGGCTCGTTTAGTAACTTGGCGGCCAGTTTACGAATATCCGGGGGCATGGTGGCTGAAAACATCATGGTTTGCCTTTTTTTCGGAATGGCACTGACGATCTTAATAATATCACTATAAAATCCCATATCCAGCATCCGATCGGCTTCATCCAGAACCAGGTGCTTGATATGCTGCAGGTTCAGATAGTTCATTTGCAGGTGCGCGATCAGCCGTCCGGGTGTGGCAATGATTATGTCTGCACCTGAGCTCAGGGCCTTTTTTTGCTGATCCCATGACAGACCATCACCGCCGCCGTACACAGCCGTTGAGCTGATATTTGCAAAATATCCCAATCCGCTGACCTGTTGATCGATCTGAAGGGCCAATTCGCGTGTGGGTACGATTACCAGGGTATTGATTCCTTGCTTCTCTTTTACCGATTGGATGATCCTGTGGATGATGGGAATAACAAATGCGGCGGTTTTCCCGGTCCCGGTCTGGGCACATCCGATCAGATCGTGATGGTCGAGAATGGCAGGGATGGCCATGGATTGTATGGGCGTGGGTTCTGAATAGCCCATGGCTTCTATGCCTTCATGAATGGCTGCTTCGAGCTTAAAATCATTAAAGGTGGAATTCTGAGTTGGTGGTTTTAAAGACATTTGTTGGGCACATAAGAGGGTAATAATAACATAGCTTGACTCCCGAGATCTTGATCCGGGCTTGATGCATCATTTTTTCCTGGATGAAATCGACATGATTTCCTGGATCATGATCACGGCCTTTTCCATGTCGCTGACATAAATATGTTCATCAGGTGAATGTTCGAGGCGGGCACCGATTCCGACAACCGCCATTTCGATGCCCATATTATTGTAAATGGAAGCATCTGTAAATCCCGTCATATAATCTGTTCTGGCTTTAATACCTGCCTTTTCGAGAGCTTGCTTAGACACGATGACAGTCTCCGAATCTTCCGGGATACTGACGGCCTTGAATGGATTCTCCATGTGAATGTGAACAGCCGCTCCCATTTTTTTGACCTCAATTTGTATAATATCATGCATTTCTCCGGCCAGTTTTTCTGCTTTGACATGATCCAGACTTCGGCACTCGGCCAAAAAGGATGTTTCTTCTGGCACCCCATTTCGTATTAATCCACCATGTATGATTCCAACATTGGATGTGGTTTCATGATCGATGCGGCCATGTGGCAGAGCAGCAATGGCTCGTGATGCAGCCATAACAGCACTCACCCCTTTTTCAGGCTCCATACCAGCATGGGCAGATTTGCCTTTGATATCTACATCCAGTGTAAAATAAGAAGGACCGCCAATAATGATGGTTTCCAGTGTGTCATTATCCAGGAGATACCCCTTTTTAGATCGAAGCCATTTGAAATCCAGGTTTTTAACACCGAGAAGTCCAACCTCTTCTTCCCGCGTGATGGCAATTTCAATTGTGGGGCGGCTTGTTCTGCCCCTTAAGGCTTCGAGGAGTTCGGCAATACCCGCTTTATCGTCAGCACCTAAAATCGTTTTCCCTTCCGATCTGATGATCCCGTCTTTAATATAGGGTCGAATTCCCACACCCGGTTTTACAGTGTCTGCATGACATGAGAACAGGATGGGTTCATCCTGAAGACAATCAATGGCCTGGAAACGGGCCATTAAATTTCCATAAGGATCAATATGGGTGAGCCCTCCCATAGAATCAAATTCATTTTTAAGATACTGAATCATGTTGTGCTCATTGCCCGATTCGGAATCAATGCGCACCATTTCCAGGAATTGGTCAACCATTTTTGATGTCATGCCCAAAGTTTAGGGATTTTTCGCTTCAATGCAGTTGAAAATGATGAAATGTTTTAATCATCCAAATTTAAGTGTTTTATTTGATGTCACGTCTCGAAACAAATATTATGATGATAAATCATGGACTATAAATACCTGTTTTTTGATCTGGATGGCACATTGTGGGATTTTAATGCAAATTCCGAGGATACCTTGTTGGAATTATACACACATTTTCATTTGGATCAATCTTTCGAGGATTTTCATTCCATGAGAGACCTGTTCATGACATTAAACAACCGTTTATGGCAGGCATACAGGGAAGGGCAGATCGATCGGGAACGGTTGAAGTGGTATCGGTTTTCGCTCTTACTGGAAGAAGCCGGAATCCGGGATGAGACGTTAGCCAGGGAGCTGGATCAGTTTTATCTGAGCCGGAGTCCTTATAAGACAAAACTCATTTCAGGTGCCATGGAGGTGTTGGATTGCCTGGAGAAATCTTATGATTTGCATATCATTACAAATGGTTTCAATGATGTTCAGTTTAAGAAAATTGAAAATTCGGGCCTGGCACCTTTTTTCAAAACCGTCACCACAGCGGAACATTCCGGGCATTTGAAACCCGACGTGCACATTTTTAAAATGGCCCTGGATCGGGCTGGCGCCACTCAGGCTGAAAGCATCATGATCGGTGATCAATACCATGTGGATGTCATTGGAGCTCGGAATGCGGGAATGGATCAGATCTACCTGATGTCTGAAGAGGAACTTCCTGAGAAGATCGAATCGACCTTCCAAATTGGCGAACTCAGGGGATTATTGGAGATTTTCTGATGAGATTAAAAAGGTTGATCGTCATCCTGGTCCATCTCATCATCGCTTGAGGATTGGTCATTATCCCGATCCCGGTTCATTTTCGAGCCCAGCGTAATGGTGGGTAAGCCATCACCTTCAGACAAATCTCCTATTTCCATGTCGTCTGGTTCGACAAATTTGGCCATTTCTTCACGGAACCGGAGTACCACATCATCGATGGGTCCATTCCTGTGTTTGGCAACAATGATCTCGGCAAGTCCTTTTGTGGAATTCCCCTCCTCATCTTCAAAAATACCGAACTTCTCAGGTCTGTGGATGAATATGACCAGGTCGGCATCCTGCTCAATGGCTCCGGACTCACGGAGGTCGGAAAGTTGGGGCCGCTTATTCCCGGACCGCATTTCAACGGAACGATTGAGCTGTGAGAGAGCAATGATGGGAATATCCAGTTCTTTTGCGACGGCTTTCAGTGATCGGGAGATGCTGCTTACTTCTTGTTCCCGGCTGCCTTTATTATCACCGGTTCCAGTCATCAGCTGAAGGTAGTCAACAATGATTAATTGCACCTGGTGCTGAAGTTTGAGCCGCCGGGCTTTGGCTCTGAATTCAAATAAGGAGATGGCGGCCGTGTCATCAATATAGATGGGCGCTTCTACTAAACCTTTAATTTTTGCTTCCAGCTGTTTCCATTCCTGTTCATCGAGTTTCCCATTGCGGATCCGATGTGAAGGCAGCTCGGTTTCACTGACAATCAATCGGGTGACAAGCTGTATTGAAGACATTTCAAGTGAAAAGATACCAATGGGACGTTGGTGATCGACAGCCATGTTCTTCGCCATGGACAGTGCAAAAGCCGTTTTCCCCATGGATGGACGAGCGGCTACAATAATGAGATCGGACCGTTGCCATCCGGAGGTGATCCGGTCCAGCTTAGTATAACCGGAAGGGACACCGATCAGGCTACCTTCCTTTTTTCCCGCTTCCTGAATTTGATCAATGGCCTCCTGGATGAGAATATTTATTTTAGCGGTTTCCTTTTTGATATTTCCCTCGGCAATATCGAACAGTTCCTGTTCCGAATAATCAAGGAGGTCATCCACGTCAATGGTTTCATCAAAGGCCCGGTTCTGAATCTCGGATGCCACCCTGATCAATTCCCTCTGGATATATTTTTGAGCCACGATTCGGGCATGAAATTCAATATGCGCCGCTGAAGCCACCCGATTGGTCAGCTGCGAAATATAAACAGGCCCTCCAATTTCATTGAGTTCTCCGGTACCCTTGAGCTCATCTGTAACGGTTAGAATATCTATCGCTTTCTCCTTTTGTGAGAGATTGATGATGGCGCTGAAAATTTTCTGGTGGGCATCTTTATAAAAACTGTCTGGTTTGAGTACATCCAGCACTGAAATCAATGCCTCTTTTTCAAGCATGATAGCCCCCAGCACAGCCTCTTCCATATCCAATGCCTGGGGTGGAATTTTTCCAATTTCAAATGGGGCTGGATGGTAAGAGGGTAAGGTTTTAATTTTTTCTTTCAATGCCATGATATCTCCTGTCAATTATGATTTTGGGACATCAAAATTAAGAAATTGGCCAGAGTAAATTCCTGAATTGAGGGGTTTCTTTTAAACATAGGAATGTTAAAAAAAAACACCAAATTGTTAAAAAAAATAACCGGGTTTATGGTGGCCACTTTAGAGATTGACTGGACAGGTTATGACAGTTGCCATGAGATTTGTATTTTTAAGAAGAATTGGTATGCAATGATACTGTTTCCTAACGCGAAGATCAATTTAGGATTATATATCACGGCCAGGCGGGCGAATGGATATCATGATATTCAGAGCATTTTTCTGCCCATTGGTTTATCGGATATCCTGGAGGTGGTGCCTGCGGCTGGTCATCAGCATCGCAATTTCACCACTACGGGGATCCCCATTGAGGACAAGACAGGAAAAAACCTGGTATTGACCGCCCTGGAACATGTGCGGCAGGATTATGACCTGCCGGCTGTTGGGATTCATTTGCATAAAAACATACCTCCAGGTTCTGGTCTTGGTGGGGGCTCTGCCGATGCAGCCTTCATGGTTTTCGCGCTGGATCGGTTATTTAAACTCGGGATGGATGAAAAGAAAAAAAGGATATATCTTGGTAACCTGGGCAGTGATTGTACTTTCTTTTTAGAAAATTCTCCCTGTTTTGTGAGTGGTACCGGGGATCAGTTAGCCCCTTTATCTCTGAAATCCATTTCACATTATTGGATTGGTCTGGTCGTCCCTGGTGTTCACATCTCCACAAAGCTGGCGTATTCGATGGTACAGCCTCATTCCAGAAAAAAAGCGCTCAATGAGACGATATGTGCACCGGTCCGTACATGGAAGCAAACAATAAGCAATGATTTCGAAATACCGGTTTTTAAAAAGTATCCCATCTTGAAGGATATTAAATCTTTAATGTATGACCAGGGAGCCGTCTATGCTTCACTTTCAGGAAGTGGCTCTTCTGTTTATGGATTTTTCCAGGATCCACCTGAATGGAATACTGCATTTCAGGGGATGTTCGTGTGGACCGGTCGAATGGCTTATTGATTTGTTTTCTTAAAGGATTCCATTT
>Ga0209536_100011392_pt1 | contig 13036 bp, 13 predicted proteins | sample DeeMarSeWOR28_12_FD_187461 | JGI IMG/M metagenome (GOLD analysis project Ga0209536, IMG submission 187461) | Marine sediment microbial communities from White Oak River estuary, North Carolina - WOR-2-8_12 (SPAdes) (version 2) | ecosystem: Environmental > Aquatic > Marine > Intertidal zone >...
CCACCTGTTTCGGCCTGCTTTTCATTGTCTCGGCTCTGGTCGGCGGAAAAATGGGGAAATATAAAAACAACGGCGCGTTTCGGATCGACACTCAGCTGCTTCGCCGCCGTGAGGAAGACGTCCGGTGCGGGCTTGCCCCGGAGCCCAAGACGACTGGCCTCCACGCCGTCGACTCGAACCTGGAACAGCTCGCTGAGGCCGGCCGCCTGCAGCACGGCCGCGCAGTTCTTGCTCGAGGAGACGATCGCCGTCTTGAGGCCCATCACGCGCCAGCGGCGCACCTGTTCGACAGCGTCCTCGAACACCTCGACCCCGCCTTCGGCCAGCAACTCGTTGTAGAGGTGGTTCTTTCGATTGCCCAACCCGCACACCGACTCGACTTCGGGCCCGTCCTTGGGACCTCCCTCCGGCAAATCGACACCACGAGATGCCAGGAAACTGCGTACCCCTTCGTAGCGGGGTTTGCCATCGACATATTGAGTGTAGTCGTCTTCGAGATCGAAGGGTCTGAACGGCTCAGCGGTCCGCACCGCTCGAGGTCCGAGATACTCATCGAACATTCGCTTCCAAGCCCTGGCGTGCACGGCTGCGGTGCGGGTGATGACGCCGTCGAGGTCGAAGATCACGGCGTCGAAGCTTTTTTTGGAGATCGCCCTTTCCGTCATTGCAGCCTCGGTTTTCTCATGCCAGCCGAACGCTGTGCGGAGAACGGGCCTGACCGGGGCAGCTATCCCCTTGAAAAGCGGTCGAGGAACGCCCTTTCGTCTGGCGTCAAGCTGCCGATTCCGGAGGTCTTGATCTTCTCTACCACACGATCCAACTCATCACGGTTCACGGGGTGCATCTGATCGCGACGGATACTCTCCCAGCGCTTCAGGTCAGACTTTTCGCCACCGGGGCTGCGGACTGGAGCCTCGACCTTTCTCTTGAACTTCTTGGCCGGCGAGTTGTGCTCGATCCACTTGATGTAGAGGTAACCACCAACGAAGCCACCCAAGTGGGCAAAGTGCGCCACACCACCCTGCATGGCACCCAGACCGCCGAACAGGGAAAGGGCCGTCATCACTCCGACCAGAACACGGGCCTGAACGGGCAGCACCCCCCAGATGTAGATCTGTTCGCGTGGCCAAAACATGGCGAAGGCCAGGAATACGCCGAAGATCGCACCCGAAGCACCGACGATCGGGATGAAAGGACTGACGACAGGATTGACAAAGGCGTTGACGATGGAAAGCAATCCACCGGTGATCCCACTGGCGAAATAGAGTCCGAGGAAGTGTTTCTCCCCGAGTCGCTGTTCGAGCCGCGGGCCGAAGAAGAACAACCCCAGCATGTTGAAGATCAGGTGCATCCAACCGGCGTGGAGAAACATGTAAGTCACGATCGTCCACGGGCGCGGCAGGATTACGGCCGGGATCAGAGCGAAATACGTTGGAATGCCACGGATCGCGTAGTACGTGAGAAGGAATACGACCGCATTCGCGTAGATGAGGCGCGAAACCCAGCGCGTCATACCCATGGAGAGAGCAGCGCCAGGGTTAATCCAGAGTCCGTCGGCGAGGTGTTAAGCGGCAAGTATCTCGACGAGCGTGATCTCGAAGTTGAGCTTCTTGCCAGCCAATTCGTGATTGGCATCGAGTGTGATGGTATCGTCGCCAATGTCCGTGATCGTAACGTTCGTGACGATGCCGTCCTCGCTGCTCATCTCGAGCACCATTCCCACCTCAGGGTCGATCTCGGGCGGGAGTTGCTCACGACCGATGACAGCGACGAGCTCGTCTCGGTGAACACCGTAGGCTTCGTCCGGAGGAATGGAGATGGTCGTGGTCTGACCCTCATCCAGCCCGTTGACGGCGTTGTCGAAGCCCGGAATGACCTCCCCCTCTCCCACCGTGAACTCCAACGGCTGGCCCTCGACCGAGGAATCGAACACAGCGCCGTCCTCAAAACTACCGGTGTAATGAACGCGTACCGTATCCCCTGCTTTCGCTTGTGCCACTGTCCTACTCCAGTCGATGCCATCCTCGGGATGACGGTCTCGGGTTGCGGCGCTGTTATGGGGCCGAATATACCCAAAGGGCCAGCGCGCCGCGAGGACCTCCGACCGCAAAGCCTGTGCGTGGCGCTTGCATCGACGAGAAGACACTTCTATTTGAGAGCCTTCAACCCATGACACGAGGAGAGGACCGTGCGACAACTCACCGGTCGGACCGCCTTGATCACCGGCGCCTCCCGCGGTCTCGGCGTCTACATCGCCCGAGCGTTGGCGAACGAGGGGATGAACCTGGTCCTGGCGGCCCGGACCCTCGAGAACCTCGAGACACTAGCCGGAGAGCTGTCCCAAAGCGGGGTCGAAGTTCTTCCAGTGGCCACCGACGTGACGGACCAAGCGGCGTTGGAGTCCCTCGTCGGAGCGGCCGACACCAGGTTCGGAGGTGTCGACGTCCTAGTGAACAATGCCGGGACGCTGGTACTCTTTCCCTTCCACAAACTCGGGATCACCGACATGGAGCGCGCCATACGGCTCAACCTGGTCTCCGCGATGATCCTCACACGGCTGATTCTTCCGGGAATGATCAAACGCGGCCACGGCCATGTCGTGAACATGTCCTCCATCGCCGGGAAATGGGGGCCACCCTTCGACCAGGTCTACGCCGTCACCAAAGCCGGCCTCATCGGCTTCACCGAGTCGCTGCGCGCCGAGTACCGCGGAACCGGTGTCAGCGCATCGGTGATATGCCCGGGCTATGTCGAGGAGGCGGGCATGTACGCCGTGGGCCGAGAGAAGATGGACGCCGTGGCACCGGCCTGGGTCGGCCGCGCGCGACCCGGCCCTGTTGCACGTGCCGTCCTGAAGGCCATCAAGAAGGATCGCCCCGAGATCATCGTCAACACACCGCCGGCCCGATTGGCCACCGTAGCGACGGCGATGAGCCCTTCGGTGGCCCAATGGGTGATCCGACGATTCGGCGCCTTCGCCCCCTTTGTTCGCGGCGCCCAGGTCAATCTCCAAACCCGCGGACAAGTGACGGGGCTTTCCGACTCGCCGGCGGACTGAACTCGCGGATCCGACAGAAACAGCCAGCGGGCAGCGCCGATCGCGGCGCTCCCCGCTGGGTTAACGTTCATTTTCGCGTTGTCTGATGACGTCTGACGATTCGGTCGGCCCTGACCGTGAATGTCACTCGCCTTCCGTCACCAGACCTCGCGTTCTTCGGCTATCTATGCGTCACTGCCCTTAGGAGGCGAGAGTCTGCGTCTCGAGGGGCTACATTTTCGGCAGAATGACTGCGTCGATGACGTGGATGACGCCGTTGCTCGTGCCGATATCGGTCTTGATGATGCGGGCCTCGTCGGCCCAGGCCTCACCGTCCTTGACCTGGATCTTGATCTTCTCGCCCTGAACGGTCTTCAGGTACGACTGACCGACGACATCGCTCGCCATCAGCCGGCCCGGGACCACATGATAAGTTAGAACTGCTACCAACTTGTCACGGTTCTCGGGGAGGAGCAGACTCTCGACCGTGCCCTCGGGAAGCTTCGCGAACGCTTCGTCGGTGGGCGCGAACACCGTGAACGGGCCTTCGCCCTGGAGGGTCTCGACCAAGCCGGCAGCCTTGACTGCGGCCACTAAAGTCTCGAAGGAACCGGCCGAAATCGCCGTCTCGACGATATCTTTCTCGTCAGCCACATAGTCGGATGAGCTCATATACTGAGCCGCGGCCGAACCGGCGAGCACCAGAACGGCAACGGCCGCCAGGATCGTGTTAAAGAAACGCGTGCGCATGAGGATTCTCCTTTTTTTGGTTTCGAACTGGATGAAAGCGGTGTGTAGGCTCATGAATAGCTAGCCCACGCTAAGGCCCAGCGCTTTTGAATCGACCTCCACGCTAAGGCTTGGTACACGCCGGCCGCGCCCACCAACAGATAGACCAACCGGCTGAGAAGGCTGATCTCGCCCAGCGAGACCGCCACAAGATCAATTCCGAGGAGCCCAACCAGGCCCCAGTTGAGCCCGCCGACGACAAGGAGCGTTGCGGCCAAAACGTCTATAGTCTTCATCTCCACCTCCGGCGAAGCGTCAACAAGTAAGGCTCAAAACATGAATGTCTATTTCGTGTCGAGCAACATACACGGACAGGCACTGCTTGTCAATAGCTTGTACATTAATAGGATTGACAAATAGTGGACCGTTAATTAGCTTACTGCTCGGAAATTGGACGAGAGAGGACGTCTTTATGGTCAGCGATTCAAATAAAAGGCACCCGATCCGCCTGGTTGCGGCCCGAACCGGACTGAGCCGCGACGTCCTGCGGGCCTGGGAGTCCCGGTACGGTGCGGTAGAGCCTCTGCGCACGCCGGGTGGGCAGCGGCTGTATTCCGACGAAGACATAGAGCGGTTGGGGTTATTGCGGCAGGCCCTGGACGCCGGACGCCGGATCGGTCAAATCTCGGACTTGGGATTAAAAGAGTTGCAGCGACTGGTTCGTGAGGACGAGAAAGCCGCTCTGGAGATAATAGAGCGTCGCGTCTCCGAGCCCGTTGCGAGCCGGGCGGAGAAGTTCCTGGAGGACGCGCTGGCCGCCGTCGAGCAACTGGACGCCGGCCGGCTGGAGGCGACCCTGAATCGGGCGTTGATCTCCCTCGAGGCGGTCGAACTGGTTGAAAGTGTCATCGGCCCGCTGATGACTCGAATCGGAGAACGATGGTGGAACGATCACCTCGACCCCAGCCACGAGCACCTTGCCACGGTGGTGATCAGCCGCATTCTGGACGACATCCGTTCGACCGCTCACCGAGCCGACGGTCCCGGCCTCCTGGTGGCAACGCCGCGGGGCCAACGCCACGTGCTTGGCGCGATGCTGGCCGCGGCTGTCGCGGCCACGGAAGGCTGGTCGGTGACTTACCTGGGCCCGGATCTGCCCTCCGAATCCATAGCGACGGCGGCGGAAGCGGTCTCGGCCCAAGCGGTGGCACTGAGTATCATTTATCCAACCGACGACGAGAGCCTGGCCGACGAAATTCGCTCACTGCGGCGGCGACTCCCAAATCGGGTTAGGATAATCATTGGGGGACAGGGCGCGGCCGGCTATCGCGATGTCTTGGACGAGATCGGTGCCGTGCAGCCCCGTAGCGCGGCCGCTCTCGCGGTGGCGCTCAAGCTCGCTATTGGGTCGAACGGGAACGGCAAACACGGCAAGTAGCAAAGACTGAACAGGAGGCACGGTGCTCTCGGTCCCCGCGGACCGCATTACGGTTTGCAACGACGGGTCAGTCCGACGGGATCGCTCGTATGTCCTCTACTGGATGACTGCGTCCCGGCGCTTGGGCTGGAACTTCAGCCTGCAGCGGGCGGTTGAATGGGCCGCGGAGTTGAACCAGCCTCTGGTCATACTCGAGGCCTTGCGTTGTGATTACCCCTGGGCCAGCGATCGACTCCATCGCTTTGCCTTGGAGGGCATGGCCGACAACGCCAAGCGGGCGAGTGCGGCTAGCGTACTCTATTTCAGCTACGTCGAAGCAGCGCCGGGTGAAGGTCGAGGCTTGCTGGCGGCCCTGGGGAATTCCGCCGGAGTCGTCGTGACCGACGACTACCCCACGTTCTTCATCCCGCGCATGGTCGAAACCGCCGCGGCCAGACTTTCGGTCCGGCTCGAGAAGGTGGATTCGAACGGCCTCATGCCGATGCGCCGGCCTGGACAGGCATTCAAGACGGCACACGCCTTCCGTCGGTTCCTGCAGAAGACACTGCCGGATCAATTCGACGCTCTTCCGGAGCCGGACCCCTTAGGGGTTGCGGAGTTGGTGAAACTCGAGGCGCTTCCCAAGCCCATTACCGACCGCTGGCCCGATGCGACGGCGACACTTAAGAGCGACTTGGGAAAGTTGTTGAGTAGCCTGTCCATAGATCACACGGTGAGCCCGGGCGCGGCGCCGGGAGGCGGCGCCGCAGCTGAGAGCGTCCTCAGGCGCTTCCTCGATACACGGTTGGGCGACTACAGTGACCGCAATCACCCCGATCGCCCGGTGAGCAGCGACCTTTCTGCGTATCTTCATTTCGGCCATGTATCCAGCCAGCGCATCTTCGCAGAGATCGCCTCACGCGAAAGCTGGGACATCGACGCCTTGAGCCCGACGGCGAACGGTGCCCGCAGCGGTTGGTGGGGGATGAGCTCGAGCGCGGAGAGCTTCCTAGACCAGCTCGTGACTTGGCGCGAGCTTAGCTTCAACGCTTGCGTCTACCTCGAGGACTACGATCGCTACGCTTCACTCCCTGAATGGGCGCGGGCGACCCTCGACGCCCACGCATCGGACCCTCGCCCGTATCTGTATACACCTGGCGAGCTCGAGGAGGCGAGTACGCACGACCATATTTGGAACGCCGCGCAGACGCAGCTGGTTCGCGAAGGCCGACTGCACAACTACCTGCGCATGCTCTGGGGCAAGAAGATCCTCGAGTGGAGCGCGACTCCCGAGTACGCGGCGGAGACGATGATCGAGCTGAACAACAAGTACGCCCTGGACGGCCGTGACCCAAACTCGTACAGCGGAATCTTCTGGTGCCTCGGTCGATACGACCGCGCCTGGGGGCCGGAGCGGCCGATCTTCGGGAAGATCCGCTACATGAGCTCTGAGAATACCGCCCGCAAGCTCAGGCTGTCCGAATACTTGAAGCGCTACAGCTAGTTCGAGAAAGCTCTCGCTAAGGTCCGACCGTGTCCTGCGGACTCATCACGAAGGAATCTGGATCGTAACCTTGCCGCCTGAGTATGTCGTGAATCTCGGCGAGGTCTTCGGCGCCCAATTCCGGTTGACGAGCCAGGATCCATCCGTAGTCGCGCTTCGGCGTGCCGACGACGGCGTAGCGATAGTCCTCGGCCAGACCTATGATCCAGTAGTCACCCCAGAAGAGGGACAGGCCGGCCACTCGCACGAAGCTGACTTTCAGCTTCGCGCCGGTCTCCGCATCCTCTACCTTAGCGATCCCGGACGCTCGGACGATCTTGCCCTCACTGTCCAGGCAGCGGTTCACCACGTTGATCTTTCCGTCGTCCCGGAAGGAATAGAACGCCGTCGTGACGGCAGCACACTTCTTCTGGAAACGATTGGGGATCTTGGCAATCTCATACCACAGTCCGACATAACGTTCGAGATCCACGCGCTCGACAACGGTCACAGCTGGGCCCTGCCCTTCAGGCCCGAGGCCCGCGCCGAGTCCACCCGAAAACGCGAAGGCGAACAGCCCAATCAATGCAGTCATCTCAAGCTCTCTTTCGTGTTCTGAGATAAACCGCTCAACTGTCTTTGGGAAACCACGGGAAGAATGCGTTGGTACGTGCCACATAGTCCCGATACCCCGGTTTCACGTCCTTGAGTCGCTTTTCCAACAGCGCTACACCAGACACCTTCATCAGGAGAGCCGTCATCAGGATCGGGCTGTAGAGAGTCCAGAGCGACTGGGGCGTGGCCAGCGCGAAAGAGAAGAAGCCCCACCACACCATCGCGTCGCCGAAGTAGTTGGGATGGCGCGTGAAACGCCAGAGACCTCGGTTCAGGACTCTTCCGCGATTTGCGGGGTCGGACTTGAAGCGTGCGAGCTGCCAATCGCCGACCGCCTCGAATACGAACCCCACGACAAAGAAGAGAACGCCGATCCAGTCGAGCCAGTCGAGGCGAACGGGCGACGGGCTCCACGCGGCCTGCAGCAGCGGCAGAGAGATGGCCCACATGAGCACGGCCTGCAACCCGAAGACGGTGACGAGGCTCCGCCAGGGGAAGGTCTTCGGATTGCGGGCACGCATCTCACGGTAGCGGTAGTCCTCACCCATACCCCAGTTGCGCCAGAGGATATAAAGCGAGAGCCGCAGGCCCCAGAGCGTTACCAGGACGCCAACGAGAAGCCCCCGGGTCGTTTCGGCGCCTGACATGGCGACGTACAACCAGGCCAGGATGACAAAGCCCGATCCCCAGAAGATGTCTATGATGCTGGCATCGCGCTTCGCCAGACTGAGGATCCAGACGGCGGTCATCAATCCCAGCGCAGCCGCCAATCCAAACAACGCGGCACCGAAGAACCCATTCATGAACCTGCCTCCACGTCTACCTTCTGCAAGCGATCTGCTTCACCGTATGACCGCGCCGGCGGTGAACGCGGCTCCCGGGCGACCCCCAACCAAGATGAGCCTCCTCGAACCAGCCGTTCGGCAACGAGGCAGCGCTAGACTGCCTCCAGCAAGAAAGACTGACATCATTCCAAAATCTCTATCTTCACTTACGTCGCTCACTCACGCGAGGTCGCCAGAGCCTCCGTTCCAACACGCGCATCGACATCGCGACGGATATTCGCGTGCATCGAGCGGCTTATTGGGTAACGCCACGCCAGACCCAGGGCGATGACGTTGCAGACAACAGGGGTCGCCACGTACAGCCCCCTCAGGGTCCAAACCGTCGCCGAGCCCTGCTGCTCGGCGCCCGGCAGGTAGCCCGAGAAGTCCAATATCGGAAATGCCAAGCCCGCGCTCAGCGCCGCCGCTAGCTTCTTCACGATCGACCAGAACCCGATGTACTCGCCCTCTCTTCGGGTACCGCTTTCCCATTCATCATAATCGATCACATCGGCTTGCATCGACGGTGGTAAAGCCATCACACCGCCGAGGCCCAGCGCCGAGATCACCACGATGACAGCGAAAGCCGCGCCGTCTCCCCTGCCAAGCGGCAAAGCCCAGACGAAAGCCCCGGTGTTGATCGCCAGCGCAATCAACCAGGCGCGCCTCTTGTCGAGCAAACGGGCCAGAATGATCCACACGGGTACCGTCGCCGTGCCGATCCCGAGGTAGAGGGCTAAGAACAGAGGGCCGGACGAGGATCCCAGCACGTACTCCACGTAAAACAGGATCGTCGCGGCCGCGATCGATACCCCCAGCGCGCTGACCGCGTAGGCGCTGAGCAAGATGCGAAAGGGGCGGTTCCGCCAGATCGAGGTAAGGTTGCGGAAGAAGGCCGCAGGTCTCTGAGACTCGGCCCAGGAACGCTCGCGGACGACAGCTACGCAGATCCCTACGAGCACCACGACCAGCACGGCATAGATCAAGCCGAGCAGCAGATAACGGCCCCGCTCGGCAGTGAGATCACTGTCCAGACCGACGCCGATGCCCAGGAGAATCGGAATCACCGCCGCCAAGAGCGTCCCGGCGAGGACCGCAGCCTCCCTGACGCCCAACAATCGGGTACGCTCGTCGTAGTCGAAGGAGAGCTCAGCCCCGAGAGCCTCGTACGGGACCGTCACCATGGTCCAGAAGAGGAAGAAGAGGAAGGTGAGTGCCCCAAGATAGAGCCCTTCGACCAGCGGGTTCGAGATGTGTGGTATGACGACCAGCAGAACGAACGATAGAGCGAGCGGAAGGGCGCCGACCGCCATCCACGAGCGCCGTCGCCCCCAGCGGCTGCGCGTGCGATCCGAAAGCGCCCCGATCGCGGGGTCGATGACGGCATCCCAAGCACGCGACACGAGGACGACGACCCCCAGCACCGTCAGGTTGATGCCGACGACGTCTGCGTAGTACTTCGGCAGAAAGACGTAGAATGTCAGTGCCAGCGCGGCGAGCACGAAACCAGGAGCGCCGTAGGCGGTCACGATCGAGCTGCGCAGAGTCGCGGCATTCATCGCGGGAACACTGATCGTTGCGAGGTCGGCTGCTCGGTTGGCTGCCCGCGCGCAGGCGTCCGGGTCTTACTCCACCGGTCGGGGAAATCGCTCAGTGCGGGGCTGGCGGTGCACGTCAACACGAACAGCGGCTCATGGATGTACCGTTCTACGAATCCGCCTTCGAACTGCGCAAGCGAGCGTCCCGACGTGCAGGTTCCGATCGCTGCGACACGCATGCTTAACGGCCCAACTCCGCTGTGCGTGACCCCTCTGCTGCGGACAGGGCTGGCTCCTCATTCCACTCCGTGCCCTCACGTCTGCGAGGCTGCCTTTCGCCGAGACTGTCGTCTTCTTGACCCAAACCTTCGATCGACGCGACGATACCGTCGAGCATTCCAGCGAAGACCAGCTTATGCATCGGGTACAGCCCGTACCAGTACAGGAGGCCGAGAGCACCTAGCGGATCGAAAATGGCCGTCTGACGGATGGTCGAGCCGTTTTCGGCCTCGGTAACCTCGAACTGCAGCCACGCGCGCCCCGGGAGCTTCATCTCGGCTCTCAGTCGCAAGATCTCGTTCGGCACGATCTCCTCGACGCGCCAGAAGTCGACGGTGTCGCCGGGTACCAGCCGGTCAGGTGAGCGACGCCCCCTCCGTGCTCCTACCCCGCCGACCCACAGGTCGATGAAACCCCGGAGGCGCCACAGCCAGCTGACGTGGTACCAGCCCACGTCTCCACCGATCCTCTGTATCGGCCGAAACGCCTCTCGGGGCTCTACGGATACCCATGTCGAGCGCGAATCGACGAACCGTGAGCCGAAGCGAACGCCTCCCCAGCGCTGAGAGGCGCCCGAAGAGAGCGCGTCCGACCAACGCGTTTCTGCGAACTCGCGGTCCTCGTTGACTGTCGCGCGGGCGATGGCCGCCTTGAGGCCTCGCGGTCGGATGTCAAAGACATCCAAAGCGCGCGAGTCTTCCACGACCGTCGCGTTGCGAATGCTGTCGATCAATTCGCGACCCACGCGTGCATAGATGGGGGTCACGAGACCCAACCAGAGACTCGAGAGACGCGGGGTCAAGACGGGCACCCGAATCATGAACCGACGCAAGCCCCGCTGACTCGCGTACTCCTTCATGATGTCCAGGTACGAAACGCTGTCGGCGCCACCGATCTCGAATACGTGGCTGCCCTCGATCTGTACCGTGAGGGCCGCCACCAGGTACTCGATGAGGTCCTCGATGGACAGCGGTTGCGCCCGGGCGCTGACCCAGCGCGGCGTGATCATGACCGGGAGCTTGTCGACAAGCGCCCGGATCATCTCGAAGGAGAGGCTGCCGGATCCGATGATGATCGACGCCCGAAACTCGATCGTCGGCACTCCAGACTCGCGCAGCACTCGACCGACCTCCTGACGACTCCGCAGGTGCCGCGAAAGACCCGGCGGCCGGCCCAGGCCGCCCAAGTAGACGATACGGCGGACCCCGGCCTCTCGCGCCGCAGCGGCGAAGTTCTGCGCCGCACGAAGATCTTCGCGTTCGAAATCGCCCTCGGAACCCATGGAATGCACCATGTAGTAGGCGACGTCCACTCCGAGCATCGCGGCCCGCAGCGTCTCGGCGTCCAGGACGTCACCTTGAACGACCTCAGTCCCTGGCGACACCCTGGGACGCAGGAACTCCGGCCGCCGGGCCAGGCAGCGGACTTTGACGCCGCGCCCTTCCAGGGCACCCAACAGTCGACCGCCCACGTACCCTGTCGCTCCGGTCAACAGCACCCTGGGAATTTGCAGGTTGTCCAGGCTGCTCGGATTTCGGCGACGCTTCGAGTCGGGGTGGCTCTTGTTTCTAGCTTTCATACTTGGGATCCGTTAGAACGCTCGTTCGAATCGACGTTCCACCGATGAGCGTCAAGGGTCATTATGTCTAGTAATTGTCAAAAAACATAGACGGACAGTTAAGGTTTGTCAAGGTTTTGACTGTTCACTAATTGACAACGAATGGACAGTAATCCTTGCCAGGCGTCTGTTGCCAAGTGTACTATTATAGTGTACTAGTATACAGTTCAAGGAGAAGGTCCATGCGCAGGGAAGAAACCGTGGGAGCCAGCCAGCCGGTCCGGCCCGTCGTGGTTCTGAGCCGTTGTCTGGAGCTCGAACCTGTGCGCTACAACGGGCAGGTCATACCCTACGAATTCGTGCGCGAGCTGGAGCCGTTCGTGGACTTCGCGCCGGTGTGCCCGGAGCTGGAGATCGGCCTGGGCGTTCCCCGTGACCCGGTGCGCATCGTCAACATCGACGGAGAGGCCCGGCTGCTTCAGCCGGATACGGGCCGTGACGTGACGACCGAGATGCGGGAGTTTTCACGCGGGTTTCTCGACGACCTGGGGCCTGTGGACGGCTTCATACTGAAGAACCGCTCGCCCTCGTGCGGCATCAGCGATGTAAAGATCTATCAGGGGCTCGATCCCTCCGCTTCATCCGCTCGCGGCGCCGGAATGTTCGCCGAGAGAGTATTGGAGATATACGGGGGACTGGCCATCGAGGACGAAGGCCGGCTTCGCAACTACCGGATTCGCGAGCATTTCTTGACCCACCTATTCAGCCTGGCCAGGCTACGGGCCGTCGAGAATTCCGGCCGCATGAAGGAGCTGGTCCGGTTCCATTCCATCAACAAGCTGCTGCTGATGGCTTACAACCAGAAGGAGATGCGTGCTCTGGGCCGCATCGTCGCCAACGCAGACAAGTTAGCCTTCGATGATGTGGCCGGCCGTTACAGAAAGCATTTCCAAGCTGCCCTGGCTCGCCCACCGCGATATACATCGGTGATCAACGTGTTCGAACACGCCTCCGGGTACTTCTCGGACGAGCTAGAACGCCGGGAGAAGGCGCTGTTCCGCTCGATGCTGGAGAAGTACAGAAACAAGCAAGTGCCGGTGGCAGCGGTCAACGCGGTGTTGAGGGTATGGATCGTGAGGTTCGAGGAAGACTATCTGGCGGCCCAGACGTTCTTCGAGCCGTATCCCGCCGAACTGATGAGCGTGAGTGATTCGGGAAAGGGGAGGGACGTCTAGCGGTCCTTCACCCCAAATCGACGAGGGCCCGGCTCAATTCCTCCATGTCGTTGAGCTGAATGGCCTCGATCTCGTCCAACGCCGCCCTGCAGCTCGCCATTCCCGCACCGCCGACCAGAATGGGTACGGCAGGCGGCAAGGCCAGCCGCAGCTCTTTCAACTCGTCCTCGAGCATCTCGGCGTCTTCCGTTGCATAGACGATGCTGAGAGCCACCACATCCGCACCGGTATCCCTCACCGCCGCGGCGATGTCCTCCGCCGGGAGACTCGGTCCCAGGTAGGTGACCTTCCAACCAAGCGCTGCAGCGGTGGCAGCGACGA
>Ga0209536_100011393_pt1 | contig 13036 bp, 9 predicted proteins | sample DeeMarSeWOR28_12_FD_187461 | JGI IMG/M metagenome (GOLD analysis project Ga0209536, IMG submission 187461) | Marine sediment microbial communities from White Oak River estuary, North Carolina - WOR-2-8_12 (SPAdes) (version 2) | ecosystem: Environmental > Aquatic > Marine > Intertidal zone >...
AAGATGGAGATCCGTCCTGCAGATGAGATCCCTTCCAAATATCTTAATTAAGAATATCTCATCAAGAATTTCAGGAGGCTGTCTAAACAACAGCCTCTTTTTTATGCGCCAATTGTAATCGAGATGCAGGATAGCATGTAATTGTTATTAAATATGCTGTTAATTGTAACTACATGGACTGTCTATTGATCTTCAGGAATTGCTTCTAAATGTACCTATATGATTCAGGTATATTTCTAAGTTAGTCTTTCAAGGAAAGGAATAGGTAACGGCAAGAAGTATTGACCTCCAGACAAACTATAATTTAGGGAACAATGCCCCCGTTCTTTCCCTGTATACCCGGTATTCCTCTCCGAATTCCTCCAGCAGCATTTCCTCTTCCTTGCGTTTCCTGTAAAAATAAAAAGGAAGCATGGTTACGATGAAGGAATATCCCGCGATCCAGTTGTGCAGCATAAGGACCTGTGCTATCGCCCAAATCAGGTGAGCGGCATACATGGGATGCCTTAAATACTGGTAAATACCCGTTGTGATCAGCTCGTGCTGCTCCCGGATGCCGACGGTGGCGGTCCATTGTCTTCCCAGGTCCCGGTGCGAAAGGAACAAGATCCACACTGCATCGAGGAACAGAAGGGCGCCCAGCCATCCCACCCATTCCGGCAGGTAATAATTGGCAAAATCAAGTTTCGAGGTAAAAACATATACCAGGGGAATTACCATCCCAACACCGTTGATGACCAGGAAAAAGATGTCCAGGCCCGTTTTCTTATCCTTGGCGATGTTCAATTTCCGTTGTCTTCCCGTAAAATACTTACGGATGATGGTAATGATCATGAACAAAATAAAATAGACGATCTTAAGAGTACTGTTGAACATGGCGCTGTCTTTTACCTCCTCATATCTAATTTTTAGGGATCTTCCCGGTTAACCTGAAAAACCATTTCATAAATTTGTGTCCAAAGTCAACCGGCGCGATATACATCATCGGACACCCCGTTCTCAGCACCGTCATCCCCTTGTCCTCAGCAAATGCTGCGGCATTTTCATCCAGGCTGCCCTGGTTTATGGAGCTGTGAAACCATACATATCCGATGCCCAGATCCAGGCATTCCTCGATGATCGATTGGGCCGAGGAAGGAGGGGAGGCAATCATCACACCACCAGGAGTATCCGGTAAACTCGACAGATTGGGATAACAGGCCACCCCTTCCACGGTGTTTGCCTTTGGATTGACCGGATAGGTCAAATAACCGGCATCTTTGAATTTTTTAAAAATATGGTTGGCAGCATCCGGAGTTCCCGAGGAAACCCCTGTCACGGCAATGGTTTTATGGTCCAGGAATCCTTTGACCTTATCAGAGAAGTTCATAAAGCAAAAAAATCAGTTAAATGTTAAAAACCGTACATTCCCAAAACAATAGTGAATTTACTTTTTTTCACAAGAACCTTTGTCATGTATCCTATATAAAATACCACCCGACAATATTTTTACAGGGGAATTAAAGTTTTCGAGCCAGCCAGAATTTTTAAAATAATTGTAAATTCGCTGATCATGAAAAAACACGCTTCAATGATACGATCTATCTTGCCTGTCATACTTTCAACAATCATGGTCTGCAATGTCTTCGCACAGGAAAACTTCCCGGTCAACGGTGTGGAGGATCCGCGACCCACAAAGTATGCCTTCACCAATGCAACGCTTTATATTGATTACCAGACCAGGATCGACAATGCCACCTTGTTGATAGATGAGGGTATTGTCGTCGCTGCAGGGGCAGATATACCAATTCCCACCGATGCAACTCAATTTGATCTGAACGGGAAGTACCTCTATCCCGGATTCATTGACATGTATACCCATTTCGGAATGCCAGAAGTGAAAAGCGGCGGATCGTCATATGGCGGCTCTACCCAGTATATGTCGAACCGACAGGGTCCTTTCGGATGGAATGACGCCATTAAATCGGAATTCGAGGCGATGGAAGCCTTTTCTTATAACGAGGAGCTTGCTATGACCTTCAGAACCCAGGGGATCAGTACAGTACTGTCCTTCCGCCCGGATGGGGTGGTGCGCGGTTCTTCCATGCTTGTCAACCTCTCTGATGATCCCATCCAGGAGAACGTAGTATTGAAAAAGGCGGCTGTCCATTACGGATTCAGGAAAGGGAGCTCCACACAGGCCTATCCGAGTACCTTTATGGGTGCTGTGGCCCTCTTGCGCCAGACCTATTATGATGCTGCCTGGTATAATTCTTCCCTGAACAGGGATCAGACCAACCTCAGTCTCGAGTCTTTCCTGGAATTACAATCGCTTCCTCCCATTGCAGAGGTAAACGACAAATATGAACTATTGGTAGCCGATGGGGTGGGTGATGAATTCAATGTACAATACATTATCAAAGGAAACGGCGATGAGTACCAGCGGCTTTCTGAGGTCAAATCCACCAATGCTCCCTTAATCGTCCCGGTGAATTTCCCGGCAGCCTACGACGTGGAAGACCCGGACAACCTTGCCTACCTCAGCCTGAAGAGCATGAAACACTGGGAACTGGCTCCCAAAAATGCTGCTTTCCTGGAGTCGGCCAGCATATCTTTTGCATTTACCTCGGAAGGACTGAAAAACAAGGCAGAGTTCCTCACGAATATCAGAAAGGCAGTAAAGGCAGGACTTACAGAACAGGAAGCCCTGAAAGCCTTAACCGCGACACCTGCCGGATTACTGAATGCCGGGGAGAAAATCGGAAGCCTGGAAGCCGGAAGAATGGCCAATTTCATCATAGTCTCAGATAACGTATTTGATGAAGATGCTGTATTGTATGAGAATTGGGTACGGGGGAACCGCTATATTCTCAATGATCCTGATATCCCGGATGACCAGGGGGAGTATGACCTGGAGATCGATGGAGAACGCCATATACTTCAAATCAGTGGTAAGCCCGGGAACAAAAAAGTGCAGATCCCCTTGAATGATACCACGTCTATAAGCGTAAAATCAACTTTTACGCAGGACAGGATCCTGCTTTCCTTCGACCTGAATGACAGTACGGGATACCAGCTTTCCGGATGGCGTGTCGACAATGGCTTCCGGGGGAATGGATTCAACCGGAATGGTGCCGAAACCAGCTGGACTGCCACGTATTCAGGGGAATTGGAAACGGAAACCAAAGAAGATGAAAGAGAGGATAAACCTATACAGGGTGAAATAATCTATCCCTTTACCGCCTATGGTTGGAAAGAGGCGCCGGAGCAGGAGACCGTGTTGTTCAGGAATGCTACCGTATGGACCAATGAACAGGAAGGCATCCTGAGTAATGCCGACGTCTTAGTATCCGGAGGGAAGATCAAGAAAATCGGCAGGGACCTTAAAGATGAACAGGCAAAGGTGATTGACGCTACCGGCAAGCACCTTACCAGTGGGGTGATCGATGAACACTCGCATATTGCTCTCAATGGTGTAAATGAAGGGACAAATGCAATAACTGCCGAGGTCAGGATGAAAGATGAACTGGATCCTGAAGATATGAGCATTTACCGTCAACTGGCCGGGGGAGTGACCGCATCTCAGCTGTTACATGGTTCAGCCAATCCCGTCGGTGGCCAATCAGCCATAATAAAATTAAGATGGGGTGAAGGTCCCAAGGGATTGCTGATCGAAGGTGCGGATCCTTTCATAAAGTTTGCCCTGGGAGAGAATGTAAAGCAGTCGAACTGGGGAAGCGATATGACCATTCGCTTTCCACAGACGCGGATGGGGGTTGAGCAGGTGTATATGGACGGCTTTACGCAAGCGGTTACCTATAAGAAAGCGCGGGAAGCGTATAATGCCTTGAGTAAAAAAGAAAAACAGGGGGCTGTAAAGCCACGAAGAGACCTGCGGCTGGAAGCCCTGGCCGAGATAGTGAATTCTCAGCGATTTATTACCTGTCATTCCTATGTTCAGTCCGAGATCAACATGCTGATGCATGTAGCCGATCATTTTGGATTCAGGGTCAATACTTTTACCCACATTCTGGAAGGGTACAAGGTAGCCGATAAAATGGCAGCCCATGGCGTAGCCGGATCCTCCTTTTCGGACTGGTGGGGGTATAAATATGAGGTAAAGGATGCTATTCCCTACAACATGGTGTTGTTGCATAACGAGGGCGTCCTCACTGCAGTAAACTCCGACGATGCTGAAATGGCCCGAAGATTGAACCAGGAAGCTGCCAAGGGGGTAAAATATGGGAATATGAGCGAGGAGGATGCCTGGAAAATGGTCAGTTTGAACCCGGCCAGGATGCTTCACCTGGATGACAGGATGGGAAGTATAAAAGTCGGGAAGGATGCCGATATTGTGATTTGGTCGGATAATCCTTTGTCCATCTACGCTAAGGCCGAACTCACCATGATCGACGGTATTGTGTACTATGATCTGGAAAAGGATGCGGCCATGCGGGAATGGATCAAATCAGAGAAGGCCAGGATAGTCCGCCTGATGATGGAAGAAAAGAAAAGGGGCGGACCGCTGTCATCGCCTGTCAAACAGTCGCGCCGGCATTGGCATTGTGATGATATTGTTGAATTTGAATAAAATGACCATGAATATACACAGGATGAAATATATAACCGGATTGCTTGCCCTGATCTTATCTTTTTATTCAAATGCACAGGTTCCCGTGCCTGCCGGTCCGCAAGAGCGGCCCATAGCATTAATGAACGGTATTATCCACATCGGAAACGGGGAAGTGATTGAAAACGGGATCCTCACCATACATGACGGGAAGATCTCCTCGGTGGGAGATGCCCGCGTCGTAAAAATTGACCTGACGGATTATGAAGTAATCAATGTATCGGGAAAGCACGTATATCCCGGACTGATCCTGGGCAATTCAAGAGTCGGCCTCGTGGACATCAATGCCGTAAGGGCTACACTGGATTACCGGGAAGTAGGGGATTTTACACCTAATGTGCGTTCAGTCATCGCGTACAATACCGACTCGGAAGTCATTCCAACCTTTCGGTTCAATGGTATCCTGCTGGCACAGGTGGTACCCACGGGTGGGATAATTTCTGGGACTTCTTCTGTAGTGGCCATGGATGGATGGAATTGGGAAGATGCAGCCTATGCGCTTGACGGGGGTGTCCACACATACTGGCCGGGGTACCTGAGTTCACCCAATTGGTGGCGGGGAGAGACGGACTGGAAGAAAAATGAATCCTACGATGAAAAGACCCGTGAAATAGAAACTTTTTTACAGAATGCCAGGTCGTATTCCTTGCAAGGCACTCCGGATGAGATCAATCTTAAATTGGAAGCCATGAAAGGCCTTTTTTCGGGGGAAAAGAAAATGTTTCTGCATGCCGATGAAAAACGTCAGATCATAGAGGGTGTTAATATGCTGAAAAGGAACGGCATCAAAGATATTGTGGTAGTAGGCGCATCCGAAGCATATTATGTTATGGATTTTCTTAAGGAGAACGACATACCTGTGCTGCTTTCAAAAGTACACCGCTTGCCGGAATACGATGAAGAAGACGTGGATATGCCTTTTAAATTGCCCTACCTGCTTACACAGAAGGGCATACTGGTGGGCCTGGCGCATGGTGATGAAGTGCAAAGCTCCAGAAACCAGGCCTTTTATGCCGGTACTGCCGCTGCCTATGGGCTGGAAAAGGAAGAAGCATTGAAGCTGGTCACAATAAATCCTGCCAAGATCCTGGGCATTGATAAGACCACAGGGACCCTGGAACAGGATAAAGAAGCGAATATTGTGGTTTCTGAAGGGGACCTGATGGATATGCGCACCAACCAGCTGTTGTATGCGTTTATTCGCGGAAGAAAAATAAACCTGGAGGGCAGGCAACAGATGCTCTACGAAAGGTATAAAGAGAAATACGGGCAATAAAAAAACCGCCTGCCTGATGTTGGTCAGGACAGGCGGTGTACTGGATGCTGCTAACTATTCGTGTAAGTATGAACCAGATTAATTCAGCTAAGTTACAATCGGCTAATTGTTATATTCTTATTGTTCGCAGAAATCCACGTATCCTATGATCCAAAATTTGTCTACATCAACCCCATCATCAGAATCTTTTGCTCCCAACAACAAGCTTAGATCATCGATCTGGTAATTATGGCTCAGTGTCGGTTTCCAGGTTCCATCCGGGTTGGTAAAATCCGTCTGGTAGGTATAACCACATGGAATCCCTGATTCGGGTTCTGTACCATTGAAATACAGGCTCACCTTATTCATGGGATACCCGTCATTCATCTGAAAATACACGTAGGCAATATCACCGGAGATCATTACCGTCATCTGTCCGATTATCGGAGCGGTTTCTGAATCTTCCTTTTTAATGGGCAGCCTGAACATCGTTTCATCTTTTATTTTATGGGCATAACCCCAGGTCCAATCCTCAATCTCCATATCCGCAAAACTGTAGGATTTGTCTACATCAACACTTGGTATGGCAAATCCATAATTGCAGTTTACCGTACAAGTGGCATCATCAACCGATTTTTCTTCAATACATTGCTGCATGCAATAATCAATAAAATACCTGCTGAATATGCCTGAATCCTCCGGCTTCTCAGGTTTGGCCAGGGCGAAGATCTTTCTACTGAATCTGGAGTAATCACCTGAATTCAGGTAAGCGAATGCAATCATGGACATGCATTCTTCTCCTGTCAGTCCAAGGTCATCGAATGGGATTTCATAGGTATAACTTGTCAATCCATGCTCATGGTCCACAGGCAATATCAATTTACGGTAGCGCCTGAAATACCATGTATCAGAATCTACGGATTGATTCTCTATCATAAGCACCAGTACCGTTTTATGCAACGAATATTCAGGTGCGGATTCAAATCCGACCATCAGGTGCTCTTCTGAATTGGTAACAGAAACGTTTCCAACATTGGAATGCCGGTAAGCCCTCAAAGGAATGATTTGGCCTTCATTACAGGGGATGATCTCCTCAGCAATCCGCGCCGAAGGATCCAATAGTAAATTTTCAGCATCCTGGATGAAATTTTCTATGTCCTCCTGCTCTGTATTATCCACCATCAACGGTTCCTCTTCCGGTTGACAGGCGAATAGCAGGACGAACACAATGGGCAATAGTCTGGTCAATTTAGCTAGCGATCTCATATCTCATTTTTAAAGCTAATACGAACAAAAGGGTACTCTGCGTGCTGTGATCTTAACTGGTTTCTAACGGTTGACGAGGTTATTTGTCCTCTTCTCCAATGTATACTTATGGTGAATGTAAAGTAACCATTTATTGAATATATTTTATATTTTATATAATTATTTTAAGTAAATGCTATTCGCAGAAATCTGTGTAAGCGATGACATATAACTTCTTGTCGTCGTTATTAGGGTCATCATTGGTCTCACCACTTTTGGCCAGTATCTCGCTTACATTCTCGATCTCGTAATTATCCGTCAGCGTAGGTTTCCAGGTTCCATCGGGATTGGTATAGGTTCTATTGTAGGTATACCCACAAGGGATACCGGATTCCGGCATTTCGTGACTGAAATACAGGCTGGTCTTATTCATCGGGTAACCGTCATTCATCTGAAAATATACATAGGCGATGTCGTCTATGATCATCACGGTCACCTGCCCGATAATTGCTGCAGATTCAGAATCATCCTGCTTAATGGGTAGCCTGAATAAAGTTTCATTTTTTACCTCATGTACATATCCCCAGCCCCAGTCTGTGATATCCAGTTCCTCAAAGGAGAAGGATTTGGAGATGTCCACACTTGGGATACCGAAACCATAACTGCACTGGATGGTACAGGGTTCCGGCTCCGGTTCCGGGTTACACTCCTGCATACAATATTCAAACAGAATGTGGCGGAACCGCTTATCGGTTTTGGCGTTCTCCAGGCGGGCGAAGGCAAACTTACTCCTCCTGTGATTGTCATTCTGTTCCCTGACTTTTGCCATAGCGATTATGGAGACGCATTCCATGTCCTCTCCAAGTTCTGATTTTGGTATTTCATACAATGTTTCCATAGTTCCAACATCGTGGACATTGGAATACATTAATTTTGTATACTTCTCTTTATCGAACAATTTCTTCCCGTTGATATTGTTCCTTTTCTCAAGGACCACCACCAGGATGGTCTTGTTCAGTTCTACACCTGGTGAAGTGGTATATTGTATAAACAGGGTCTCTTCCGAATTGGCTATTTCCACTTTACCCATATTGAAATAGCGCTGATAATTCAGCGGCATTTCCATTGTGCCACCACAAACGGCAACCTCATCCAATAATCTTGCTGAGGGATTCAGGTATAGTTCTTCGGCATCCGAGATAAAATTTTCTATCTCCAGCTGATCGGGATCATGTTCCATGAAGGGCTCCTGTTCCGGCTGGCATGCAAAGAACAGGATAAATACAATGGGTAATATTCTGGTGAATTTAGCTAGCGATCTCATACGTTTAGGGTTTCATATTCACTAATCTTCTGATTAATCCAATTGCTGTGAACGTAACGGTTTTTGCTTAGTTGGTTGTTTAGCTTGGTTCTTTCTCTTCGTCTGTGTATACCTGGAAGCCCTCACAGGTAACCAGAAATTGAATTATTTTTATTTATTATTTAATTATAGCAAGAAAAATCCCCTGGCTGAGTGTGTATTGATGATGTGCGAGGACAATTTCATTACAATTAATGTATGATCTCTGTAATATTATAGCAAGATTTGCTTTTGCGAATGATCCATATTAATCTTAGTTGAGACGAATATATAGTAAGACCAATACATAAATTTTTAAAATGAAGAAATTATCCCTAGTCATCTCCTGCATACTCATTGTAACGTCGCTGGCTGCTCAGGACAGGCCAACAGGAAAAGCATTTGCTACCCGTTCTGAAGTGATCGCACAACATGGAATGGCTGCCACGAGTCATCCTCTGGCTACCCAGGCAGCACTCGATATTTTGAAATCCGGCGGGAATGCCATAGATGCGGCCATAGCCGCCAATGCCTGCCTGGGTTTGATGGAACCCACGGGCAATGGGATCGGAGGTGACCTTTTTGCGATCGTCTGGGATGTAAAGACGCAGAAATTATATGGACTGAATGCCAGTGGAAGATCACCTTATGATTTGACGAGGGAATATTTCCTGGAGAACGGGTATACTTCGATTCCTGCCAGGGGGCCCTTGCCTGTCTCTGTACCCGGATGCGTTGATGGCTGGTTTGAACTCCACAATAAATTTGGCACCCTGGGCATGGATAAAGTACTGGCACCTGCCATTGAGTATGCCAGAAACGGATTTCCATTGACTGAAATAATTGCCGATGACTGGAAGGCGAATGCTAATGTATTAAAGGATTTTCCCGGTTTCCGGGAAACTTATATGCCGGGTGGGGAGGCCCCCCAAAAGGGAGATGTCTTCAGGAATCCCGGCCTGGCCAACACCCTCGAGATCCTCACTAAAAAAGGCAGGGATGGCTTTTATACCGGGGAAGTGGCGAAGACCATTGTCGAGTACATGAAAGAGCAGGGTGGATTCTTATCGATGAAAGACCTGAAAGACCATTCTTCTGAATGGGTGGAGCCTGTTAGTACCAATTACCGTGGCATTGATGTTTGGGAACTGCCACCAAACGGACAGGGTATCGCCGCACTCCAGATCCTAAATATTCTCGAATTATACGATGTCGGAAGTATGGGCTTTGGCAGTGTGGAATATATGCACCTGTTCACCGAGGCGAAGAAACTTGCTTATGAAGACCGCGCGAAGTTTTATGCAGATATGGATTTTTATGAAGTCCCTGTAGATTTTCTGATATCCAAGGAGTATGCAAAGGAACGCGCAACATTGATCAACCCGGAACGGGCAGCAAGGAGTTACCCGGCGGGGAAGCTCAGGGATGGGGATACCATATACCTCACCGTAGCTGATGAGGAGGGCAACATGGTCAGCCTGATACAGAGTAATTTCCGCGGTATGGGATCCGGGATGACGCCCCCGGGATTGGGATTTATATTGCAGAACCGTGGTGAATTGTTTACCCTGGAGGAAGATCATGCCAATACCTATGAGCCACATAAAAGGCCTTTCCATACGATCATTCCCAGTTTCGTAACCAAAGACGGAAAGCCGCTGATGAGTTTTGGGGTAATGGGCGGGGCCATGCAGCCCCAGGGACATGTTCAGATCATCGTGAATATGGTCGACTTTGGCATGAACCTACAGGAGGCCGGAGATGCAGCGAGGATGCAGCACCTGGGATCTTCTCAACCAACAGGTAGTGTTATGGATGATGGCGGGATACTGTACCTGGAATCCGGTTTCGACTATGAAGCGGTGCGAGAACTGGTTAATAAGGGGCATGACATTCAATGGGCAAATGGCATATTTGGTGGGTATCAGGCCATCTTTTTGGATGAGGAAAATAAAGTATATTACGGGGCATCGGAATCCAGGAAGGATGGCCATGCCGCCGGATACTGATGCAATGCTATAGGCTGTAATTCATGAAAAAAGGTTTCCTGGCATATGTAAAACTGCAGACGAAGCTCTTCAGGAAGAATTTCATCAAGTCCACCTCCCGGAAAAATTTCGATGAGATCCATGACTACAGGGTAGCCTTGAAAAGACTGCGCAATATCGTCAACTTCATAAAACAGGTGCCGGGCGGTAAAAACCTCAAAAAATGTTATGTCATCAATGATCTGCAACGGGCCTTCCGGTCGGGGGGCGTATTGCGCGAGATGCAGATCAACCGGGTCCTGCTCTCAAAACATGAACAAAAAACAGGGATACGGTATAAAGGATACCGCAGCTACATAAAGCAGCACGAAAAGGAAGCCTATTGGGACCTTAAAATCGCACGCAGCCGGTTTTCAAACGACAAGCTTAAGAAATTTGAATCTAAAATGATCGGCGCGATCAATGTGATCCCCGCTTCCAAGCTTTCGAAACATATAGACCGGTATATCGTAAAGCGGATCGCCCAGATAAAGAAACTGGTGAAGGATCAGAATGTGGAATCTACGCTGCACCGGATCCGGCGGGAGACGAAAAGCATAAAATACCTGCTTGAAATGAACCTCACCTCCTCAAAACAATATGGGGATATTCAGTTTGAACTGGATATTATAACAGACCTGGAGGACCTTATAGGCGACTGGCACGATCAGCAGGTTTTCAAAATGGACCTGGAAAAATACATTTCCACGGTTGAAAAAAGAAATTCAATCGATGAGGCCACCAAGAAATTAATGTCGAGGGTGTCCAGGGAATATAAAAAGATCTTTAAACAGACGGTAAAGGCTGTTTATGATCACTATAAAATTCCCACAGGGGAATGAATGGCGGCCTGGGATCAGTTCAGGCTCTCCAGTACCCTGGTCAGTTTCTCCCGTACTTCCGTAGATAGTTTTTCAAGTTCCTCGCTTTCCATGCTCATCATCACCGAGGCAGGATCGAAGGCCAATACCTCTACATCACCTTCTTTTGTTTCCTGGATGACTACATTACAGGGCAGCAAAATCCCTATCTTATCCTCCGCCTGGAGGGCCTTATAGGCAAAAGTAGGATTACAGGCCCCGATGATGGTATAATTTCTGAAATCGACATCGATTTTCTCCTTGAGGGTCTTTTTTATGTCTATCTCAGTGATGACACCGAAGCCTTCTTTTTTCAACTCTTCCCGCACCTTGGCATCCATTTCCTTAAAGGATGAATGGGGAAACTTTTTTGCGATGAAAAATTCCATTGTGAATGAATTTTTGGGTTAAATGCTAATCAAAAATAACAACACTTTTTGATCAATAAAAACATCCCGGGCAATAGATCTCATCCAGCTGGAAAAGATCGCCTGGATTCAGTATTTGTATTTATATAGCAGGTATATGGGACTGAATTATTCCCTCAGGTCGATGGCACTGGCCAGATGTTCCGCTTCATCGAATTGGGTGAGTGCCTCCTGGTAGATCTCATTGTATTCATTGGCAATCCTGTACCAGCCTTCGTTATCCCAGACACTCCTGGCAATGAAAGATTTTACCCGGTTGATAATTAAAGGCTTGGATACCTCGAACTGCTCTGCATTAAAGACTACGTCAACGCTTTCTCCGGTTCGAATGAGCGCTTTCAGCATGTCCTCAGTGACCTTGAAATTATTCTTGAATTCAGCAAGAGACATTGCCTCCAGTTCTTCCATATGTTCATTGTAGTAATTGAGCGTGTATTCCCGGATCGCATTTCTATACAGAAGGTGTGACAGATAGGCCGTATTCAGCGTTGTGTCCAGCGGTACGAAGTGATCGGGCATAATGCCACCGCCACCATATACCACACGGCCCTTTGCGGTACTGTACCTTAGCGTATCCGAAAAATGGATGCTATCCGCATTGAAGAACTCGCCGTTCTCATACCGTGTCAGCCGGTCTGCGTGATAGGAATCTTCCCCGATGTCGTAGGGTTTCTGTATACACCTGCCGGAAGGTGTGTAATACCTGGATATGGTCAGCCTGAGTTCTGAGCCGTCAGAGAGGGGTATGGGCATCTGAACCAGCCCTTTACCAAATGACCTTCGGCCAACGATCAATGCCCGGTCATGATCCTGCAGGGCGCCAGCCACAATCTCGGAGCCTGAGGCACTGCCTTCATCGATCAGCACGATTACGGGATCTTCCTCGAAAAGTCCCTTTCGGTATGCCCTGAATTCTGCATTGTATCGTTTCACCCTCCCATCCTGGGTGACGATCAACTTATCATCCGGGATGAACTCATCCGCAACGTCTACCGCCCTTTCCATATACCCACCGGGATTACTTTGAAGGTCGAGGATCAGCTTGTTCATGCCAGCCTCCTTGAGGGCTGTAAGCTTTTCCCTGAACTCATCACTGGTGGTGGAGGCAAAGCGTGTTATCTTGATGTACCCGATCTCATCATTGATCATGTAGGCAGCATCCACCGAATACTGAGGGATCTTATCCCTGACAATAGTAAAATCGAGTAATTCCTTTTCATTTTTTCTCTTTATGGAGACAACCACTTCTGTACCTTTCGGTCCTCTCAGC
>Ga0209536_100011394_pt1 | contig 13036 bp, 9 predicted proteins | sample DeeMarSeWOR28_12_FD_187461 | JGI IMG/M metagenome (GOLD analysis project Ga0209536, IMG submission 187461) | Marine sediment microbial communities from White Oak River estuary, North Carolina - WOR-2-8_12 (SPAdes) (version 2) | ecosystem: Environmental > Aquatic > Marine > Intertidal zone >...
GCGGCTGCGTTTCATCGGGGACGAACGAAAAACCGAAGTAAAGGGACGATACTGCTGGCTATCGGTCTGCGTGGCGATCCGTACCGTCGGTCTTTCGATCCGTCCCCCTTATCACGAGGGCCTTCCTCTTGTCACGAGGCTTCCCCCTCACGAAGGCCGGGAAACCTCACGCAGCCTGGTGGCCAGGGTGCGGACCAGCCCCATGGCCACCTCGGTCTCGGTGGCGAGAAGCTGGTAGAAATCCTCGGACCACAGGCGCAGCAGGCGAGCGTCCTCGGCCACCCGGGCGGTCGCCGAGCGCGTCAGCCCCCCGATCAAAGCCATCTCGCCCAAGCAGGCGTTCTTGCCCAACCGGGCGACCTGGTTGCCCTCGACGATGATATCGATGGCGCCCTGGGACACGAGGTAGAGGCAGTCGCCGACGTCTCCTTGCTTGAAGAGCTCCTCACCCCGGTAAAAGGAGACCTCCTGCACGATGGTGGCCAGACGGGTCAGGCTTTCGGGCGGCAGATCCTTGAAGAGCTCGACCTGCTGCAAGAACGAGATCTTGGAGATGATCTGGTGCAGGTTGGGTAGGTTCAGCAGCGATACCATCGACCCCCGCGTGATCCGTCGTTGGGGCTCGACCGGTGGTAATGACACCTTTCTCCCGCTCTGGGTCTTGCGGATACGCTGATCAAGGGTTCTCATGATGGCCCTGGTGACGGTGGGCTCGTTTTCCAGTAGCTGCCGGAACCCGACCGCCGTCACCAGGAGCAGGCGGGCGTCGCTGCCAGCGACTCTGGCCCGGACGGCCCTGGCGCTGGCGTGCGAGATCCCTCCGGTCACGGCCTTCGACCGAAAGCACTACTTCTACCCCGACCTGCCCAAGGGATACCAGATTTCCCAGTACGACCTTCCGCTTGGAGAAAACGGCTGCGTCAAGGTGTATACCGGAGAACGAGCTGAAACAGGAAAAATCGAGAACCGACGGGAAAAATCGTTTGGAATAACACGCCTCCACATGGAAGATGACGCGGGCAAATCGATCCATGAAGGAGGAGCCGATAATGCGGCAAAATCCTGCGTCAATTTAAATCGCAGCGGTGTCCCTCTTATCGAAATTGTAAGTGAACCCGATTTTCGCAGCAGCCAAGAAGCCTATGATTATTTAACCCACCTGAGAAAAACACTCATTTACATTGGAGTATGCGACGGGAATATGGAGGAAGGGAGTCTGCGTTGCGACGCAAATGTGTCGGTCAGGAATAAGGGAGCGACGGATTTCGGAACCAAGGTGGAAATCAAGAATCTCAATTCATTCCGGTTCCTTCAACGGGCGCTGGATTATGAAATCGAACGGCAGACGCGAATTCTGTCCGATGGGGAAACCATCGACCAGCAAACCCGTTTGTGGGATGAATCCGGCGGCAGGACATTTCCGATGCGGACAAAAGAGGAAGCGCATGATTACCGGTATTTTCCGGAACCCGATCTGATGCCGATAAAACTGGATCCTGCGTGGATTGAGAAGATTAAGGCAGAACTCCCCGAGTTGCCCGGACCAAAGCTGAAAAGAATTATGGAACAATACGATATCCCGGTCGACGATGCCCTGTTTCTGACCGGAACATCCTTCATGGCAGACTTCTTCGAAGAATGTGCCCTGATTTCGGGTAATCCCCGGGCGTCGGCAAACTGGATTATGGGGGACCTTGCCTATAACCTTAAGAATTCAGGGAAAGTTATCACACATTGCCCCGTAAGCCCCCGGCAACTGGGACAATTGATCCAGGCAATAGATTCCGGAGAAATATCGGGCAAGATTGCCAAAACGGTATTTGAGGAAATGTGCCGCACATCCGAAGATCCCGCTCCGATAATCAAACGTATGGGATTGGTTCAGATAAGCGATGAAACGAGTTTGGAGCCGGTTATTGATAAGATACTGGAAGCCAATCCGAAGCAGGTGGATGAGTACGGCTCAGGGAAAACCAGGGTAATCGGTTTTTTCGTCGGTCAGGTTATGAAAGAGACCAAAGGCCAGGCAAATCCGAAAGTCGTCAACGAATTGCTGCAAAAAAAGTTAAAAGGCGACTGACCGTAAACAGGAATGGGAAACTCAGAGACCAGGAAAAAAGCTGCATGCCTGCGTCGTAAACAGATTCGGGCAAAAATGCCGGTTTTACAGGATCGTGAAAGTAAACCTCCACGGTTTGTTGCGGATGTAATGCTGGGAAGACTGGCTAAATGGCTGCGTATCGCCGGATTCGACGTGCTCTACTCCAACCGATTCTCCGACAACGATTTGATTTCGCTATCTAACAACGAGGATCGAATATTGTTATCTTTGGATTCCCGTCTGCTGGTTCGGAAGTCTGTAAGGAACTTCATATTCGTGAAAAGTTGGAACCTTCAAGAGCAGATCAAACAGATCCTGGATTTCACGCACAGCGGGAGGTTTCCAGCGCCGCTTTCCCGCTGTCTTTCGTGTAATGAAGCCCTGATCGATGCCCCGCGCGAATCCGTACGCAGCAAAGTTCCGGCATATGTTTACAAAACCCAATCACGTTTTAAATTGTGCCCGAGGTGCAGAAAGATTTTCTGGTCCGGCACGCACCGCAGGTCAGTGCTTAAATTTTTGGAGACGCTGGAGAGATCACCAGGTTCCGATACATGAACACAGGATGAAGCGCCGCTTGTATATTACTCGATTTATGAAGGGGGCGGAACACAACACGGCGGAGGAAAGTGGTTTGTTCTTCGCTAAAGAATTTTTATGCTCACACAGTCACAGAAGGATAAAACTCTCCAATACATAGAAAAACTGAAAGCAACCAGTTTCACTTTCCGGGATGTTGTCCGATTTTTGGATCTGGACAGCGACGATCGCAGGAGTCTGCAGCGATACCTTGATGAACTGGATTCTGAAAAGATCATCCGGCGGGTCAAGCGGGGACGGTACGCACTTCCTGCGCGCGAAAGCCTTATTACGGGTGTCCTCCAATGCCATCGGGACGGCTATGGTTTTTTGGTTCCTGAAGACCGGTCGCGTCACAAAGAAGACATTTTTATCCCCGCCCGAAATATGGAAGGTGCTCTTCATGGAGACCGTGTACTCGCGCGGATTGAACGAAGAAAAATTCCCATACGGCACGGCCGGCGCGGGTACCGGGTCGTCCCTGAAAAACAGAGGCTTGAAGGCACTGTTGTCAGAATTGTAGAACGGAAGCACCCACACATCGTAGGCAGATATTGTGAACATCCCCGCCACCCGTTCGTTATTCCCCTCGATACCAGGATGTTTCAAGACATACGAATTCCCTTCCAGTACAGCAGGGGGGCCAGAGAAGGACAGATCGTATCCGTCGACATAACCCAGCCTCCCGGCAGAAACCAGATCCCTCAGGGTAGAATAAGCTCGGTACTGGGCGACCCGGGAGATCCCGGCATTGAATATGAAATCGTCAGACATAAATATTCCCTGCCGACTGAATTCAGCCCGGATGCCGTCCGGGAATCGGAGGCACTTGCAGACCATGTTCTGGAAAAGGAGTATGCGGGACGGGAAGACTTCCGCAATGAGACAGCCGTTACAATCGACGACGAGACAGCTCGCGACTTCGACGATGCTGTCAGCCTGAAAAAGCTTACCTCCGGAAATTACCTGCTTGGAGTCCACATCGCCGATGTATCCCATTACGTTCGGAAAAACAGCGCCCTCGATCTGGATGCCCAAATGCGGGGCACATCAGTCTACTTCCCCGATCGCGCCATCCCAATGCTGCCACCCAGGCTGTCCAGCGGAATATGCAGTCTCCGTCCCAAAACAGATCGTCTGGTTCTTTCAGCTCTGATGGAAATCAACAGCAGGGGGAAAGTGGTTCAGTGCCGCTTCGCCAGAGGCGTATTGCGCAGCCATAAAAGATTGACTTACACCACCCTGGCCGGAATCCTAATGGACCGCGATCATGACGCGAAAAGACATCATTCGGAACTGGTGCCGCTATTTCATAACATGCAGGAGCTATGCGAAATCCTCTCCGAGAAACGGTACCGTCGCGGTGCGGTCGATTTCGATCTGCCTGAAGCGGATATCCGTTTCGACGAAAATGGAAAGATTACGAGCATCCTCGCTGCCGAACGCAACATCGCCCACCGCATTATCGAAGAATTCATGCTCCTGGCCAATGAATGCGTGGCTGAAAAACTCGAGTCTTCCGGCATTCCTGCCCTCTATCGTATCCATGAAAAACCGGATCCTGTAAAAGTCGACGAGTTTGCCGACCTAGCCGGATCTCTCGGGTACTCACTGGAAAGGTACAAGGGCCAGTATCGTCCGAAAGATTTCCAGGTGTTTGTCCGGCGTATGGAGGGAAAGCCGGAACAGAAATTCCTCGTTTATCTTATGCTGCGATCCTTCATGCAGGCCCGATATTCGCATGAAAATGTCGGACATTTCGGACTGGCAACTCCGGCGTACACACATTTCACCTCCCCCATCCGTCGTTACCCCGACCTTGTCGTTCACCGCCTCCTTAAAGCCGTAATCGACGGAAAAACCCGTGACTTCCAGCAGGATGAACTGGTAGAGCAACTCCCGGAAATCGCCCGTCACGCTTCCTCGCGCGAACGCATTGCCGACGAAGCCGGAAGAGAGATAGAAAAGATTAAAAAGGCCCAGTTCATGGCGGACAAGATCGGATGCGAATTCGACGGAATTGTTATTTCCGTAAACCGGCAGGGATTCTTCGTGGAATTGCTGGACCACTTCGTCGAAGGATTTGTGCCGTTTACGACTCTTATGGATGACAAGTACCGTTTCAGCGAGAAAACCCACTCAATAGTCGGATCCCGCCGGCATAACCGCTTCCACCCCGGGTCCAAAATAAGGGTATGCCTGGACAATGTAGAGAAGGAATCCGCACGCCTGATGTTTTCAGTCAGCAGTCAGCCGTGAAAAAGGCTAAAACCTGAAAGGGCGCTCAGACAGTAGCCAGGGGCGTAAGCCCCTGGGGCAGTCGCAGTGTCCTTAAAATCAAGAAAAGGGCCGTAGAAATGTAGATTAACCCGTATTTTTCGATATATTTAATCCGAATAGACCGATAAAACTTAATAGCCCCTTTTTCAGAGATCAGAAACGGAATCTTTTAAAGGTATGATTGAACAGGGCGACAGACGAAGGGAGAAAGACATGAAGAAGTCGTTATATATATTGGCGGCGTTTCTTTTGCTGGGTGCAATTTCCGCTCTCGCTGAGGAGATAACCTGCGAGTCTATAGACAACAGGCGCGAGGAATGCACACTGAACACGAGAAGCCGCGTCTATATAAACAGCCAACTCAGCAATGCCCCGTGCATCGAGAGTCAGACCTGGGGATATACCGGAAACTCTATATGGGTCAGCGACGGATGCCGCGCTGTTTTTACTTATGATGACGGAAACACGGACCGGGGCAGCGCTTTCCCGGGCTCCGGGAATGAGCCGAGCAGCGGATCTTTCGATATAACCTGTGAATCCATAGACAACAGGCGCGAGGAATGTACAATAGCTACAAGGAGACGCGTCCGTTTAATCCGCCAGCTCAGCAATGCCCCGTGCATCGAGCATCAGACCTGGGGATACTTGGGCAACATAGTCTGGGTCAGCAACGGCTGCCGTGCCGTTTTTGAGTCTGATGTCGAAGACCCTAGCTGGGGCAGTGCTTTCCCCGAGTCCGGAGATCAGCCGGGCAACGGACCTGTCGAGGTAACCTGTGAGTCTGTAGACAACAGGCGCGAGGAATGCGCAATAAACACGAGCGGCCGCGTCCGAATAATCCGCCGGCTCAGCAATGCCCCGTGCATCGAGGATCAGACATGGGGATACTCCGGCAACTCCGTCTGGGTCAGCGATGGCTGCCGCGCCGTCTTTGCGTCCGATGCCTCCAGCTCCTCCGCAAGAGGAAATCGACCGCCCGATCCGGCAATTCGCGCCTGCAACGATTTCAGGAACAGGTACGGCTGGGTCGTGAGCTCGACGAACCTCCGGAATGGTTTCTGGGAAATCATTCTTCGCTACGATGACGGAGAATATGTTTGTACCGTAGGCGAAGGAGGCGATTTTTCGTCCTTCAGAAGACGATAGCGCCAAGTACAAAGCCGGCATTTCTCAGAGGATCTCGGTTGCTTCGCTTACACCGAGGCGATGGAGAGGACTTTGTCTTCTGTGTCGCCGCAGCAGAAACCTGCGCTCATTTTCAATAAGAACATTGTTGAAAATGAGAGATGAAAGAAATGCGGGTTGGGCTCCTTGAAAAATATGGACTGGATTTTTTATCCGTCAGCCCAAATCTTAATCTTCAATCTTCAATTTTTCGAGCCAACTGCCTCTACCAGGCCTTCGATAAGTATTTTCTCCTGATCGGGAAAAACCGTTCGCAGGTCTACCAGGATCTTATCCTCTTCGAGCCGGACAATAATCGCCTTCTCCTGCAGGCGTAGCCTGGACTCAATAGTATTCGGACTCACGGCATCGGATTCAATCGCGAGCAGGGTAGTTGGAAGGTGGCAGTCGGGGCAGGAACCGCCGCCTACTACAGAATATCCTTCGGATAGAACGGCTTGCACTCCTGCGGGAAGCCGGGATTGCAACCGGCGTCGGAACCGCAGCGTACGATTCCTGATTTCACCCGCAGTCATCGCCATCATCTGCACAATCGGTATTTCCGAAGCAGCCCTGCCGGTACGATAGCTGGCAAGAGTAGCCTCAAGCGCTCCGTATATCAGCTTGTCCACCCGGTATGTCCTCATGAGAGGATTACGGCGAATGGGATCGATCAGCTTGCGCGCACCGGCGATAATTCCGGCTTGAGGCCCTCCTAAAAGCTTGTCACCGCTGAAGCAAATCAGATCCACGCCGGCGGAAAGGCTGTCGAGGACTAGGGGTTCGTCCGGTATTCCGTATGGCTTCATGTCGTGTAGGCAACCGCTGCCGATATCCTCCACAAGAGTGAGTCCGGCGCTGCGCGCAAAGGCCGCAATATCTCTAAGGTCCGGCCTTTCTGTAAACCCGCGTATCCTGAAATTGCTCGGATGAACACGCAACAACATTGCTGTATCTGACCCGATAGCATTTTCATAATCCTGTATCCGGGTTTTATTGGTCGTACCCACTTCGCGCAGCCTGGCTCCGCTACGAGAGAGAATATCAGGGATCCTGAAAGAGCCGCCGATTTCCACCAGTTCCCCGCGAGAGACGATCACTTCCTTCCCTGCAGCCAGTGTATTCAAAATAATGAAAACTGCAGCGGCATTGTTGTTCACTACCGTGGCGGCCTCGCATCCCAGGATATCCTGCAGCGTGGATTCGAGGAGTTTATCCCGATGCGACCTCTTGCCAGCATTAATATCATATTCCAAGTTAGTGTAATGGGCAGAATGTGCCGATAAGGTTATTTGAGCCATTTTTGAGAGAGGAGCGCGCCCGAGGTTGGTGTGAAGAATAACCCCGGTTGCATTGACAACTGCGCGCAGGTTCGGGCGCAGGTGGCGCCGGATGTTTTCAACAAGAACGGATTCCAGGTATTCTGGACGAAGGTTCTGGTCAGGATTCTGGTCCCCTGACCGAATCCTGCTACGAATATCTTCCAGCATTGCCTGGATCTCGGAAACAACGAACTCACGGCTTGTACGACGCACCCAGTCTGCAATCGCCGTTCGGAGCAATAATTGATCGACACCCGGGATTTGCCTGAAACTGTTCTTTTTATCGTTAACGTTCATTAATTAATTTCAGCACAGCAGAAGCAAGGCTGTCAATCAGCGATTTAAGTATGGTCACACTGGAAGAAGAACTAAGAAAAATGGAAGAGAAGCTTCACCGCCTCAAAATCGAATACCGTGTTTTTTTCAATGGAAACCGGAAAAAACCGCCGGAAGATTTGAAACGAAGCCTGGAAAAACTGGCAAAACAGCTTTCGGAACGTTCCGACATGACAAACGCACAGCGCTTTCGATACAATACGCTGCTGACACACTATTATACCTATGGAAACCTTTGGCGCCGGTCCCTGCAGGAAATGGAAAGGGTAGGGGTATCGAAGGAAACACCGGCCCAACCCGATGCACCCTCAGACGAAACGTCCTCTGGCGAAAAGTTTAAAATAAGCCTGTCGGATCCAAAAATCGAACAGGATAAGGTGCGAGACCTTTACAACGCGCTTTGTCTCATTAAAAAGGAAGGCTCAGATAAACTTACACTCCCATACCAGCAATTTGAAAAATATATAGAATCACGAACACACAACTTCCGCAACAAGTACGGTTGTGACCGTGTCGCTTATATCATTGCGCTGGAGGGAGGTAAAGTCCGCTTCACGGCTGCGGTAGAGAATCTCTAACTCTCGGCCTGAGCTTGTGGTTCGAGCCTTACTACATGTTCAGCTTGTGGACCACGGGGCCCCAACTTAACATCGAATTCAACCTGCTCGCCTTCACGGAGTGTTCTATAGCCTTTCTCCTGGATTGAGCTATAGTGTACGAATACGTCTGCTCCTGTTGGCTGTGAAATGAATCCGTATCCCTTTGTGTTGTTAAACCACTTTACTGTACCCGTAATTCTACTCATGGAACATCCTTATAAAAAACTGAATAATCCCTAGTGCGCTTGAACCAAACCGAAATCGCCGGGACGAAGTCGCGCGAAACAAATTTCTAAATCCATTACCAGAGATTTTTTTTATGAGCCTAGACGAGTAGATTCGCGCTTGTCAAGGATAAAATACGTACCTAATAAATGAAGAGCTCCGACCTGCGCTCGGAGCTTCTTCCCAAGGAAAAAGCGATGTGGGCTTCTGCCACCCCCGGTTAAGGTTTGGGGCCAAACCCCTGAGTGCTATTCATCCAGGCCATAGGTTGGCCCAGGCCATATGTTGGCCCAGGCCATAGGCCTGGGGCATTTTGACATTTCCCGTAAATTAAATAACTCTATTTACGAGTTTTCGACTCTCATAAAATAGTCCTAAGGGCAAATGCCTTGCTACACAATTTTAAATATCCACTATTCGGTATTTTTACTACGGATTGCATTTTTATATTAAAACAGACTCCCATCGCATGTAAGCTAGTACCGGATGCGATGGCACATGGTCGACATTCTCTACATCGGGATATGTGTATACAACGCACTTCCGGAAGCTGAACGCGGTTCATTCTGTTTTTCAGTCCCCCCGGGTTTTCCGGCCTCAGGTTGTTCGTAACATATCATTCAGGAGGAGTATATGGTTCGTATTCATCGAGCATTGGTAAGCGTCTCCAACAAGTCGGGATTGGCGGAATTCGCCCTTCTTCTTAACGAACTGGGCGTAGAATTGTTGTCAACCGGAGGCACGGCAGGCTATCTGAGGGAAAAAAATATTCCCGTAGTCGATGTCTCGGAATACACGGGATTCCCGGAAATACTCGACGGCAGGGTGAAGACTCTGCATCCGGCCATACATGGCGGCCTGTTGGCACTGAGAGATAAACCCTCCCATCAAAACCAGATGGAGGAACAGAATATCCGGCCGATCGACATGGTTGTCGTAAATCTCTATCCGTTCCAGGAAACTGCTGCACGACAAGGAGCAACCTATCCGGAGGTAATTGAGCAGATCGACATTGGCGGTCCAAGCATGATTCGCTCTGCGGCGAAAAACCATTCGAGTGTTGCCGTTGTCACCGATCCCTCGGATTACGGGTGGATTCAGGATGAATTGAAGGCCAACAACGGCAGCTTAAGCGATTCAACCAGATTCCACCTGGCTCAGAAAGCTTTTCTATCCACGGCCTCCTACGACAGCGCAATCGCCTCCTATTTTGCAGAACGGGTGTGGTCCGCCGAGGGAGTTCAGAAGGAATTGAAACAATTACCTGCGATCGAGGCCCTCACTCTGAAAAAGGTGCGTGACCTTCGTTATGGCGAGAATCCACATCAACGCAGTGCGCTGTACCGCAAAATTGACGAACCTGTCGCGGGCATTGCAGGAGCGGAAGTCCTGCACGGCAAAGAACTCAGCTATAACAATCTGCTCGATTCAGACAGCGCCTGGAACCTCATTCTTGAATTCGACAAACCCGCCGCTGCAGTTATTAAGCATACAAATCCCTGCGGCGTCGCCCAATCCGATACCCTTGTTTCCGCTTACGTGCTGGCGCGCGACAGCGATCCGGTCTCTGCCTTCGGTTCCGTGGTTGCCCTCAACAGGCCGGTCGATTCCGACACGGCCGGTGAAATCAATAAAACATTCGTGGAGGTTGTACTTGCCCCTGAGTTCCTGGCCGACGCACTTGAAATCCTGGAGCAGAAAAAAAACATCCGCCTTCTGAAGATTCAATCCGATACATCCATTTCATTACAACACCGCCAGATAGGGGGGGGTTATCTGGCCCAGGACAAGGATACTTTTTATGTTCGTCCCGATGATCTCAAAACCGTCACAAAACGCGCGCCGACGCCGGAGGAACTGCAAGCCCTCCTGTTTGGATGGAGGGTAGTAAAGCATGTAAAGTCCAACGCAATCGTTTTCACAAACGCCTCCCGTATGTTGGGAATCGGCGCAGGGCAAACAAGTCGCGTGGATTCGGTCAAATTGGGCGCCCAGAAGGCAATCCTTCCGCTGGAAGGTGCCGCTATGGCTTCGGATGCCTTTTTCCCATTCCCGGACGGCTTACTGGCTGCTGCCGACTATGGGATCCGGTCCGTCATACAGCCCGGAGGTTCCATGCGGGATCCCGAAGTTATCGATGCCGCCAATGAAAAAGACATCGCGATGGTTTTTACCGGGATTCGGCATTTCAAACATTAAAATAGTTCTAAGTTCTATGTTTTGAGTTCTGGGAGTTTGAGATAGTAGCTTTAAGTTAACAGTTAATAGTGAACAGTTAACAGTTTGGATTATCAGGAATTCATGCTCCACGAAAAAAGCAACTGCTTTATCTGCGATGAAGAATCTTATAATCAATAATCTCCGACGGATAATCCGTAGGCAGTGGAACTATGAATTACTATAATTATTTCACTGAGATTGAAGAGCATTTTGTGAAGCGGCGCGGCAAGCATCTTCTCATTTCTCCGATGGACTGGAGATTGATCGCCGAGTGGAAGGATGCCGGAGTGCCATTGCAGGTAGCACTTCGGGGTATTGACACAGCAATGGACAGCTTCTTCTCAAGGCACAGGCGTGGAAATACGAAATTGAATTCCCTCTGCTATTGCCACGATGCCGTCATGGCCGAATATGCCGAGTACCAGGATTCCCGCGTTGGAGAGCCCCGGGAAGGCCTTAAGAAACAAAATGATTCAACTGAGCAGGAAACTTTTCCCGGTGCACCCAACAAAAACGAAGTCTCGGAAGCTTTAAAATACTTAACCGCAATTATCCAAGAAATAAAAACGCTGGCTGTAGAACAACGATTATGTGAATCCGCGATTGAGGGCGCGAATCGCGTATTGGAAAGGCTGGAAGAAATTGTACAGCCACTTCAGACCAACGCCCGTATTGACCTGGAAGTCATTGACAAAGATCTTGAAATTGTAGATGCAATCCTGGTTGATGCATTACTGAACGGTGTTTCGGCCGAACAGATAGACGAATGGGAGCATGACGCCAAAACAGAACTCAAGGTCTATCGTAAGAAGCTGCCGAAAGAGATGTACCGGAAGATCTATAAAAACTACATGCGAGGCAAAGTCCATCAAAAGTTCAATATTCGCGAGTTCAGTCTTTTCCGCCTTTAATCCTCTTTCTCACAGACAATAATATTCAATCTTTAATTTTCTTAATATGAGTACCTCGAATCGATCCCGCCAATTCTTCGAAATTGAAATCGAGAAACTCATCTATGGAGGGGATGGATTAAGCAGGCATCAGGGGAAGGTGGTTTTTGTTCCTTATTCCGCCCCCGGGGATAGATTGCTGATCCGGTCAGTCCGGGAGAAGAAAAACTACACCCGGGGAGAAATCGTTAAGATCCTGCTTAAGGGCCCCGGCCGGTCTCATCCAATCTGCCCGCATTTCGGAAAATGCGGCGGTTGCCAATGGCAGCATCTCGAATATCCACAACAGTTGCAGGTAAAAGAGCAAATACTGAGAGAAATATTCCATCATCGCTTCCCTTATACCCGAAATCTACCGATCAGAATGACGGCATGCCCAACTCCATACGCCTACAGGTCCCGGGCCCGTGTACAAATTAGAAATTCAAGCTCCGGAATATCCGTAGGTTTTTTTCGTTCCGGTTCTCACACTGTAGAAGCAATAGAATTCTGTCCTCTTTTAAGAGCCCCACTCAACCGGGCTTTGCATTTTCTGAGACAAGCCCAACCCGATGACGAGATCATCGAGGATGTCCTGGAGTGTGATATCGCGAGTTCGTATGAGGAGGGCTTATGGACGGCGGCTCCTGTCAGGGATGCAGGTAAAGCGAAAAACGCGCGGCAACTGCCAAAGGATATAGCCCGAAAAAAAGAGGTTGTACTGAAAAGAAAGGTCGGCGGTTTCCTCTACAGGACTGCAGCTTCGATGTTTTTCCAGGCGAACGACTTTTTGATTTCCGAGCTCGTCAGGCTCGTTCGTGAACTGGCAGAAGGCATCCGGCCTGATGTGGCTCTCGACCTCTTTGCGGGAGTTGGTCTTTTTACACTACCCTTGTCCGGTCATTTTAAATCGGTCATTGCCATAGAAAGTTCTCTACTAGCATCCCAGTTCTGTCGCGATAACGCATGGAATGCGGGGATCGACAATATTCAAATTGTCTGTGCCGAGGTGGCACAATGGATGGGATCGCGGAGAAAGAAGGTCAATACGATGAAGATAACCTTTATGGGGCGGATTATTCACGGGGTGTCCGAGGGTTTCCCTGCCATACTCCTTCTTGTCATGGTTTCTTGTCTTTCAAAAAGCGCTATGGAGGTGCATGTGTCGCGATCCATTCTTGCCTCGAGCGAGGCACAATTGGAAAATGCACAAGCAAAGATCACTTATCTGGGAGAACAGACAAAGCCAATTCCGACGGTGGCATTTCACACTTCGGGACA
>Ga0209536_100011395_pt1 | contig 13033 bp, 11 predicted proteins | sample DeeMarSeWOR28_12_FD_187461 | JGI IMG/M metagenome (GOLD analysis project Ga0209536, IMG submission 187461) | Marine sediment microbial communities from White Oak River estuary, North Carolina - WOR-2-8_12 (SPAdes) (version 2) | ecosystem: Environmental > Aquatic > Marine > Intertidal zone >...
GCCCGGCCGCCAACGCCGCCCGCCATTGGGTAGCCGCCGGTGACGCATTTACCGAAGATGGTCAAATCGGGTTTTACGCCAAAGTAACCTTGCGCCCCGCCCATGCCCAAGCGGAAGCCGGTTACGACTTCATCGAAGATCAGCAACGCGCCGAACTCGTCACAGAGTTCACGCACCTTTTGATTGAAATCAAATGGAATCGGACGTGTGCCCGATTCCGGGCCGACCGGCTCGACGATCACTGCTGCTGTCCCGCCGCGCAGACGGTTGACGACCAACTTACGCCGCAAGGCAGACAGGTTGTTGGGGAAAAATTCCTGCGTGTGCCCATTTGCCCCGCGCGGAATACCGGTGGCTTCCATGCGGCCTGTACCAGGGATGTGCAGTCCGTAGACCATCGAGTCAGACCAGCCGTGATAGGCCCCACCGGCCTTGATAACCTTTTTCTTCTTGGTGTAAGTCCGCGCCGCGCGCACGGCAGCCATCACGCTCTCGGTGCCGGAACCCAACATGCGGAACATTTCCACGGCGGGCATGTACTCATTGATGAGTTTCGCCAGCTTGAGTTCATACTCGTGGAACAGACCAGTCACCGGGCCGCAGGAATTGATGACCTCCATCACCTTCTCTCGCACGGGAGCGTAGTTGCTGCCCAACACGGTCGGCCCGCCTGCCTGCAGGAAGTCGATGTAGCGGTTGCCGTCCACGTCCCACATGTAAGCGCCGTCCGCTTTTTCTATGGCAATCGGGAAGGGATAGTTGAAAGCCAGGTTGTGCTGCACCCCACCGGGGATGTATTGCTTGGCTTCATCGGTCAGCGCCTTGGATTTGACGCATTTGTTCTCGAAAAAGGCCAAGTACTCTTGCATCACTTCGCGCTTGATGGGGCGCAGGGGCTGGCTGATCAGGGCTTTCAGACGCGCATATATTGGCTCTACATCGTGATATTCTGAAATTGCATATTGTTGTTCGCTCATGGTTCCTCTCTTGCTCCCGGTGAGGGTTATTCTCCATCGGTTTCGAAATCACCGGCTTCCACCTTCTTCTGATCCTTACGCAATTTGGAAAAGGCAATCTCCCGCACCACCAGTGGTATCTTGCTGACCTTGCGTTCGGTGGTCAGCGCCAGCAGGTAAGCCAGTGAGCATTTCTCCAAAATCTCTACATTGTGGACAGCGCGCTCCATATCATGCCCGAAGATCAACGCGCCGTGGTTCTGCATCATGAAGGCATTGTTGTGATTTTTTACATGCTTCGCGACCGTGTTTTTCAGCATCCCCGTGCCGCTTGGGGCATAGGGGATGATCTCCACGCTTCGCCCCAGGAACCGGGCCTGCTCGTCGAACAAGGACGGGATTGGCGCCTTGATAAGTGTCAGCGCGCTGGCGTAGACCTGATGCGTGTGAACAATGGTAACCACATCCCCGCGCACCTGATAGATGGCCCCGTGCATACCCGCTTCAACCGAGGGCTTGTGTTCTCCTTCGATAGGGTTCAAATCAAAATCAAGGATGCAAACATCCTCCGCGGTCATTTTCATGTAATCAAAATTGGACGGGGTGATCGCAAAAGCATCCCGCCCGAGAATGCGCATGGAAATGTTTCCCCCGGTTGCCATCAAAAAACCCCTGCGAACCAAATCCTGGGCTGTTTCCACGATCAGTTGTTTTGCGGATTGATACTGACTCACAGAAATCTCCTCTTGAAATAAGTCGTTGGAAAGATTATAGAATACCATCTTGACAGTGTCAAGATTTGGGCTTAAGATTTATGTATGGCAGCAACTACTTACCACCATGGTGACTTGAAAAATGCCCTGGTCAAGGCCGGGGTGGAGATATTGGCAAGTGAAGGTCTGGGTGGTTTGAGTCTCCGCAAGGTGGCAAAGCAGGCCGGGGTCAGTCATGCGGCGCCTTATTCCCATTTTTCAGATAAGCAGGCGTTAATCGCCGCCATATCCACCGAGGGCTTCAAACAGCTTCACGTCCAGATCGAAGCCGTAAAAACCGCCCACGCTGGCAATCCACCTGCTTTGCTTGTCGAGACAGCCTGGGCATATTTCCAATTCGCGCTGAAGGAGCCTGACCGCTTCAAGCTCATGTTTTCCAGCGTTCTGGAAAAAGAGAAGGATTACCCCGATTTCGTCGAAAGCTCGCAGCAAAATTTCCAGCAGGTAGTCGAGGTGGTCGAAATCTGCCAGCAGGCCGGGATACTGAAACCCGGCCCGCCAGACCCGACGGCTGTCACCGTTTGGGGGGCTGTGCATGGATTGGCTATGCTGGTGCTTGAAGGCCAGGTTTCGCACACGGTTTTAGAGCGGTACAGCTTGCGAGAGATTTTGCTGGATACGCTCAACCAGATGGCCCAAATTCCGCTCGCTACATGAAGATTTATTGGTTTGCCGGGAACGGCATGGGAAACCTAATTTGAATTTGTCGGCGTAGGGGACTTCGTCGGTGTTGGCGTACGAGTTGGTGTGGGTGTTTTCGTTGGGGTCAGTGTACGGGTTGGCGTCGGGGTTCGGGTGCCGGTCTTTGTCGGTAAGGGGGTAGCAGTGGGCGTCGGGGTGTAGATTGTAAAGAGATGCTCTTCCGCTTCGGCGCGCATCTCGCTGGACATTGCGCTTCTCGGTAACGCCAACAGTTCCTGCCACGAATCGGCAGCAAAATCCGGTTCTTCTCGTTTTTCAAAGTTGATCGCACGCCAATAGTAGGCCAGAGCTTTCTCTTCATCCGTCTCGGCCAGGGTTAATAAGGCTTCCCCCTGAATATACGCGTTGCCAAAATGTTCCTGGAGGATATTAGCCTGCATTACACTCAACCTGAGTTCAAAATTATTCGGATAGAATTCCACGGCGCGTTCCAGGTCTGCTTCTGCTTTTTCGCCGTCTCCTGCTTCCAAATGACATTGACCGCGGTACAAATATGCCAGCCGTTGGCGCGAATCCATCGTAATCGCGCGGTCAAAGACTTCAATAGCCGTTTTACAATTCCCGGTCTCGTAATATGCTTCGCCAAGCAGGGCATGCGCCGTAGCGCTGCGCGGCTCGTAGGCAATGTAAGTCTGCAGGGCCTCGATTGCGTCTTTATATTTGCCCAGCTCTACATAAACTTCTCCAAGCGTGAAGTAGACTGGCAGCATGGTCAGGTCGGCTTCTTTGGCTTTTATCGCAGCTGTTTCGGCCTCGTCGGGATCATCCAGCACCAGGTAGGCGCGCGCTTGATAATAGTAAACCAGCGGGGAGCCTGGCATGAGTCTTTCCGCTTCTTCCAGGTCGGCCAGGGCTTGTTCCGGGTCTTGATGATTCAAATGAAAAATTGCGCGATCAAGATAGACTTCGCCAAAATCGGGGTCGCGTCGCAGCGCTTCGTCATACAAACCGACAATATTCGCATTGATATCCTGGAGCAGTCGAGCACGCGCCAGTCCCAGATAGGGCGGCCCAAAATTGGGATCGATCCTGAGTGCCTGGTTATAGGCTTCCATGGCATTTCGATAGTCGCCTTTGAAGCGGTATGCTTCACCGATGAAATAATACGGGTCAGCCGCTTCCGGCTCATTGTTGGCAATTTCCTGGTAGGCGGAGATGACCGTATCCCAATCCTGATTTTCATAGGCAGATTGCGCCACCCGGTTGTTATCTATGGACTGCGGCTGACGCGGCGTGTTGACATAGAACGGTGTGGGCGTGTGGGTAGCATCCAGCAATTCATCCAGGGGGACAAGCGTGCCGCTGCCCGCGGTCGGCTCGGTAGGCGCGTTGACAAAGGTGGGCGTTTGTGTGAAAGTGGATATAGCATCGGGTGTAGGGATTTTCTGTGTGGTGCTGGGCCTGCTGTTGGGTAGGATGAAGCCAAAGACAACCGCCACAATGACCGCTAACCCCACCAGTCCAAGCCCTGCCAGGCGTCCAACCGGGCTGGTAATAATTCCCTTGATGGTTCGTTTCTCCCTGGGCTTGTCACCGACCAGGGCCAATTCTTCCTCCCACAGGCGCGGACGGTTCAACGAGAATAGCTGGACGCTTTCATCAGGCGGCAGCGCTCCCATTAAGACAAGACCTCGTTTAGCGGTGGCATTTTCAGGGTCCAATTGAAGCGCCGTTTGCAGGCAGTAGATGCGTTCTTTCTGGGAATCGACCGCCGCGCTTAGCCAGATCCAGTACTGGGTATTGTTCTGGTCCGTTTTGAGCAGTTTGGTCAGCAGGTCCCTGGCTTTAGATTTATCTCCCTGGCGCAGGGCCTCAACCGCATCCTGGAACATGGTGTCTTCAGCCATATTTAGATTGTATTACAGGCTGGGCGTTGGGACAAGTGCCGCATCTACATTTCCATGTTTTTTTTGGTGATGCGGTACAAGTGCGCACTACATTATTCATGGCTTTCTTAAAGTCCGAGCCATGTAACATTGAGAGAGCGCTCGTTGCGACCGAAGAGTCTCCTGTTCGGTCAATGAGATGCTTCGCTGCACTCAGCATGACATTGATTGAGCGTTTCGGGTGAAGAACTGTCTACTTTAATAAAGCCCTGGCCATACAATGAAATATGCTTCACAGACCATGCAACGAACACTATAAACAACTCCATAACTATTGATATGGTTCATTCACTTCTGCCAGTTTTTGCTTGATTTCATTTAGCATTTCTGTTGTGATTTCTCGTTTGGATGAAGATAAATCATTGAGTTCTTCAGGGTCATTATCAAGATCGTAGAGTTCGATACGATCTTCACCTTCAAGTTCTTCATAGCCAATAAAATACATCAATTTGTATTGCTCTTTTATCAATGCTAGCGTGGCTTCTGTGAGCGGCCCATACTTCGCATTCTTTCTGGCCTGGACAACATAAACATTTCTATCTGGACTGGTTGATTTTGAAAAAGGTGGAAGTAAGGCGCCTTCGCTCCAGGCTGCTTCTTTTTGCCCGGTAACATGCAAAAGCGTGGGTAATATATCAACAGAGCTTGTGTTTGAATAAACATCTTGCCTGGTCTTGCGCCCGGGTTCGAAAATTATCAGGGGAACTCGGATAACAGGCTCATAAAGGACGGGTGTTAGATGCCCTGCAATCCCACGCTCGAATAGCTCGCCATGATCAGAAGTTAGAACAACCCAGGTGTTCTCAAGCAGTCCATTGTTTTCCATACTATCCATCAATCGACTGAACTCCCGGTCCACGTACAGGATAAATTCATCATAGTTGGTGCGTTTTCTCAATAGAGTTTCTGAAGAGTCTTCTTGTTTCTTAGAAAACAGATCGAGCGGCTTATTAACCGGCCAGTATCCATCCCCTTTGAATTGACCAAAGAAGTCTTTATGAGTGTTGTAGGGACCATGCGGTGGCATGAAGTGGAAATATCCCATGAAGGGCTGTGTCAAATTACGAAGGGTATCTCCAAGCCAGGTGACCGCATCTTCAAGCAAAAAATAATTATTCCCCGAAATATCCGGTATCCCGCCGGGGAATTGAGACCGCAAGTCTAAAACACTTTTTTCACGCAATGCTTGTAGGATACGTGCCAAAAATAAAGAATATGAGAATCCTTCATCTTTGTTCTTCATGGCACGTGTCCAACTTACGGTTGCGGTACTCTCATCTTTAGCGAATAATCCGGTAATAAAATCATCGTTGGTCAATAAAAGATTCCCCAATGGGATATGCTCATCCATTTCCGCACTTAACTGTTCCAGTAACGCGCTTGCTACAGGGTTATGTGTGTAAGCCAGTCGATAATGATTTGGAAATGCTGAGAATATATTTTTTTCGATATATGCGTCTTCCACTATCCCATAGAGATCGAAAGCCCTGTGTGTCCACGGTATCGTTCCTGTCAGGAGAGATGCGGTTCCAGGGGTAGTGAAGTTCCCGTTAGAATAATGACTGTGGTATACCACTGCTCGATCAATCCACCTGGCCAGGTTAGGCATGGTTTCACGAGCATACCCATAAAGCGAGATATTATAAGCAGAAAACGCATCAAACACAATCACAATGATGTTTTTCTGTTTCTGTTGAAAACTCAATGAATTCAGGATTCTGGGCGCGGCTATATTTAACGGTAATGTTCCGATGAGTTTTAGAAAATCTCTACGCGTAATTTGATCTCTCATAAAATTATCCGTGATCCACCATCCCAACACATATCAGTCAAAGGAAAGCTTCTTAGTTTAGCAAGCAATCGTAAGAGGGGCATTTAGAAGTAAACATGAAATTGGTGGTTTCCCCGGCCCGCCATTGTCCAGGGCGGGCGATACGCCCTAACGAATACGGGGCTACTCAACCACCGGTTGTTTTACGGCTGAATCCCAAGATCCCGCAAAGCCTGCACCGCGGGCGGCCAATTGGGGTGGACTTTGAGCGCAGCGCGATAATCGTCGATGGCCTTCTGGGTTTGACCGGCCATGTAGTATGCCCGTCCGCGCCAGATCAGGCTTTCTTCCAGCACCGGCTCGCTGATCGTATCTTCCAGCGTGGTGGTTGCCAGGTTGATCACGTCGGAGAAGCGGTTGGAATAATAATAGGCAAAATACGGCCCAGTTTGATACCACATGATACGGTAGGGGCGGATACTGTCATCGTCTGACAGGCCCGCGTAGAGTTGGAAGGCATAATCATAGGAGTAAGTCGCGTCAGCATACTGGCGCAAGGCAACATGACTGGTGCCGGCGTTGAAATAGGCAAAGAAACGGTCGTTACCGCTCAAACGCTGGCCTTCGGTCTCGGCACGACTCAGGGCAATTCGCGCGGCGTTGTCGGCATCAGCGAGTGGGCCAAGTGCGGACAAGACTTCATTTTCGCGCTCAGAAGGGTAGACAACAACGAACACGTAGTTGAAGGAGCGCCAGCCCGCCATGAACTCGTCGTAGGGGATAGGGAAGTTTGGCCCATCGAGATATGTATCCTGCGCGATGACCACGCCGTTGGCATCATCATAACCGGTGACGAACTGGTAATGCCCCAACCAGCCCATCTTGCCATTGTAATCACGCTCATAGTAGCCCTTCTCTGCCACCACTGGGAATCCGGCTGAGACCAGGTGTTTGAGGGTATCGATGTCACCACCATAACGTATGACAGAACTCATACCCGGCACATTGTCGGTTACGAAATCCTGTAGCTCGTAAGGCATGACGTTTTTGTCTTTGTCGCTGGGTTTGATGGCTTTGCCGATCACATCGCGGTTGCCGTCCCAGCCCCAAAATGTGAGTGCCATGGAGAAATTGGCCGGCCCACAATAGTTCAGGTGTCCGCGCTGGTTTTCGTATTTGACCCCGTCCAATTTAGCGATGGCAGGCAGGGGGGTGGCTGTGATCGTTGGCGCAGGGGTAGGTCCCGCTGGTGGGGTGGAAGTTCCCAAAGGGGCTTGCGGTGTGAGCGTCTGTGCAAATTCCGCTCGCGTGGTCGCCAGTACGGATTCAAAATCTACCTGCTGTTCGGGTTGAAAAACGGCTTCATCCGGTGGGTTGAAGAAGTAAGCGATACGTGTGCGTAGGTAATCAAGCCGCCAGGCCAGGCGGGAATGGACGGGGGGGAGATAATAAACGCCGATCCCTACGACGAGTAAGACGGGGATGAGTATCCAGATACGTCTAAGCTTTTTTCGCATGGAGGGATTATACTGCCTGCGCAACGGGCTGTAAAATGAGCTAAAGAACACTAATACGCCCTTATTTATAAGAAAATTCTCATATAGTAAGCCGTAACTTTTTTCGTGTACCAGCGACTATTTGAACAAAACCACTCGTAAAAGGAATATTTACCATGCGCAAAAGTACTTTATTCATTTCGGCAGTTCTAACCACATTCGTGTTGGCTATGCTTGCAGGTGTGGTTTCAGCCTATCAAAATTTTGTTCAAAATGACCCGCTTGAGACTGTTGCACAGGAACCACCCCAACAGCTTCAAAGTGTAGCACAATCGATATCACCTGCAACTGAAGAAACCGTGAACCTGACGCCCGAAGAAGTTGCTGCGCTGGCCTCCCAGGTAATAGGGCGTGACGATCTCTACAGTGTCGAAGTAACCGAACTGAACGGGGAAACTGTTTACCTTGTGACTTTCAGTTCGGGTGACTTGGTGTACATAAGCCTGGACGGGCAAATCCGCTCTATCAGCAAGTTGAAGGTGGAAACCGTCGTCGTTGGTTCCGCTAGTGGCAGAGGCGGGGGCAGCAATAACAGGGTCAGTAGTTCCAGCCAGAACCATGAAGAGCACGATGACGATGATGATCATGAAGAACGTGAAAAACGTGAAGAGCATGATGAGCACGATGATGACGATTAGGAAATTTCCAGGAAATTATTATGGCACCGAAATCTAAACGGAGTTGGTTCGACATTCAAATTACGATTATGACCATCGCCATGGCTGCCGTGCTTGGCTTATGGAATCTGTTCGCCGGCCCAGACCGTGAGACAGCCCTACGAAAAGCAGCGGAAGCGTTGGCCAACCAACAACCCGAACCTGCAGAAGTACCTTCTGAGCAACCCGTAATTGTCCAGGCAGAGCCGGTACCTCCGCCAAAACCCGGCGAGAAAATTATGCTGGGCGGCAGCGCTCCCCAAACCCAGATCATCATCCAGCGCGGTGGTGAAGACAGAGGTGGAGGGGGCGGTGGAGGCGGGGGTGGCGGCGGGGGTGGCGGCGTGACTTCAACGAGTTCATCATAATGTTGCACCGTCATCCTTTCCGTGCGATGGGCTCTCAGATGCTTGCCGTCTTGGAACAAGAATCGGAAGATGCCCCGGAGATTCTTGATCAGATCCCCGAATGGTTCGAAGACTGGGAGCAGACGCTCAGCCGTTTCCGACACGAAAGTGAATTATCTCGTCTGAATCGCACCTCAGACCAGTTTGTAAACGTAAGCCAGACCTTGTGGGATGTATTCCAGGCCAGTTTGCAAGCCGATCAGGCTACAGGCGGACTGGTCACGCCTACAGTTTTGGATGCTGTCGAGATGGCCGGATACGATCGTCCGTTTGACGAATTGTCCGCCAACATGGGCTACATCGATCTGTTTACAGAGATTCATCCACTTTCAATGGTCACTTGCGATGAAGTAGCACATTCTATCTGCCTTCTTCCGGGCATCCGTCTCGATTTCGGCGGTGTGGCAAAGGGTTGGGCTGCGCACCAAGCGGCTGAGAAGTTGAAACCGTATGGTCCAGCTTTGATGAATGCAGGCGGTGATATTGCCATCAGCGGTCCGCGACTCGATGGGAATCCCTGGTTGGTAGGGATTTCCGATCCCTTTGAACCCGAAAAGGATTTTTTGATGCTCCATTTGCATGGCGGCGGCGTAGCTACATCCGGAAAAGACCGTCGGCGTTGGATGCAGGGTGCTTTCCTGAATCATCACATCATCGATCCCCGCACCGGGCAATCGGCTATCACCGACATCTTGACCGCGACTGTCATCGCGCCAACGGTTATGGAGGCCGAAGCGGCAGCCAAAGCTGTCTTTTTACTGGGCAGCGGCGCTGGTCTGGACTGGCTGGAAGCCGATTCCGGGCTGGCTGGATTGCTGGTGCTGGACGACGGTGAAGTGCTCCTCAGCCGCCGGGCAGAGAGTTATTTATAAGGAGAAAATATGCCTGTTAAAGCTGTAGACACCAATGAGTACGAATCATCTATCAACATTCAGACATTTCTTTTATTCATGATGGCTTTGGCAGTAGGTCTGCTAGTCGCAGTCCTGCTGCTTCCCACCTGGATGCCAAACCTGGCTTTCTCACTGAGCAGCACAGAGCCAAAAGCCTACTGGTATCTTTCACGGGCTACCGCCTTTGTCTCACTCAGTTTGTTATGGATTTCCATGGCACTGGGGATGGGTATCACCAACAAGATGGCGCGCCTATGGCCGGGTGCACCGGCAGCCTTCGCCATTCATGAGTACGTCAGCCTGCTGGGGTTGGCTTTCGCCATGTTCCATGCCCTTGTCATTTTAGGTGACAAATACATCAATTTCACATTGCTGCAACTGCTGATACCGTTCAGCACTTTCGAGTACAAGCCTTTCTGGGTTGGACTCGGACAGATCGGTTTTTACACCTGGGCGCTGGTAGCTTTGAGCTTCTACATCCGCCCGGTCATCGGGAAGAGTTTTTGGCGGTTGCTGCACTATCTCAGTTTTGGCATGTACCTTCTGGGGCTTTTCCACGGGATTTTCAGCGGCACCGACAGCAATCTGGGCTGGGTACAACAGTATTATTGGTTTTCAGGGGCCAGCCTACTATTCCTGTTTTTCGTCCGTGTGATTTCCGTGATCATGGACTTTCTCTTCCCCCAGAAAAGAAATGTGACGCCCACCGCGCGTCCATCACGGGGATAACTGCTCCTGCTCCGATAAATATTCTACAGAAACGGATGCCCAGGATGGGCGTCCGTTTTTTATACCTTATGCTCCCAAAATCACTGAATTGCCTCTTGACGTGGGGATGAATTAATGTATAATATTTTCAAATAACTTTGAAAAATAAAGTGCTTTGCAAACCAAGAAAGAGAATATAACATGTCGCAACTTTTTACTTCGAAAAACGCTGAACGGAAAATCTTCCGGCTGGCTATTTTCCAAGATGGCATCTGGGATATGCAGATCGGGGGCATGATCATGCTCTTCAGCTTCTACCCCTTCACCCGCAGGTTGCTGGGCGTAGGCTGGAACCTGGTACTGATCTTTGGCATGCTGGCAATTTTGCTGGTCATCGGCGCTACGCTCAAACGTACCGTTTCTAGCCCTCGAATGGGATTGGTCAAATTTGGAAAAAACCAGAAATCCAAGCTACTGACGATGCGACTGATTATCTTCGGAATCTTCCTGGTCACCAGTGCGCTGGCGATTGCGCTCATCCTGCAAGTTTTCCGAGGCCCCAACTGGGGTGAAAATACCCCCGAATGGCTCCAATTGCTTGGCATGGACATTGTCTTCGGTCTATTCGCGATTGCCATCTTCAGCGTGCTTTCCGGAGTCTTTCGAATGTGGCGGCCATTCATATACGGCCTGCTTCTTGGGAGTAGTATAGTCGCTACGGCTGTGCGTACAGTCTATGGAGGCCCGGAATTCAATTATCCATTTGCCATCGCTGGCGGGATTATCCTTGCAATCGGGTTGGCGTTGCTCTTGCGTTTCGTACGCACCTACCCCATCCCCGCTGAAGAGGCATAACATGACTGACATTGAAGCACAAGACATCGAACTTCATCCCCTTGCGGATTTAGATCGGATCATCCACTCCCCTGCGCGATTGATGATGATGACCTACCTGTACGTGGTCGAAAGCGTAGACTTCATCTTCCTGATGCGCCTGACCGGCCTGACCTGGGGAAACCTGTCCTCTCATCTCAGCACGCTGGAAGAAAATAAATATGTGAACATCGAGAAACAGTTCATCCAGAAGAAGTCGCATACCATGGTCAATCTCACTGATAAAGGGCGCCAGGCATTCAGGGATTACAAACAACTTTTGTTGCAAGTGTTGACAGACTTGCCCGATTAGCCAAACCCTACCGAATCAAAAACTCCGAGTTCTTTGAGAACTCGGAGTTTTGCGAATAAAGATTACGCGTCGCTGACTTCGCCGTCGATCACGTCGCCATCCACAGCGCTATCGCCTGACGGCGGCGGTGCGGATGGGCCTCCCGGCGTTTCGGGCTGCGGCTGTCCCTGCGCATATAGCTGCTGGCTGAGCGCATGGAAGGCCTGCTGGACTTCCTCGGTCAATTGCTTGATCTTGGCAGCATCATCACCCTGAGCAGCGCTCTTGAGTTCTTCGACCTTGCCCTGGATGTTCTCCTTCTCAGCAGCCGGGACTTTATCGCCCAGTTCGTTCAGGGTCTTTTCGGTCTGATAGGTCAACTGGTCGGCTGTGTTGCGCGCATCGATCAATTCGCGGCGTTTCTTGTCTTCGGCTTCGTGCTGGCGGGCTTCCTGCACCTTGCGCTCGATGTCGTCCTTGTTCATGTTGGTCGAGGCCGTGATGGTCACCTTTTGCTCTTTACCGGTGGCCTTGTCTTTGGCGGTTACGTTCAGGATGCCATTGGCGTCGATGTCGAAGGTCACCTCGACCTGCGGAATGCCGCGCGGCGCCGGTGGGATGCCATCCAGGCGAAAGCGGCCCAGGCTCATGTTATCGGAAGCCATCGGACGCTCGCCTTGCAGCACGTGGATGTCCACAGCCGTCTGGTTGTCGGCAGCGGTCGAATATGTCTCGGTCTTGCGCACGGGGATGGTGGTGTTGCGCTCGATCATGATCGTCATCACTTCTCCCAGCGTTTCGACACCCAGCGAAAGCGGGGTCACGTCGAGCAGCAGGATGTCCTTGACCTCGCCGCCCAGCACGCCACCCTGGATGGCTGCGCCGATAGCGACCACTTCATCGGGGTTGACGCCCTTGTGCGGCTCTTTCCCGTCCGTCAGCGCCCGCACCAACTCATGGACTTGTGGCATGCGCGTCGAGCCCCCGACCAGTACCACCTCGTCGAGCTGTCCCGCAGACATGCCCGCATCCTTGAGCGCAGATTCAAAGGGTGTTTTGCAACGGTTGAGCAGGTCTTCGGTCATCTGTTCAAACTTGGCGCGTGTCAGTTTCAGCACCATGTGTTTGGGGCCACTGGCATCAGCGGTGATATAGGGCAGGTTGAGTTCGGTTTCCATCACGGTGGAAAGTTCGATCTTGGCCTTCTCTGCCGCCTCGCGCAAACGTTGGAGCGCCTGACGGTCGGTGCGCAGATCGATGCCCTGATCCTTCTTGAATTCATCCGCGGCCCAGTTGACGATTTTCTGATCCCAGTCATCGCCGCCCAGGTGCGTGTCGCCGTTGGTGGACTTCACCTCGATCACACCTTCGCCCACTTCCAAAATGGACACATCGAAGGTGCCGCCACCCAGGTCGAAGACCAGGATTGTCTCGTCCTTTTTCTTATCGAGACCATAGGCCAACGCAGACGCGGTCGGCTCGTTGATGATGCGCATCACTTCGAGACCGGCGATCTTGCCCGCATCTTTCGTGGCTTGACGCTGGCTATCGTTAAAGTAA
>Ga0209536_100011396_pt1 | contig 13030 bp, 11 predicted proteins | sample DeeMarSeWOR28_12_FD_187461 | JGI IMG/M metagenome (GOLD analysis project Ga0209536, IMG submission 187461) | Marine sediment microbial communities from White Oak River estuary, North Carolina - WOR-2-8_12 (SPAdes) (version 2) | ecosystem: Environmental > Aquatic > Marine > Intertidal zone >...
CGCAAGCAAGCTTGCGCACTCCAAATGCTTCGCCTGAAATCGGATAGTCATTAAAACATCGCTATTTCTTTGGTTTTGAGACACCCTCCTTGCTGCCGCACTCCAAGGGATCTCCATTTTGCGATATAGGATGTTTTGAATTTTGCAACAAATCATAGTTAGCCGATGGCTATTTCATGATTGTGTGAAGCTATTTCTTAGTCGGCACACTAGTTCCTAGTTCATGGAATACGCGTTTCCTGTTCCAAACGTCTGTTCACTGATAAGGAAACTCAGATTTACCTTTTCCTCTCCGTCTTCAGACCAGAGCTCGGCATAAAACACCTGGCCGGAGAAGCAGCCGAGAACCGACCATTCTTGTTCCGTAGAAAGCAGCCCTCGGTATCCATCGATAGAAATCTGCCGCTCCTTCTCCCCCCTAAAGTACATATCTGCGGCCATACCGACTACTTTGAGCCTTTCCTCATCGGACAGGTCTGATTTCCCTGACAGGAAGATAAACGCCCATCGTAATCCCATGTGCATAATCGCTTAATAAAAAATCCAAAGAAACGTTCGCGTTACCTGCATTGCCGGCGGCAGCAACCGAGGGGCACTGACCAAATACAACATTGCGTATTGAAAATCCTGTTTGGGCTTGTGGTTTGCCGTAATCGCCCCTCTGACCTCCGTACCGGCTGATCCCCCCGATTTTTAATCCACATCACGATCCTACAGCAGGCTCATGCCTGATTAAAAAGGGAATTTCTGCTAATTTTCAATTTTACTCTTCCGGCTTGAAGCGACCTTTCTGGTCATTCCCATTCGGGATTCTGTGGGAGCCAGGATTTGGAAATTAAGGAAATTCATTAGCATAGTCAATGGGTGTCCAGAAATTTATCCAGAAATTTCCTCCACTGGAATTTGTATCCAGAAATTCCCTCCAATTCAAGCAGTACACACAACCGGAAATATGCTAGAATTTGTATAATTTGCTCGGGAATATCACAAATAACGCCTAAACGGGATTGAAACCCCTCATTTTTGCAGTGAATTAGGGGACGCTTTAAAAATCTGAGGCGAAAGGTATTTTTGAAAAGACGAATTTCAATTACTGTTGCTTTTATTCTTCTCGTCCCGCTTTGCCGCAGCCTGCGTCCTCAAGAGGACGGGAGGCAATGGATCCAACGCGTGGCGAACACTTACGGAGAATTTACGTCCTACCGTTTTGAGGGAACGATCCGCATCCAGGTTGACGGTTTCAGCAATGCTTCGAAATCCGGATCCTTTGTTCGATACGCGAAACCGAAGGAAAACAAATTCTGGTATCAGGTCGGGATGACGCCCTCAAAGTGTATCGTTGCTACCGACGGCACCGTAACGACTGCACACTTGGAAAACAACCGGCAGTTTGTGCAAAAACAGTCGTCCGATATAAGGACTGTTATTGCATCCCTCTTTGGCGATGAATCCAGCCTATATTTAGGCCCCGCGCTTCCCGAAGACTATACCACCCTGGGATCGCATTTAACCGGCGCAAGGATTTTGAGGCGTGAAAACGTCCGTCTTAAATCTGAATTATTCGAGTGTGTGGTTGTGGAAGCGGAAATGATTCCGGAGGCCGCCCTCCCGCAGTCAAGCATCATCCGCACCTTCTGGATCGATCCGGAAAGTTCCATCGTTTTGCGGGACGTCACACACTCTCAGGTAATGTCATCGAAGGGTCAAATCTTCATCGATTCTGTTGAAGAGATGCAGTTGTCGTCCTACAGCATCAATGAAGAAATTGCAGATTCGCTCTTTCAAATAGCGCTGCCTCGAAACGTCCCCCTCTCGGAATCACTGGATCTGACGGATTCCGGTTCCGGGCTGATCATCGGTTCTCCGACCGATACCATGCCTTTGTCGGATCTGGACGGCAATCAATACACGTTCGAAGAACTCCGGGGAAGCGTCGTCCTGCTTGATTTCTGGGCAACCTGGTGCGCACCGTGTGTGAAGGAAATGCGTTCTCTTGAGAAGATTTATCAACGCCATAAGAACAAGGGATTGGCTATTTTCGGAGTCAACCGTGAATCCTGGCAGCTTCAAACGGATTTCCTTAAAAAGAAGAAGCTCAATTACCCGATGCTGGTTGACACTAACGGTGCGCTCACAAAACGTTTTAACGCCGTAAACCTGCCGACGCTCGTCCTGATCGACCGCCAGGGGGAAATTGCGGATTGGGAACAGGGCCTGCTTAAGGATAAGGAACTGGAAAGCCTGTTGGAACAGTTAGGCTTTGAATAATCAAGGGGAGAAAAAGGAATGAAGAGAGCATATATTTTCCTGTTTATACTCATAGGTATGCTATCCGCCCCGGCTGCCGACAATTCCGCACAATTCGACATACTGGTTCCGGGAAAAACCGTAATGCCGGTCATATCAAGATCTCTTGTAATGATCGAAGCCCGGGTAACGGATAAAGACGGAAATCCCGTGCATGGGCTTAAGGCGGAGGATTTCAGGCTTTACCAGGACGGTAAGAGACAGGAGATCACGGAATTTCATGAAATCGAGCGTGCAAAGGACGGCACCGAACCGAGAATAATCGTTTTCGTTGTCGATGACTTGGGTCTTCCCGGAAAGAAATACGATCAAGTACGAACTGCCATAGGCAACTTTGCGGACACCGCCATGCAACCGACGGACATGGTCGGGATCGCCCGCACCGCGGGAGGCGGAGTGGTTTTCCAGCCGTTGACATCCGATGCCGCAGATCTTCAGGCATCTATGGACCAGTGGCAATGCAGCATTGAAACTGCACGACCTTTTGAGAACGTCATACTGGCGACAGGGACATCCAGCGCTTCCTTTATCCAGTCATGCTCCGGAAGCGGCTGAGGTCCAAGCAGCGGGCGGGCAAGTTTGCTCACAATGAATACATCCTACCGGTTGCAGGACACCCGTTCCTACCAGGCCATGCAGAGAATTATCAGCAACCTCATGCCGATAAAGAGACGCATAGCCGTCATCCTTTTCTCGAACAATACTCCACCGGAGTACGCCTCCAGGTGGATGCTCCCGAATTATTCTCAACAGAACTCCATCAGCATCTACCAGGTTGGATTGCCCGGATGGAGTCGTGACTGGTCCGATTTTGCGGAAAATACCGGCGGATATGCGCTTAAAACAAAGACGGACAATTTCCCCGAGATTGAACAGATCCTGCAGGATTTGAATAGCTGTTATCTCCTGGGCTATGAACCCGATGCCAAAACCCTGGAATCCAAAATGAGAACGGTTGAAACGACCTCCGGCCCCAGGGAGATACAGGAATCTAAAACATATGCACTGAAGGTCAGGATGAATCCACGCGGGATGGAAGTACGCGCCAGGGCGGCCTTCAACAACGCCGGACTCGATCAAAAGAACACTCCACTCCCATCCCGCATCACCAGCAACCCGGCATATAAAGTCATGAGCAGCTCTCCCTTTATCGCAGGAGACCTGAACGTAACCGCAGAGACGATGCCCTTTTTCAGCCCGAAGCAGGAAAGCGTTATCCGCGTAACAATCCATGTCGATGGAAAAGACCTTGAATTCCTGCCCGTTTACACGGAAGGCCATAGTTTTGCCGAAGTGAATATTACGGGCCAGTTGTCGTTCGACGGCAGGATGGTAAATTCCTACAGGGGAAACGCCAGCTTTCTCGCGCCGCTGGAAGCATCCAAGCAGCCCGTAGAAAAAGTTTTCGCCTCCAGTTTTGAAATTCCCGTTACGGCTCCAGGTCTTTACGAATTGAGGACTACCATCAGCCAGAGAAGAAGACCGCACATCGGAAATTCATCGATCCTGGTCGAAGTTCCCGATTTCACGCGTTCAGGACTTGTCGCCTCCGGTATTGCCACATTCAAACTTTCGGAAGACACAGAATCCCTCTCGGACATTCAACCGATCACGCGGAAGATACGACGATCGGATCCTTTCGGCTGCTCCTTGTTCGTATACAACGCCCAACGCGATGCAGACGGCGTCAGTGCCCGGATAGAAAGCCAGTTGCGGATCTACCGGGACGACAAACTGGTGCAAGCCAGTGAGGTCACTCCTGTTCCCGACCAGGGGCGCGATTCAATTACCAAAGGCATCGAGATTAATTTCGATGTTGAACCGAGCCCCGAACTGACAGCCGGCAATTACCTGGTTGAAATCCTTGTCGTCGACCGCCTCGCCGGCAAAAAGGAGAACACCGCGGCTCAGTCCGTCGCCATCGAGCTGGTCGAATAGACGCACACAATCCGGAACAAGTACGGGTAGTAGGTTGATCAAGTCCTAATTCGGAGGGAGCAGGTAACCGTGGTTTTTCATACTTGTATTCGGCGCGTACACGCAGGTTACGCAGTCGGGCCAATAAAGTTCAGGAACCCGGCCGCTGACCGGATTGCGGTAGTGAAACCACATCGGCAGTATGGAAGGCCATGCTATTGGATCTCCCGTGCCGCCCTGAAAGCCCTTTTGACGTTCACCGAGTACAGTTAGCGGAATATCTGGCGGATAGCCTGTCGATGATCCACCGGATCCGAAGACGGGAGTTCCGGGGGCAGGATCTTTAGCAGCGGACCAACCCCCTTTATAGTCCGGCGAGGAAAAATAATGTTCGTCAATGGCAACATTCCATAATTTCCAGCAGCCGTTTTCCAGGACCGCCTGATCGTGATACATCCCTCCTGATAAGCCGTAGGCTCGCGTTCGACTGGTAACGGGCTGAAAGAGCCGTGTGCGTATACTGGAGGACCGCCCGTCGCTTGCAACCAGGATGACCGGTTGCGTGCGCAGATGCAGGGCTATATAGGTCCGGGCCTGAGGCGCGCCCTGTTTTGACAAGGTCTTTCGCCGTGCAATGCTTTCACGGCCGACATAGAATCCGGAAAACGGGATCTCCTTCACTCCGTTCAGCGCAAATATTTCCGCGAGCGCGCCAAAGTCCAGATCGTCAAGATAATCGCCGTATGCGGAGGAAACGTTCTCCGTGCCGTCGTAGGCTTTGGAAACCGCCAGCTTCCGCTCCGCCTCTTCTATTCGCTCATCCATTACACGAGTCTCCTCGGATGGCCGGGAAGCCGATATTGCCGGCAACAATCGATCTTTGCCTACTATTTTAGCTTCAGGGGGATAGCCGACGGTTTTGCCTGTAGCCGGATTCGGCATGTGGAACACGGGGACCGAGCCGGCAGTCATTACATCGGATTCAGGCACCTGTCGGTCCGGAGCGAATTCTCCGGCAATTTCGGGATCCTCTATTTGACTCCTGGCCCATCCCAGATGATAGTCGGTCTTTCGGATAGGGAATATACGCATCTCCCGTATCCGCCAGATATCATCCTGCTTGATATAGCGGTTCTCGAATACCGACAGCGCCATGAATGCCTCATTCTTGTCGGCTTCACCCAGCAATGCAAACTCCAGGCCGCGAGCATGCGCTTCCATGCCGTTGGGATCGATGGATACCGTCATGTCGAGTTGCAGGTGGTCGTGAAGCTGGCCGTGTTTCAGTTGAGGAGGTCCGCTTCGATCCAGAGCACGGCGAATCCCCTCTACTCCCTCATAAATTCCTATGTTTGCAATTTCCAGTACACCGTTTTCCGTGAAAAGGTCTGTAACGTCATCCCACATTTTTCGATCCACATAGTATCCGTAAGCATTTTGCAGATTGCGAATCCTGTCTTCGTCATTCATCGCAGAGATACGTTGTTCCAGGGCGCTGAGGCGCTCCACTGGATTCTCTGCGGATGAGGGAATCGCCATCCCTTCCGGGATCGGGGGAATGGGAATGCCGGTTTCCTGCACTGTAAAGTGGTAGGGGACAATCTTCTGATCCTCGTCAACATTGAACCAGCCGGTCTCATAGGGGCCGGCGAACATAGGGTAATAATGCATCCGGGAAATCTTCCAGACGCCCTGTTCTTTCGTATACTCGTTTTCATAGATGCCCGCGGCCCATCCTGCATGGACGCCTGTAAGCCCGAACATTGAAAATTTCCACCACCGTCCTTTGGCGCTTTGTCCGTCTGCGGCGAGATTGATAAGCGGTCTCAGGACGAGTTGAGCGCGAAATTCTCCTGTCGCCAGGCCCTGTTTTTGATCCCCAAAATTTATAAGGAGATAGTCGTTGATAGCGGCGCGTCCGCTTATGTTTTCCGTTCCGTTGATGTACTCGGCACCTTCGGTGAAAAGAGACGCCATTTCGTTCCAAAGTCCAAACTGCACATATTGCGCATAGCTCCGCTGCAAAGTCTTCACGGCACGCACCGCTTCGGCGCGTTCAACTTCAAGGGCCAAACGGTCGACTCTGGAGGCATATGCATCGGCATCACCGGCCTCCTCCGGGGAGGAGGAGCACGCATAAGCCAGGACGACCATTAATATGAATGGAAGGAACATTAAGCGACGGAATGAACGGGAATGGATCATGCGCTACTCCTTATTCTTGGTTTCGCTATGTGAAATCGGAAACACCCAAAACGCCTATATTCGGATATATACACCTGTTCGAATTTCATCAAGCGGGGTTCGGGCCACGACCGCCGGGAACGAACAGTTTCGTTGCCGTATCGTAAAAGAGTGCATGCTGCTCAACGGACGTAAGGCCTTCAGCGGAGTCGAGAGCGTGCTGCACGAACTCGAGGTCGTCGACCTCGCTGTTGCCGATGTCTGAGCCCCAGATCATATGGTCGGCGCCGAACGTCGCTACCGCATATTCGCAGAATTCCTTCAACGGAGTGTTGTCTGACAGAAGCATCTCGATGAGGAAGGTCGTGTATTTGTAGTTTATATTGTCGATTTTCGCCAGTGCCAGATGCTCAGGTGTGAATCCGAAAGTTTCGGGCCTTCTCGAATAGGTCGGGAAGCCGATGTGATCGAGCACGACGGCGACGTTGGAATAACGCGTTGCCAATTCGCCCACACGCGGCAGCGCTGCTCCTGGGGCGCCGCCAAGCGGCATCAGCGTGATCGACAGGCCGAGCTTGTTGCACATCTCCCAGGCGCCCAGGGCTGCGTCTGTGAGATAAGGGAAGTTCCCCGACGCATCCGCGCCTCCCATGAAACGCACGCCGGCAATCTTGTTCTCGCGCGCCATACGCTCCAGCGTCGATGGTGTCTGTGCGGCGGTGGCGTCGAGGATGACGATCGGAATGATCTTTCCAGGATGTGCAGCGGCTATATCCAAAAGATAGCTGTTGTCGGTGAAATAGGTGCTGCTGTATTGCACGCCGAGCCCGCGTTCGATCCCGGCTTGCTCCCAGAAGCGAAAGACCACCTCCGGCGTCATGGGATTCGCCATGGCCTTGGCGATCATCCTCTCCGGTCCGTAACGGGCGCCTTTGGCATTAAATGGATATTTGTCCGGCTCGTTGGTATAGAAATGCGCATGCGTGTCGAACAACTTAAAAGGTGCGAGTCCTGTACCGAATACTGATTTGGGTAGCGATGCGACTGCAACTGCTGCGAGTGAATTGGCAATAAAAGTACGGCGTTTCATCATGACTGGCCTTTCCTGGATTTTACGATTGGCAGATAGCGACTAAACCCTCGGCACCGGTCGGTTAGTCCACCGAGAAGATGCTGCGGGCGATATGGCGCACCCCGCCGGCGCCGGCGAGCGTATTGCCCGGCTGCACCTGCACCGGATCATCCTTGCTGTTGAAATAGTAAATCACACCGACCTTGCCCGGCGCTGCGAGCCATGCGTTCGGATAGCCGAGATCCCAACTGCCGCCATCGTCGCGTACGATGATCTCCGGTCCCCACGTCGCGCCTTCATCTTCGCTGACGACGGCCCGAATGCCGAAGGGCGGCAGGCGATACCCATAGACGATCACGAGGCGCCCGTCGCCCATCTGCACAAGGCTGCCCGGCGCGCCGAAATCGTTGACCCGGGAGTGGAATTGCCACGTCTGCCCGCCATCGTCGCTCCTGTAGAGTTCGGTCCACATGTCCCCGGTCGGATCGCGCTGGCAGCGCAGCACGCAGAGAATCCGCCCGTTGGGCAGCATGTACCCGCGCGGATAGAACCACCGGTGTCCGCCGAAGGCGTACGGGAGTTTCTTCCAGCTCTCGCCTGTGCCGGCGCCAAAGGGGTCTTCCTTGGGCGTGATGAAGGACAGGAAGTGGAAGGTTGTGCGGTCGTCGGTGCTTCGATAAACGAGAGGGTGGCGGTTCCAGCCGTCCGAACTCACCTCGAACATGAACAGCAGGCATCGGCCGTCGGGGCGAACCAGCGTCGAGTTCATTGCGCCGAGCGACTGCAGGCCGTCGAGCGGCAGCCTGAAGGAGCGCGACCAGGTGCGACCGGCATCCTTCGACACGCGGACGAAGGCCCGGCTTGTCGGCGAGAAACCGGAGCTGGAATTGGAGATGAGGACATCCTTTTTCAGGAAATCGATCGGCGCGATCTCGCCCATGCTGTCCGGCCCGTCGCCAGCCGTCTCTCCCCTGGCGTCGCTGTAGCGGGGGGCTGTCTCATGCCACGTTTGCCCGCGATCCTCCGAACGGACGGTCACGCCCCGTGTGCCGGTGTTCCGGCCCAGGTTGTTGTGGCTGAGATTGTCCGGATCACCGCCGTAGTTCACCTTGCGGGTCGAAAAGTTGGCGACGAGGTGTCCCGCCTCGGTCTCCCAGAAGCCGGCTACATAGGGATGGCTGGCAAACTCGTCTTCCCTTCGGTACACGATGGCGGTTTCAAGGTCCTTTGCCGGCCGCGGAGGATGGAATGTCTTGATCGCGGTCGTGTTCCCGGTCGTGCCGCCCGTAGCGGGCGTCCCGCTTGCGACATCCTCGCCGGCCGTATCGCTTGCGCTCGTGGCACGCGGCACAAGCAGCGCGACGGCCGCTCCCATGAACGCGCTGAAAGTCCGCCGCGAAACCGTTCCTTTCCCGGTCTGTCCCTCCGGATCATCATTCCGCCGCTCAATCGTGGTCTCGTCGTCCATGAAAGCCTCCCTTGTGGATTATGAATAAATTAAGCCTGGATTGTCTGAACCTCCATTCCGAGGTTCTGTGAAAAAAAATGCCATACCCTTTACTATCCGACAGTTAGCCGATATTACCTTCAACTACGGCAAAGTTGGACATTCACATGCTGACTTGCTGTGATCTAAAGATATCAACTTTGTCATGAGTCTCAATATCGGGATTGAGGCTGAAACTTCTCAGGTGCCGGCTTTGTCCCGGTTTAAATACAAAGCTGATTGTTTATGTGATCCTGGATCAAAATATTACTTATTCGCCTTTTGTTTGGAGGACTTGACTTCATCTGTAGAATTCGACAACAACGCTTCAAGCGTGCTGATTCTTTCTTCGAGTTGTTTTATTTTTAAATCGGTTTCTTTGTTATGCTTTTCAATTTCTTTTTCCATTTGTGTAAATAAGGACTTCATTGCCTGATCAGGAACCTTTTCAGACTTTATGCGCCCCCCGGAGTCATTTACAAGATCACGGACGGTTCGTTCCATTATGTCTACAGTAGAACCTACTTTGACAATCTTTTCTTGTGTTTGATTGTTCTTGTCGTCCAATATTCTGCGGGTTTCATTTATTCCATTTATCAAATCGTTAAAGCAAGCAGATAATCGGGCCGTGTCAACATCGCCGGAAATACCAGCGAGGCCGGAGCAATTCGCAGATAGAAAATAATCGTAGCCAAATAATGTATTTGGCAGCAAAAATATGAAGAGAAAAAAACTAAGCTTTTTCATTTCTGCCTCCAATCATAATTGAATCAAGTGGATAATGTGTATGCCGGAATTAATATCTCGCCACCGGTTATGGCAAAAGTACTAATGGAAGTATACGCTTTGTTTCTTTATCTGGCTCACAAGAGCATTGTTTTTTGTGATTGAATCCTTCCGAAGACATCTGAGATTCCTTTTGGACATTCAGAAGCTGCAGGACTCCAAATCGGAGAATGCCCGTCCATGTATAGGTTGCAGAACCGCGCGTATCGTTTCCCAAGTCTCCGTAACGCACTTGTATAGACAGATTCCTGTAGTCTGCCAGTTTTCCTTTGCAGATTGCCTCACAGATAACTTTCTTCACTCCTTCCAAATCAAGGGTATCGGGTATCAAGTTAATGAAACATGATTTTCGTTCCCCAGGTTTTCCTTGATCTTTACTGCAGCTCAGGATTCCTCTGCCCACAGCCGGATAGGAAACCTCTTGATCTGAGGCAGACTTGCCCTCCACTGCCTGGGCCGATCTTCTGAAATGGTACATAGGCGGGATATAAAAAGGTTTTTCTTCGGGCAATGTGTCTATCGAAAACTCGAACCCGTCCTTCTGGACGCCCCCAAGAAATGGCATGTACGATGAGAGGGTGTTTGCGACATAAATCCCATCTTCCAGACCATCCTTTACGCTTAAGACGATGACGACATTCAGCAAGTGGTCATAAACCTTGACAGGTTTGAGTGCTTTGATGGGCTCAGTCCAATATTCCGGTGGAATGTCATACTCGCCTGACGGGTACATTTCTCCCAGATTTACATCGCCCTTGGCCATGAGCGCCTGACGGTAATTAGCATCACTTTTCAGAGCACTGTCCACTATCTCGCCGGGACTGGGTTGATCTGAGGCAGACTTGTCCTGACCGGGGATGCATGGAAGGAGAGAAAGAATCAACCCAAGCACAAGCAAACGAGGCAGGTGTTTTGGCATGGCGTATTCCTCTATTCAGGTTCCTTTTGCTTTTATAGACATCATGCTTTCTTGGAGGCCAAAGAGGGTACTTTCTCTTCACACGGCAGGCCAATGGAGCATTGACCGCATGAAGGGGCGGGACCGATCAACTCTTTATCCAGACCAAGGTTTTTCACCTTGATCCACTGTTCGTCGCGCAGATTCTTAAGGCATTTGATATTGCTCCTTCCATCCTTGCTGATAGCCGAGCCCGGACAGTGCTCGATGCAATTTCCACACGATCCGTCTTGATAGAAAGGGCAGTTGGCTACCTGGTTCGGATGGCGCGGAGTTGGAGTCAATGCTTTGTCACAAACAACACTGCCCAGATAAACAGCACACCCGCGGGAGGTGATTATGAGCCCATTGAGACCGAATGTTCCCAAACCTGAGGCGTAGGCAACGTGCCTCTCTGACCAGTTTGCGGCCAACCATCCTCCAGGCATCTCCTTAATCTCAAAAAACTTCGATTGTGTCGGGGCAACGGCGTTGCTTCGCAATACTTCTAAAAGCGCGGCGACATATTGTTCTAGATTTTCATAGAACCTTACACCTATCCACCTGGAATGATTGTATCGAGGGGATCCCCCCAAAGGAGCCGCGCGCTCCATAAGACGGGTCTTTTTGGTGAGAGGCAATGCCCAGGATATGACGCTGACATGGTTTATGTTTTTTGTGGGACTGAATCGCCAATTCTTGACGGCAACATACTTCTCCAGGATCTCCCGGGGTGTTAGATGGAATTCACCTACGATTGTTTTCAAATCCTGAAATATTCGATCATCACCGTCGGCAAAGGCGACAATCGGCTCGGCAACTATCCGTTCATTATTGTATGCAGTGAGGTGGTTGAGGGGACTGGTCCGAACAAATTCCTTAATCGCATTTTCTATGAACCGACAAGGATCCACTCGAAATAGTTCGGTATCCAATCCACCCTTGCGTTGTGCCATTCACCCGCCTCATTATGATTTTATGGAGCAGGTCTGTTTTAATAGACCGGCGCCTTTTCCTTCAGTTGGGCAACTGCTTTCCGCTTTTTGATCAGTCTATTTCGTGTAAATTATATCCCAACCGGATTTACCGCGCGTTAAGCCATAAGCCAATCCCGCAGCTCCAAGAGCGGAGAAGCTGATTATGACGCCTTTTGCTTTGCCGCATTTATCGTAATTACCGGAACATGTTGTCCGGTCGGCGATCTGATAACCCCCAAAGCCTCCAGCGGCAGCGGCAGCTACTGTGAGGGGTATTGAATACCAACGGCGTCCGCTACGCTTGACAGCCACCTGCGTTACTTCATCACGGTCAAGATCCACTTCACCCTGATTGGCAACTCGAAAGGTGATGCCGGAAGTGTCGGCACGAAGGAACGTTCCTTCCCAAAATTGCCCATTCGTATTATGAACGTAGATTCTGGCCCCCTTTTTTATCTTTTCTACCGGCGACCATGAATCCGAGGCCATAAGAGGCTGCGACAGCATGACGCCGGCAATGAAGACAGCCAATGCCTGACGGGTAAAAATGTGTGCGACGCGCAACGAAGTGCAAAGAATTTGCATAGAACCTCTCTCGGTGCATTTATGTTCTGCTGCTCTGTAAATCTTTATGAAACTTTGGGGCTTATTATAAGGGATCAGCGAGTTAGGGGAAGTGAAATTCTGAAAACTGATTCAGGCAAAAATTTCTAGTGGAAGTATACGCCGTCACTCGGGATCCAGAAAACAATCTTCCTGAGCAACTTTTGAAAAACTTGGGATTTTACCGGGCCGATGGGCTAAAGTTGATAATCCTTTGCAACAACTGCGTTCATACCATTATGATCCTACGAGAGGCAATGTGTCGTCTGTTGAATAGGGAGCAATACAGACATGGACTTTGATTTAAGGCAGCTGGAGATATTTAAAAAAGTGGTAGAACTCCGGAGCTATTCAAAGGCTGCGGAATCCGTCCACCTGGCCCAGGCCTCAGTCAGCGAACGTATGGCAACGTTGGAACGCGCGTTGGGAACAAAACTTCTGGATCGCATCAGTCGTGAAGTCGTTCCCACAAAAGCTGGAAAACTGCTCTATAAATGGGCGGTCAAACACCTCGAATTAAAAAAACAGACGTGCCTGGAGCTTGAAGAATTCCTTGGTATACGGAAAGGTGATGTAGAAATCGGCGGAAGCACCATACCGGCGGAATATATACTGCCTGGTGTCCTTGTGCGGTTCCGCCAGCAGTACCCGGACATTATCATACGGCTTTCGATCGGCAGTTCCGAGGCGATTGCCCGTCAGGTGCTGGAAGGCAGATTCGAACTCGGCATCGTAGGAGCTCATATCAGGGCAAAGAGGTT
>Ga0209536_100011397_pt1 | contig 13030 bp, 13 predicted proteins | sample DeeMarSeWOR28_12_FD_187461 | JGI IMG/M metagenome (GOLD analysis project Ga0209536, IMG submission 187461) | Marine sediment microbial communities from White Oak River estuary, North Carolina - WOR-2-8_12 (SPAdes) (version 2) | ecosystem: Environmental > Aquatic > Marine > Intertidal zone >...
CCGAACTTCATTCTGATGAACAGGAAGCCGGGGAAGAAGAATTGGCAACGCTGGAACATGCAGGCGAGATCATCGCCAAGCTGATGGAAACTACAGAAAGGCTGCAACATGGGGAGTATTCCGTTCTGGAAAATCTTACTGCAGTGCAAAAGCTTCTGAACTCGCTGAAGGATTATTCGCATGTCCTTGCAAAATTCGACGACAGGCTTCAAAGCGTATTTTATGAACTGAAAGACCTGGCCGATGAGATTGACAAGGAATCCCGGAATATCGAAAATGATCCCGCGAGAATTGAGGAATTGCAAAACCGTCTAAGTCTGATCTACCGGCTGGAACAAAAGCACCAGGTGTCTTCCATCTCCCAGCTGCTGGCCATACAGGATGGCCTGGAAGAGAAGGTTAACAGAAACCTGACCCTGGATGACGAAATTATCGCCCTCAGAGCTGAGGTAGAGGAAGCACAAAAGACACTCCATAGTTCCGGGGAGAAACTGAGTGCTTCCAGGACAGCACAATTCGATAAAATATCCGGCAAGATTGAGGATATGCTTAAAAACCTCGGCATTCCCGAGGCCAGGCTGACGGTCAGCCATGAGACAGTCCCGCCCAACGGCACGGGAATCGATGAAATACATCTACAATTCAGTGCGAATAAGGGCGTAAAGCCCATGGACCTGAGACATGTAGCCTCCGGTGGAGAATTTTCCAGGCTGATGTTCTGTGTAAAATACATTATCGCCTCCAGGAAAGCACTACCCACACTGATACTCGATGAGATAGATGCAGGAATATCCGGCGAGATTGCCATAAAAATGGCCATCATGATGCAGCAGATGGCCGAACAACACCAGGTGATCGTTATCACCCATCTCCCCCAGATCGCCTCCTCGGGCGACAGTCACTATTATGTGTACAAAGACAACAGCGCCGACAAGGCAGTCAGCCTGATCCGGAAGTTATCAGAAGAAGAACGGATCACTGAAATAGCCAAAATGATCGGTGGTGACAGACCAACCGAGGCAGCCTATGAAAATGCCAGAGAATTATTGAGCAAAGCATACATAAACTAGATTATTGTACATTATTTTAATCCTTTTTTAGTAATATTACCGGTTGAAAAACAATCGGTAGAAAAATTTAATTATTCACATAAAAAAGTAAACAAGAAATCATGGGTAAAACTGCAATTTTTTACGGATCCACAGAAGGCAACACAGAAGCGGTTGCATATAAATTAAAAGACCTCTTAGGTGATGTGGACGTATTTAATGTTGATTCTGCATCAGCTGATGACCTGGAAAACTACGATAATCTTATCTTCGGTGCATCCACCTGGGAAATTGGTGAGCTTCAGGAAGATTGGGAAACCTTTATCGATGTACTCGATGACGTTGATTTCAGTGGTAAAACCATCGCTTATTTTGGATTGGGAGATGCTGATGGTTATCCTGACACCTTTGTCGATGCCATGGGAATCATCCACGAAAGAATTAAAGATTCAGGGGCAAAATTCATTGGCGCTGTAGATACAGAAGATTATACCTTCGATGATTCTGCTGCTCTTTATGATGGCAAATTTATTGGATTACCTGTCGACGAAGACAATGAATCCGATATGACTGATGAAAGGCTCGAGAAGTGGGTTGCTCAGATAAAAGGACAATTACAATAAATCTCATTGGATAAATAATTGTGAGGCTGCCCTTTGGCAGCCTTTTTTTTTGCCCTTTCCATCGCATGCAGCTGGCGGCTTCCCTTCAATTCCAGTCCCTCTTTGCAGCACAAAAAACAGTTCTTTCCCCTCCTCCTTGATATAAGAAAGCAAAACCTAATAAATGTCATGTTTTTTAAGCGGTCTGCACCCTAATTTTGCCGCAGATTTCATTCCTAAATGGAACATACAGAACATATTGAACATGAAGGTATTGTTTCCAAAATAGAAGGCGACAAGATCATCGTCAACCTTACCAACATATCCAATTGCAGCAGTTGTCATGTTCAGGGGATGTGTGCTGTATCTGATGTGGACAAAAAGGAAATTGAGATCGTAAATGACCAAAAGAATCCTTTTAAAACAGGGGATAGGGTCGAAGTCTCATTCAGCAAGACTTCAGGGCCTAAAGCACTTTTCCTGGGATATATTCTGCCTTTTTTACTTGTACTGATAACGCTCCTGCTGGCCTATGAAATTACCGGCAACGAAGCGATTTCAGGACTATTATCCCTGGCAGTTCTCCTACCCTATTATCTTGGATTATTCTCTTTCCGGTCTAAATTGAAGAAAGAATTCACATTCAGGCTGAAAGCCTCGATGGACAGATAAAAGATTTTTATGTTGGGACTTTACAATCGAACAAAAACTTTTAACGAATGAATCAAACTATAATAATCACGATCGCTTCTTTGAGTGGCCTTGGTGCAATAGCAGCCATGATACTTTATGTTGTTGCCCGGCAGTTCAAGGTGGAGACCGATCCCAGGATTGACGAGATTGAAGAAGTGCTGCCAGCAACCAATTGCGGGGGCTGTGGACAACCCGGGTGTCGTGCTTTTGCCGAAGCCCTGGCACAGGCGGCTGATATTTCCGACATGCACTGCCCGGTAGGCGGCAATGACGTGATGAAAAAAGTCGGGGAGATCCTGGGTGTGGAGGTTAAGGAAAAGGATCCTTACATCGCTGTGGTCAAATGTTCCGGTTCATTCGAACACCGCAAGAAAACCAATGTATACGATGGAGCCCCCAACTGTACGGTGGCTTCTATGCTCTATGGAGGTGACACCGGTTGTGCGTACGGATGCGTCGGATTGGGAGAATGTGTGGATGCCTGTGATTTTGAGGCCATGTATATGGATGAAAAAACCGGCCTGCCTGTAGTGATCGAAGACAAATGTACTGCTTGCAATGCCTGTGTAAAGGCTTGTCCAAAGGATATTATGGAGTTATGGCCGCGGGGACGAAAGAACCGCAGGATCTATGTGGCCTGTATTAATGAAGACAAAGGCGGTATAGCCAAAAAATATTGCTCCGTAGCCTGCACAGGATGCGAAAAATGCGTGGAGGTATGTCGATATGATTCAGTATTCGTTGAAAACAATCTTGCTGTAATTGATCCTGAAAAATGCCGGCTCTGTAAAGAATGTGTATATGTATGCGGTAGCGATTCAATCCATATGATCAATTTCCCCCCTCCCAAGAAAGACCGGCCACCGGTAAGAGACCGGAAGGAAAGGCCTGACCGGAAACTGGCACATAGGAAAGATGAAGCGGAAGGTGTGGAAGTGGGTGTTGCAACCGATGGGGAACAACGGCCCACAGCAGAGGATAGACAAGCTGAGAGAGAGCGGAGGAGGGCTGAGAGAGAAGCCCGGAGGGCCGAACGGGAGGGAAGTCCTGCCGGGGAGGCCAGGCCACAGCGCACAGATGAGGAAAGACAAGCCGAAAGAGAGCGAAGAAGAGCTGAAAGAGAAGCCCGGAGGGCCGAAAGGGAGGAAAATCCTGCCGGGGAGGCCAGGCAGCAGCGCTCTGATGAGGAAAGACAAGCTGAAAGAGAGCGGAGGAGGGCCGAGAGAGAAGCACGAAGGGCCGAACGGGAGGGAAGTCCTGCCGGAGAGGACAGGCTACAGGCCAAAGAAGTGAAAGACGAAGAAGTGAAAGACAAAAAAGACAATTCAACAGATAAAGACAATAAGGCATAATGTTCATGTTCATGTTTAATACGCTTAAAACTTTCCCGAAAGGGGGCATCCACCCGCCGGAATCAAAACTATCCGTGGACAGGCCTATTCAAAGAATACCCCTGCCGGCGAATATCAAGATTCCCATCTCGCAGCATATCGGGGTACCCTCGGTCCCAACAGTGGAACGCGGGGAATCCGTTAAAACGGGTCAGGTTATTGCCAAGACCGGCGGATTCGTATCGGCCAATATCCACGCCCCGGCAACAGGCAAGATCGCCAAGATCAGTGAAGAGATGGACGTCAGCGGATACCGACGCATGACCATCATGATTCGTGTGGCAAAAGAAGAAGAATGGGCAGATGGAATAGACACAAGCGATGCGTTGAGGAAAGAGATCAGCCTGACGAGGGAACAGGTCCTGGAGAAGATCCTGGCCGGTGGTATAGTAGGAATGGGCGGGGCTACCTTCCCTTCGCATATCAAGGTGAACGTACCGAAAGGTAAAAAAGCAGACGTATTGATCATCAACGGGGCAGAGTGCGAACCCTACCTGACATCCGACCACCAATTGATGCTCGAAAAGAGTGAGGAGCTGATTGTGGGGACCAGGATATTGATGAAAGCCCTGGATGTGAACAAGGCCATAATCGGGATTGAGAACAACAAGAAAGATGCTATCGACAAGCTGTCGGCACTTGCTGATAAAGAAGATGGCATATCTGTGGAGGCCCTTAAGGTGCAGTATCCCCAGGGGGGAGAGAAGCAACTGATCAAGGCCCTGATCAACCGGGAGGTACCTTCAGGAAAGCTGCCGATCGATGTGGGCACGGTTGTCCACAACGTAGGTACTACTTTCGCAGTATATGAGGCGGTGCAGAAAAATAAGCCGCTTATCGAGCGCGTCATTACCGTAACCGGGAAATCAGTCAAGGAACCGGGCAATTTCATTGCCCGGCTCGGAACCCCGGTAAGCTCCCTGATCGAAGCGGTCGGAGGACTGCCTGAAGATACCGGAAAGGTGATCAGCGGCGGTCCCATGATGGGGAAAGCGCTCAATGATCTCGACATTCCTGTCACCAAAGGAACCTCGGGCATACTCATTCTGCCTGAAAAAGAGTCGGCACGTGCTAAAAGCAAGGTTTGTATCCGATGCAGCAAATGTGTGAGCACCTGCCCGATGGGACTCGAACCGTTTTACCTGATGACCACGATCCAGCGGGGCATGAATGATGAAGCCGAAAAGAACCGTATACTCGATTGCATTGAATGTGGATCGTGTGCTTATATATGCCCCTCGAACCGGGAGTTGCTGGATTACATCCGGCTGGGCAAAGCTACAGTTGCTAACCTAATAAGAGAAAGACAAAGCGCATAGTCAATGGATTCAAAATTACTAACCGTATCTCCATCACCCCATATACACCAGGAACAGACCATTTCGCGCATCATGTATGATGTAATTTTAGCGATGTTGCCTGCTTTTGCCTTTTCAGTATATGTTTTTGGCCTGGGGGCGCTGATGGTTACCCTTATTGCCGTTTTATCGGCAGTATTGTTCGAATTTCTGATAGCAAAATACCTGTTGAAGCGGGAACCGGACATTCTGGACGGATCTGCTGTGGTCACAGGGATGCTGCTTGCATTTAATGTGCCCAGCAACCTGCCCTGGTGGCTGGTCGTAATAGGCAGCTTCGTGGCCATTGGTATAGGGAAGATGTCTTTTGGCGGATTGGGCAACAATCCTTTCAACCCGGCACTGGTGGGCAGGGTATTCTTGCTGGTCTCCTTCCCGGTACAGATGACCACATGGCCTGTACCCTTCGAGTCCAGGATGACACTGACGGATGTGACCACCGGGGCCACCCCGCTGGGATTTATTAAGGATGGACTCAAAAACGGGGAAAGCCTCGCCAACCTCATGCAGGACGTGCCCCGGCATATAGACTTCCTGTTGGGCACCCAACCCGGTAGCCTGGGCGAGATATCGGGACTTTTATTGATCCTAGGGTTCCTGTTCCTGCTTATCCGGAAAGTGATCACCTGGCATATCCCGGTAATTATTATCGGGACCATGTTCGTGTTCTCCGGTATGCTCTGGTACATAAATCCGGAACGTTTCCTGGACCCAACCTTCCAGATCCTCACGGGGGGTGCACTGCTGGGCGCCATATTTATGGCGACAGATTACGTCACCTCGCCGATGACGGTGCGCGGAGTGGTGATCTACAGTGCCGGGATCGGGATCATTACGATACTGATACGGGTCTTCGGAGCCTATCCGGAAGGCATATCTTTTGCCATCCTGATCATGAACGCCTTCGTACCCCTGTTGAACAAATATTTTAAACCTTCAAGATTCGGAGAGAAAGTAAAAAATGGCTAAAAAAGAATCTACTTTTATCAATATGGTGGTTACCCTGTTCGTGGTAACGCTGGTAGCCTCCACGGCCCTGGCCTATGTATACGAGCTGACCAAGGAACCCATCGAGGCGGCAAAGCTGGCCAAGAAATTACTGGCGATCGATGCCGTGGTGCCCGAATATGACAACCAAATCATCGACGACATGTTCAAAGTGGCAGTCGGCGATGGTGTGGATAGCCTGGAGTTCTATCCTGCAAAAAAAGGAGACGAACTGGTCGGAACTGCTGTGAGGTCCTTTACCAATACCGGGTACAACGGACTGGTAGTATTAATGGTCGGGATCCTGCCCGATGGTACCATCAGGGATATTCAGGTGGTAGAGCATAAGGAGACCCCCGGATTGGGTACTAAGATGGCCGATCCCAAATTCAAAGATCAGTTTAAAGCCATGGATCCCGAACAGGTGGATATCCGGGTGGTGAAGGATGGCGGAGACATCGATGCCATTACCGCCGCAACCATAAGTTCAAGGGCTTTTTCGTTAGCCACCCAGCTGGCAGTAGATACCTATAAGAAAGGAGGCACGCAATGAGTCAATGGAAGAATTTTACCAAGGGATTCGTAAAAGAGAATCCGGTTTTTGTTTTGCTGCTGGGGCTATGTCCCACGCTGGGCGTAACTTCAACGGCAATTAATGGAATGGCTATGGGATTGGCCACCCTTTTCGTGCTGCTGATGTCCAATATCGTAGTATCGCTGGTCAAGAACTATATTCCGGAAAAAGTCCGCATCCCCTCGTTTATCGTGGTAATCGCTACGTTCGTTACCGTGGTGGACCTGGTAATGGCGGGGTATGCCCCTGCAGTACATGAGGAACTGGGTCTTTTTATCCCCCTGATCGTTGTGAACTGTATCGTTCTTGGACGTGCCGAAGCCTTTGCTTCCAGGAAAAGTTTTGTCTCTTCCATGGTAGACGGACTGGGCATGGGACTCGGCTTTACCTTTGCGCTTACCCTGCTGGGTGCTGTACGGGAGATCCTGGGCAGTCTTTCCATTTTCGGTTTCAAATTCTTGGAGGGAGATGGGATTCTGGTCTTTATCCTTCCTCCCGGCGCCTTTATCGCCCTGGGATACCTGATAGCCATAATGAATAAATATAAAAAAGCATAACACTGGATCATGGATTATATAATTATCGTCGTATCTGCCATATTTATTAACAACATACTGCTTGCCCAGTTTCTTGGGGTATGCCCCTTCCTGGGTGTATCCAACAGGCTGTCCACTTCCTTTGGGATGACCGGAGCGGTGATGTTTGTAATGACCCTGGCCACCATAGTGACTTATTTGATCAATCATTATATCCTGGTGCCCTTTAGCATCGGTTTCCTGCAAACCATAAGTTATATCCTGGTGATTGCTTCGCTGGTGCAGATGGTAGAGATCATCTTGAAGAAGGTCAGCCCTGCCCTTTTCCAGGCCTTGGGCGTCTACCTGCCGCTCATCACCACCAACTGTGCCATCCTGGGTGTGGCCATCCTGGTGATCCAGAAAGAATATAACCTCATAGAAAGCGTTGTATTTGCCATTTCAAACGCCATCGGATTTGGTCTCGCCCTGGTATTGTTTGCCGGGATACGCGAACATATGGACCTGGCTGAAGTGCCAGCCGGAATACGCGGGGTGCCTGCGGCATTAATTGTTGCCGGACTGCTATCTTTAGCCTTCATGGGCTTTACTGGCATTGTTTAATTTCCTAACTTGAATAAAAAGAAAACTCATGATAAACCTGTCGGCAAAATATATGGGGCTCAACCTGAAAAACCCCATAATAGTATCAAGCTGCAGCCTCAGCCATAGTGCCGAGGGTGTCAAGCGATTGGCGGATGCGGGAGCTGGCGCCGTAGTACTCAAGTCGCTTTTTGAGGAACAGATCCTGGCCGATGTCAAGAAGCTCGAGTTGGAAGCTTCTGCCGTAGCACACCCGGAAGAGATTGACTACCTCCGGCAAATGGGTATGAGCCAGCAATCTGATGAATACCTGAATATCATCGAAAAATCAAAAGAAGCTGTAGATATTCCAGTGATTGCCAGTGTGAATTGCGTTTCTGACAGAGCATGGACCGATTATGCCAAGTATATTGAAGCGGTAGGTGCTGACGGACTGGAACTGAACATAGCCCTGATGCCTAAGGATCCCAGAGAAGATCCCAATGAGATCGAGAAGAAGATCTTCAGGATCATCGAGGTGGTAAAACACAATATAAACATACCTGTGGCCGTAAAGATCGGTCCGTATTTCACCTCCATGACGCGTGTCGCCGAGGGAATCAGGAAAAGCGGAGCCAGTGGCCTGGTGCTGTTCAACAGGTTCTATCAGCCGGATATCGACATAGAGACCTATGAATTCCAATCCAAGAACAGGTATTCCTCACCCAGCGAGATGTCGCATTCTCTGCGCTGGATTGCCTTATTGTATGAAAAATTCGGAGGGAGCCTGGCCGGAAATACAGGGATCCACGACGGAGAGGCCGTTGTCAAGCAGATCCTTGCCGGTGCTACCGCTGTGGAGATATGTTCTACGCTGTACATCAACGGATTGGGGCAAATAGAGAACATACTTACCTTCCTGGAAAAATGGATGAGGAAAAGCGGGTACCGCAGCCTGGATGAATTCAGGGGTAAGATCAGTCAGAAAAATGCACTTCAGCCTGAATATTTCGAAAGACAGCAGTATATTAGGGCCCTCGTTGGGATAGACTAAACAATTGATACATGTTGTTAGCGTATTTAAAGGACTTACTGGGCATAGGTAAGCGCAAGGAATTATTGCTCGAGGCCATTCGCCGCGGGCCCTACATCATCGACGTCCGAACGCCGCAGGAATACCGCATGGGCCACATCCAGCAGGCTGTGAATATACCCCTCGAACTCATATCCAAGAATGCTGACAAGATCCGTAAGTTCGACAAACCGGTGATCACCTGTTGTCAAAGTGGCTCCAGGAGTGGCCGGGCTGCACGCAGGCTGCGCAAAAAAGGCATCCCCGAGGTCCTTAACGGCGGCGGATGGGTATCCCTAAAGGACCTGATGCGGGAAGCATAAGCAATAGAATAACCCCCGTCTAATTTTTATCCCCTGGAAATCTAAATCCAAGTCTTTGAAATTTAATACCTATGGCCTTATGTATCTACTTTTATTGAGTAGTTCTAGCGAAAAGGTATAAATCATATAACTATTCTCACAATAGGATTTTCGGCTTACCTGCTTACCTATTGGCAGCTTTATTAATTTCTAAAAACATAATAAATCTTGTGTTTTTATTTTGCTTATCTTATATTATTATGTGGAATATACTTGAACACCCTCAGTTTTTCCAGTTGTGATGCTACTAGATAATTGATTGAGGGTGTAATTCAATAGAAATACAGCATGATAAGATCCATAAATATACGATCCTTTTGTGCAATTATCGGATTGGTTTGCTTGCTGTCAATATCCAGTATCATGAAAGCCCAGCAGGTGAATATTACGCAATATATTGGTGAGACTTTGGAAAATGTAGCCCTGTCTCTGGCTCAGCGCTCAATCCCCATAGACTGGGCATCGACGAATGATCAATACCATATCATTGCTTATGCAATACATTTGAAGAACAATCCAGCCGACAGCTTTCAGGTACGCATCAAATGCTATTTCAAACGACAGGTATGTTTTGGCAAGACCCTCTACTTTCCTGAGAAATTCGACAGGAACAAAGCATTGGGTCTGGTTGATCCTGTTCAGGAGGAAATTCCTTATACAATTGAAGCAGAGATGTTGAACGAACAGGTTATAGTATATTGCAGCAAATCTAAAAATGAATTGCTCAAAAAATTGAATTCTACTCCTTTCCTGGTTGAACCAATTGATCTTATAGTAGCTAAATCCAAAAAGGTCAATCGGTATTATTGGGGATCCTTCCAGGTGGGTTTTCCTTATTATGAAACACTTTTCAATAATTTTGGATTAAGCTTCAGTTATAGTAGTGATAGAACACCCATATTGTATAACCTGCAATATAAAAAAACCAAATACGATTATGCTTATTCCATATACGATATTGATGAGATCTCCTACCTGACAGCATATCTGCTTTCAAAAGGTAAATTGCGTATGACCTTTGCAACAGGTCTAAGTTATGTATTGATGAATGAAACGATATGGGATGATCCATCACTAGATCAGGCCATTACATATAAAATCTGGGGCGTACCGGTTGAATCACATTACTATTTCAGGTTGAAACAAGGATTTGGATTTGGGGTTTCCCTGAGAGCAAATATCAATGGTGAGAATACATTTTACCAGTTTGGGATGTATCTATTGTTTGGCAAAATAAGATAATATAAAACCTATGGATGCAAGATTGATATTACGTATAAACAACCTGGTTTTCATTCTTTGCATAGCCATTTCGTGCGGACCTTCTAAGATCAATAGAAATGTTTATGAGGTATCCAGCCGGTCCAGTATTTCCAAAGAAGCAAAGGTGGTAAAGGTACACATGAACAACGGGGACCTGATCATATTGTCCAAATGGTCCTTCGATAATAATAACCATGTGCTGCATGGAACAGGTTCTCACTATGATGCTTCCAGAAATGAATTAAGTGTGGATAAAGATTATTCGATTGAATTGGAAGAAATTGCACTATTTGAAACCAATTCTATTGATAACGATGGAGGGCAAACCGGTCAAACAATTACTATGGCTGGGTTTTCATTGCTAAACTTTCTTGTTACCGTTCCCTGTATGGCAGATCCTAAAGCCTGTTTTGGATCCTGCCCTACCTATTATGCCTATAATGGTAAGGAGATGTCCTTACAAGGTGAAGGCTTCTCGTCCAGTATGGCAAAGACCTATGAAAGCCAGGACCTTGACATGCTATTTGACGTGGTCAATGACTCGGACACTTTTATGCTGGAGATCAGGAATGAAGCCCTGGAAACCCATATGATCAGGTATTGCGATCTGATTGTCTTACCCAGATACCCCACGGAAAGGATATATGCCTCACAGAATGGTACATTCTATGCTTCATCCAGGACTGTTGAGCCTGAAAAATGTTCAGCTGCCGAAGGGGATATACTACAAAAGATTATAGAATATGATGAGATTGAAAGGTACAGTGCTGCAGATTCCACAAACCTGATCAGTAAAGAATCCGTTGAAATAACCTTCCCGAACGACAAGAAAAAATATGGCCTGGTCATAACATCGAGACAAACACTGATGACCACCTTCCTTTTTTATCAAACCATGGCGTATTTTGGAAGCACCTTGCCATACTGGACATCTAAACTGGAAAGTGGGAATGAGGGGATCAAGAATCGGGGATTGAAAATGTATGGGAAACTTGGTGGAATAGAGGTATTAATCAAGAAAGGTAATAAATGGAAAAAGATTGGTGAAATTGATGAAATGGGCCCTATTGCATCTGACTTCCACCTGATCGAATTACCGGAAATGTCTGCGGAGAAATTAGACATCCGTTTGAGGATGACAAAGGGCCTATGGCGAATTGATTATATAAGTCTGGTGGAACTGGGAAGCAAAGTGGAACCCATCCGGATCCAACCGTTCCAGGTTCAGAATAAAAATACTGAGCCCACTAATTATGCAACCATCCTGAATGATAGCTCAAAATATCTGGTGACATTACCAGGTGAAAGATACATGGCATACTATATGCTTCCTGAAGAGGAACTTCAGTTTGAATATTATCTACTGAGTAAAGGCTATTATTTGGAATGGATGCGCGAAGAATGGTTAGAGGAGGAAAACAGACAAATGATTAGCACCTTGTTTTTACGTCCTAACAAGTATTTGAAAGAGATGGCTCCTAAATTTAAAAAAGTGGAGCCATTCATAGACAATATTTTCTGGAACACCAAGATCCAAACCCATTGATATGTTGAGATCAATTGTATTCATAATATCACTTTTGACGTCTCTTGCCTCCCGGAGCCAGGAACTAAGCTTGTTTGATTACCTGAATATCCCTACGGAATCCCTGACACAGATCTTATCAGAGCATGATCTATCCTACTTCAACACCACGGGTGAGGATAATGAAAAAATTATCAGAATAATGCGGCGAGACGATTCCAACAAAATCTTTTATTCGGTTAATGTAAGTGTATATTTCAATGATTCCATATCCTACAGACTCACCTTCATGAGTACAAAAAACAAGATCCGTCAATTCCGGAAAAAAGTTGGCATAGACAAATCGGTTCCACTGACATTTCCGATGATGATGAGCTATAACAACAATAAATTCTTCTATAACGAAACAATAGTTAATGATCTTATTCAGGTGGAGATCGACAATTCAGCCTCATTTGAAGAAACTGGGATTATTGCCCCTGAAAAAATTATTTCTGCTGCAGACAGGGAGAAGTATATTGAAATGCTGGAACCTGAGGTGCCAAAATTGCCAAAAAGCAAGAAAAAGGTAATGAAATACATTTATGGAGCCTGGTTAGCGGTACTGGTTGAATCTGCCAATGATTTACAGATCACACAATACAGGGGAGAGTTGTTGGCCACAAAAAATGACAGCTTGGTTTTATTGTACGAGGGACAGCAGACATTGATTAATTTTTCAGATGTCAAGTTTCTTGGTGTGTATACCCATGACAATAATCCCGGCAAATATGGTTTGTATACCCTGGCAGCTTATACTCCTAACATTATCGCTGCCATTGTGCAGCCGGAGTACGCGGGTGAATTTCTAGCCTTAGGCACCCCAGTTCTATTTGTCGGGTTGATCAATATCTTTGCCGAAGTTGGGAAGCGTTACCCCGTACAATACTATCCAGGGAATATTAATACCATCGACGAGCTAAATATTTATTCCAGGTATCCACAGGGCCTGCCAGAAAAATTGAGTTCTAATTTGGAATGACAGGTACAAGTCAATTCAAGCAGTTTGTGAAGACAT
>Ga0209536_100011398_pt1 | contig 13029 bp, 10 predicted proteins | sample DeeMarSeWOR28_12_FD_187461 | JGI IMG/M metagenome (GOLD analysis project Ga0209536, IMG submission 187461) | Marine sediment microbial communities from White Oak River estuary, North Carolina - WOR-2-8_12 (SPAdes) (version 2) | ecosystem: Environmental > Aquatic > Marine > Intertidal zone >...
GCGACCGGCCCGTCGCCAACTGCCGCTCGCTAGATTGCCCTTCATGAGCTCTCATGACTACTCGCGTCTCCGTCGCAAACGCAATCTGATGCCGGATTTCGTGCGATAGGCCTTACTCCAGCGCGACCTAATGGACGCATTCGAGAAACGGCCACACTACCAGCAGAACGACTACCTGGGATGGATCGCGCGCGCGAAGCGTTCCGCAACTAGAGAGAAACGCCTGGCGCAGATGCTCGACGAGCTGGATGGCGGGGAGCGTTACATGAACATGCCTTACGATGCCAAGCTGTGACTGGTTCCGGTCACAGATCCTTGCCGTAGATGCGGTACACCTTGCCGATCCGGCCCCCCATGAACCGGATACCTGCGTTGATCTTGTCGTTGTCCTCGAGCGTCCATCCCAGTTCACCGTGCTCGATGCCCAACTGCTGAGCGCCGCGATGGGCGCGGACGTATAGCAACACGCTGAGCCCGGCCAAGGCACCGCCGCGGAACTCGGGTTTGATGCCGAGGAGCATGAGCCTGCCGGACTCAAACCGGTGGCGCCCCAGCTTGAGCCGCCAGATCAGCTTGAGGAGCCCTGTGGGAAACAGACGTCCATTCAGGTCCGCGATGACCTCGTTGACATTGGGCAGGGCGATCATCATTCCGGCGGGCTTGCCATGGACGTGTGCGATTGCCGTTATTTCGGGTCGGATCACCATCTTCATGACCTTGGCCGCGTGGCGCACTTCGTTGTCGGTCCAAGGCACGTAGCCCCAGTTGTCGCACCAGGCCGCGTTGAATACCTCCCTGACGATGTTGATGTCCCGCTCGAGGTGCTTGGGATCGGCCTGGCGCACCATCAGGCCGGGGTGTTGTTCCACGGCCTGCGCTATTTTGAGGGCATCGTCGGGTATCTTGCCGACCTCGTAGAACCAGCCGTAGAGATCCTTTGCCTTCTCGAGACCGGCCGCTTCCACCAGACGCGTGTAGTAGCCGGGCGTGTATGGGCACATGATCATCGGCGGCCCCTCGCGATCCTCCACCAGCAAACCCACCTCTTCGTTGGTCGAGAAGCTTTCGGGCCCGAGCAGCTTGTCGCAGCCGCGCTGTCTCAGCCAATTCTCCGCCGCTTCAAACAGGGCGCGCGAACCACCCTCGTCGTCGATGCACTCGAAGAAGCCGAAAAAGCCTGTCTTGTCCCCGTGGTGCTCATTGTGCAACCTGTTCGTGTGGGCGGTGATCCGTCCCACCACTTCGCCACCGGCCCGCTCAGCCAAGAACAGCGCCGCCTCACCATGCTCGAAGAACGGGTTCTTGCGCGGATCGATGGTGTCGGATACGTCGGCTATGAGCGGCGGCACCCAACGCGGATCGTCGCGATAGACGCGCCACGGCACCTTCAAGAACTTCCTGCGGTCGGATTTGGATTCGACGTGTCTAACGTTCACACTCATCGATTGACACCTCCCTCCACCTGGTCGGCGGAGTCGGTCACCTGCTTCCACACTCTGAGGAAGTTACCTCCCATTATCTTCTTCACGTCCTCGTCGCTGTAACCCCGCATCATGAGTCCGCGCGTGATGTTGCCATAGTCGTGCACACCACGTATGCCCACGGGTGATGGAGTGCGCGGGTACATGTCCGCCCCCAAACCCACGTGGTCCACTCCGGCGACCCGCACCGCATGATCGATGTGATCGAGCACATCGTCGATTGTGGGGTGATTCTCCAATGGCCATTCGCGTCCCTGGTTCAGGTGCTGCACCGCAATGCGAAGATCCAAGTCCTCGATCGCCGCGACCTGACTGAATACTGGACGGCCCACCGCCCGTAGCTCGCTCATGGCTTGGGAGTATTCCGGCGTCAGGTAGTTGAGTACGAAGACTATGCCGATCACACCGCCGTTCTCGGCGAGCGCGGCAAGCATCTCATCGCTCATGTTGCGGCGATGGGGGTTCAACGTACGGCAACCGGAGTGGGAAGCGATCACCGGGTCCTGGGTGACCTCCAGGACATCGAAAAAAGTGTCGTCCGATACGTGGGATATGTCGATCACCATCCCCAACCGGTTCATCTCGCGCACCACGTCTCGACCCAAGTCGTTGAGTCCACCCCAGCGCGGCTCATCCGCCCCCGAATCGGCCCAGTCGTGTGACACGTTGTGGGTCAGCGTCATGGAAGAGACGCCGAGATCGGAGAATTCTCTGAGGTTCTCCAGGCTGTTCTCGATTGCGTGACCGCCCTCTATTGCCAACGGCATGGCGATCTTGCCTGCCGCCACGATGCGCTTCACATCGGCGCCGGTCCGTGCCAGCTCGACCCTATCCGAGTGCTGCGCGATCGCCTCGCGCATTGCGGCCAACAAATCCTTCGCCTGGCGGTAGCAGCGTCCGGGGTGCGGATAGAGGAAGTTCTCCACGTAGAGTGCGACGGTCTGCACGTCGACCCCGCCCTCTTGGAGCCGCGGGATGTCGACGTGACCGGCGGGTAGGCGCTGACCGATATCCAACTTCTCATAGAGGACGCGATATGAGAGATCGTTGTGGGTATCCCATACGAGAGACTCGCGATGGAGCACGTCGATGTGGTCCGTGCCAGTCGTACACTGGAAGAACACACCGATCGCCAACCAGCAGATAGTGCAGCGGCGGCTCGTCTTCATGTGAGTGCCCCGTCTTTGCGTGAGCTACCGTGGATCCCGGTCCGCACACGTGGACCGCAAGGGACCCCGCGGTGCATCAGTCGCGATCGCTCAGAATCCTGACCCGGAACCCCAACTCCTGAGACAGCGCCACCATCTCACCGAAGATGTCGCCGTAGGCAACCGCTACGTGGTTGGACAGGTAGTGCGCCATCAACGTGTCGCGTCCGATACCCATGTCGGCCGCCATGAACGGCCACTGGCGGTTGGTGCCCTCCCACCACGAATCCCGCTTCTGGGGGGGCAACTGCACCACTGCACCGCGGCCGATGTCCATCCACAGCTCGCAGTCTTTGACCACGCAGCGCGCCCACGTCATCTCTCCCGGGAGGCTCTCACCGGTGAAGGTGCCGCCCGGCACCGGGAAGTACTCCCGTGCCTGCCGGTAGCTGTGTACGCCCTCCAGCGTGTCGGGGTCCTTGTTGAACGGGTAGGCACCGCTCGAGCCGGAATTGAGCAGCAGCCAGACGAATCGGCCGTCGTGCTCCGCGCCCCAGCGGACATCGTGGAACATGACCGATTGATGGAGACCCTTGGCCTTGAGCAGACGCTTCATGAGTTCCATCGGGACCGCGTTCCCTTGGTCGGCCTCGGTGGAGCAGACCACGGTGTCGCCGTTCGACTCGGGACGGCAGACCGAATTGAGCAGCCCCTCGGAGAAGTCCGAGGGCGGGCGCAGGTGCAGCAGCCCGAGCTGATATTGCCAGCCCACGCAGTCGGCCTTTTCCTCGTCGATGAGATCGAGCACAGTGAGGTAGTCGCGCAGTTGCTCGCGGGTCGCCTCCTCGGTGAAATCCTCTGCGCCGGGCTCGCCCCAGTGGAACTGCACGCCTTTCCGTTTGACGAACTCGAGGGCGGCGTCGATACGGGAGTCGCTGACATCGCGGCCGCGCTGGATCAACCAGGCCTGGTCTACCTTGTGCTCGCTGAATCCATGCCTGTTCAGCAGACGTGGCCCGAAGTAGCCGTTGATCATGCCCATCGATGTGTCGCCCAACATGAGGATGAGCGCCTGCCGCTGATGGAGTTTCTGCGCCACCCCGCGGGCCAAATCGGCGGCTGCGGGCGACACCGGCGCGCTGTAGGCGATCCCGTCAGTTCCGTAGTCGATGCGGCCAGACGAGCACCACTCCTCCAACCGCGTCATGAACGCGTCATCGCTGGTCCAGTCTGCCGCATCGGTCCACACGCGCGAGAACTTCCTGCCGAGGCTCTCGAGACAGGCACCGGTGTTGAGTAAGCCCACGAGACCGGGCCACTCTCCCGAGAAGTTGCTGGCGAGCAGCAGCGGGTTCTCCTTGCCCACCACGCCCTCCGTGGTGTGCGGGCCGTAGAACCAGTGCACGCAGATGGCGATCATCGGGTCGTCGATCGGCCGTAGCTTCTCTATGGCGTGATGCGGCTTGGAGAGAAAGCCGTCCACTAGGTAGGGCTTCCGGCCGAGCTTCACCAGCGCCGCTTCCATCTGTCGCGTGGCTTGCTCGACGTTGGGTAGGGCCAACTCGTTGGGCAGGCTGCGCCCGTCCCCGGGCCAGAACAACGCTACTCGCTGCGTCACTGTTTCGCTCCTGGATGTAGCTCTACGGTATCACCTCGCCACCCTGGCCGATGTTCTGCCGCGTGAACAGGCGTGTGCCCAACACGATGTGCTTCGGAACGTCTTCGCCCCGCAAGATCGCCAGGGCGACGTCGATCGCCTCCGCGCCTCCGGTAGGGTAGAGGAAGGTCGCATCGAGGATCCCCTGCCTCACGTACTGCTGTCCTTCGTGCGGCAGTGCATCGATCCCCACGAACAACATCTCGTCCTCCTTCCCGGCGGCCCGCGCTGCGAGCCAGGCGCCGTGGGCACCGGGATCGTTGTGTGCATACACGGCATCGATCACCGGGTTGGTGGCCAACGCCGACTCCATCTCGCGGCGGGCGTCGGGCTCGAGCCACTTCATCTCGCCACTGAAGACCAGCTCCAACCCGGGGTGCTCATCGAGCTCGAGGCCGGCGAGAAAACCGCGGTTCCGATCCTGGCCCGGGACGGACGTCATGAGGCCCTTGAGCTCGACCAGCTTCCCACTGTCGCCCAGCTGCTCCCGGATCCACCTGCCGGCCTCACGCCCGATCCTCACGTTGTCCGCCCCGATGAACGTGGTGAACTGATCGCCCTGTACCGCGCGGTCGAGCACGATGACGGGGATCCCTGTTTGATAAGCTGCGGCCACCGGTCGCGTGAGCGGTGCCGCCTCTTTGGGACTGATGATGATCAGGTCGACGCCCTGCTCGATGAACTCCTCGACTTGAGCCCGCTGCGTCAAGGATTGGTTCTGCGCGTCCTTGAACATCACTCTCAAGTTCGGATGCTGGGCCGCCGCCGTCCTCACATCGGCATCCATCTGCACCCGCCACGGCTCGCCGAGGTTGCACTGACTCATACCGATGACCCAGGGATCTTCGGATGTTCCTGCGTGACCGCCGCGCTCCGTCGGGCTGCAGCCGAGCTGCACCAGCGCAATGATCCCTGCGGCCGCCGCGACGCCGCATCTGCTGCCTGCGTGTCCCGTCATCTCACCCCCGCTCCTGCACCCACACGAAGTCGAGGCCGATTTCCGGACGCTCGACTCCGGCGGGAGCACCAGTGAAGATGAACTCCAGCACGTGTGTCCCGGCGGCGATGTTCCTCTGTCTCAGCGTGAAGTTGCGCAACAGCGTGCGGTACGGCCGATGTAGATCCGCCGCCGTTGCGCCGCTGGTGAGCTCGGCCGACTCTCCATCCCACCTGACCTCGACGGTGCCCCCGTTCGGCTCCAACCGGGCGACGAAGTGGATGCGGTGCTCGCCGCTCGCGGCAACCGGCACGTTGAGTCGCAACACATCACCCACGCCGCGCGGCGGCCAGACGAGCAGCCGTCCGCCAGCATAGAGTTGGCCCGACGCGAGCGGCAGCGGAACTCCGCCCGTCGTCTCCTCCGCCTGATGGAACACCGAATTGCGGGCGCCACCCCGTGCTGCTGGTACCCACCCGTCGGGAAGCCGCAGCTCGCGCACGTCCTGCGGCATGATGGCGCTGTGATCGTCGGTCAAGCCGGGCCGGCCGTAGTGGTACCCGACTCGCGCGTAGGAGAACCCCGGCGTTCGCTCGTGGCTGTACAACTCCATGTAGAAGCCGATGCTGCGCTCGAAGGGCAACGGATCGAGTATATGCCAGCGGTAGTTGGTGACGAAGCCGCGGTTGCCGGGGCCGTCGTTGCGTGGCTGACCGCAGTAGGCAAACGTGAAGATGTCGGGAGACGACCAGGAGTAGTTGTAGTAGTCCTCCGAGCCGGTCCCGAACAGCGAAGGCAGCGTATCCTGGTCCACGAACACCTTCTCGTCGCCCTCACCCCACCAGTTCCCGCCCGGCGTGGGGATCGGATTGGGATTGAGGAGAATCGAGGTGGTGCCGACGTACACGCCCTTGCCGCGCGCCACCAGGAACGGCAGGTCCTGCACCGCGTTCGGGTCCGCGATCAGATCGTGGTCCACCCGCCAGCGAGCGCGGAAGTGCATCGAGCGCTCGCGATCCCAATCGTACGGCAGCGACCGAGCTGAGCCCGCCACGCTCACGCTTTGGTCGCCCAGGTTCTCCAGGCGTACCCTCACCGCGTTCTCGAACGGCATCACGAAACGACTGGTCATCGTGCCGTCGGGCAGCACCGAGAACGGCAGCGACTGGTAGGGATTGATGCCTGGAGCCGCGCCGAAGAAATCGCCCAGCGGAGACTCGACCTGAGCGCGGGGATGATCGTCGAAGTGGATGTGCAGCACCGTCTGGCGCAGCGCTCGCTCCAGGTGATCGGCCTCCAGCTTCAACTCCAGCTGCTGCAAGGCGGCCGGACCGTCTACGACGAGGGCATCTACAGACTGCCCCGGTGCCACTTCGACCGTGATGCCGTGAGACTCACTCTGTGCGGGCACCGGCAGTGATGCGTCCGGATCTGCCAGAGCGGCGGTGACCCGGTCGATAGTCTCCGCATAGGTCGCGAGATCCTCGGGACTGAAGGTCACGACTCGCGTTCCGGCCGCATACTTGCGCACCTCGAGCTGATAGAAGTGGATGTGGCTCAGGTTGCCGGTCCAAACGAGCCGCAGCTGCCGTGCAAACGGCATGGGAGCGTAGGCCGCATCTCGCTGATACAGGGTCCGTTCCAGATTCTCACGGTTGAGGCTGCCCGCCTGCGGGTATGCATCCAGCGGTCTGTGGAAGAAGTCGTCGGCCGGGCCATCATAGACCGGTTCGTTCGCTCCATCCAGCCAGAGCTGCACCGATCCGTCGATGGCGGCCGTCCACAGACGCACCAGGGCGCCGGGTCCCTCGACGTCGGCCATCAGGTATTGACCGATGCTGTCCGCACCGGGTTCGCGCAGCACCGCCGCGAATCCTGGAACCGGCTCGCCGCCGAAGCCGTCGGAGTTGGCAAACCAGCCGGGCCCACCCGGTATGCTGCTGCGCCGGTCGTATGAGGAGAACTGGACGGTCTGGTAGGCCGGATCGGGGAACTCCGCCAGGCCAACCAGGTCGATCATCTCCTCGTACAGGCGCCCGGTGGTCACTGTGTCACGCGACGGACCGCAGCCAGCTACCAGCAGGCCGACGAGCGCCAACATCGCTCGCTGGGCGATCATGCTTGTCTTCACTTTGTCTCTCCCGATCACGGTGCTGGTCACACTAGACGATGCGACTTGCGCAGCCCATTGCCGGTGGACTCCCTTCGCGCGCCGCGGTTCGCTCGTCGAGTCGACATCCCAACACGGGCCACCGCTCACCAATGCGCGCTACGGGACCCACCGGCAACGGGCTCGTAGAGCTGGGAGTTCACCGGCCCTCAGTCTCTCGCTCGCTTCCTCCCGCGCTGAAACCACACAGCGCAGATGATGATCGCCCCGGTCAACATCAGGCGCGTCGCCTCCGGCGCGGCGTTGAGCGACAGGATCTTCTGCAGGTAACCGATCGTCAGGACGCCGATCAACGTCAACACCACGCTGCCTTTTCCGCCCGCGAGCGTAGTACCACCGATCACGACCATGGCGATGGCGTCGAGCTCGTACGCCATCCCGGTGTCGGGATCGCCGTGCGTTTCCTGTGCAGCCTGACAGATCCCGGCTACTGCCGCGAAGACACCCGACGTGGCGTATGCAGCTATCAACGTCCGGCGTACGGGGACACCGGAGAGGCGGGCCCCTTCTTTGTTGCCGCCCACGGCATAGATGTACCGTCCGAGCCGCAAGCGCGCCAGCACGATCCAGGTGACGAGCACGCACAAGAGAAACACGATCGTGACGATCGAGATATTGCCACCGATGATTCTGCTGTCGATCATGTCGTAGATCGGCGGGTGTTCGATGAGCCGGGTGCTGCCGTCGGCCTCGGTCACGTAGTTGGTGACCTTCTGGCCGCCGGAGACGACCTTGGCCAGCCCCCGAGCGAACACCATCATCGCCAGGGTTACGATGAACGGCTGGATTCCCATGCGTGCCACAAGCGTGCCCGACACCGAGCCGAGCGCTGCCCCGACCAAGAGCACCAAGGGGATCGCTATGACTGCGGGCCAGCCGTGCGGCAATGTGAACCATGCGAATACCACGGCCGCCAACGCCAGCAGGCTGCTCACCGACAGGTCGATGCCGGCGGTGATGATCACCACCGTCATCCCGCACGCCAAAATGCCGTACACCGAGACCTGCCTCATCATGTCGCGGTGCACGCTCCACCTGAAGAACGCACCGTCGGAATTGAACAGGCAGCCGATGACGATCATCAGCAACAGGGCAAGCAGTGCCCGCGTGACGGGCATGGCCCACAACCGGATCAGCTGCTTGCGGCTGGCCTCCCTCATTCGGATCCTCCTTGCTCGCCGGGCCTCGCGTGCCCCATGGCCGCGGCCATGATTTCATCCTTGGTGGCGGCCCCCCGCCCGAACTCTGCTGCAATCCGGCCCTCGTGCATCACCAGGACCCGATCGCTGAGTGACAGGAGCTCTTCCATCTCAGAAGTGATGAGCAGAATGGAGACGCCCTGCCGGACCCAGTTCCGCATGAGGCGATAGATGTCGGCCTTGGCGCCTACGTCGACGCCCCGTGTCGGCTCATCGAGTAGCAGCACGCGCGGTTCCGGCAAGACACAGCGTGCCAGGTAGACCTTCTGTTGGTTGCCTCCCGAGAGCGTGCGCACCGGTGCATCGAGTGACGGAGCGCTCAAGTTGAACTCATGGGCGAGCTTCTCTACCGCATCGTGCTCTTCATTGCGCCGCAACCATCCTAGACGGCCGCAGAATCGCGCGAGGCTCGCCAGACTCGCGCTGTGCACCACCTCCATCTCGGGCGCTAGGCCGAGCGACTTGCGATCGTTGGTGAGCAGAACGAGACCGTGTTCGACCGAGTCTCGCGGACCGACGATCGTGAACGGCTCACCCAGCAGGCGCACGCTGCCCGCGACGTCCCTGCCCAGAGCGCCGAACAGAGCGTGCAGCAGCTGGCTGGTTCCCGATCCCTGCAGCCCTGCGAGTCCCAGGATCTCGCCGGCTTGCAGCGTGAACGACATGCCGTCGACCAGGAAGCGATCGGCCTGATCGGGATGGGCTACGCAGAGACCGCTGACCTCCAGCGCCGGCGCACCCGATGGGCTCAGCCGCTCGGTTTCCTCCACTGCCAACTCGCGACCCACCATGCGGCGCACGAGTTCGCCCGGCGGCAGCTCGTCTGGCTTTGCCGTGCCCATGCAATTGCCGTCCCGCAGCACCGTGATGCGATCGGCCAGCCGGTAGATCTCCTCCATCTTGTGGGTGATGTACACGATGCCCCGGCCACGGCTGCGCAGCGTGTGGATACGCTCGAAGAGAAACTCGACCTCGCGCTCGTTGAGCGCACTCGTCGGCTCGTCGAAGATGATCACATCGGCGTCTCGGGCCAGTGCTCGGGCGATCTCGAGGAGTTGTTGGCTCGCGATCGGCAGCTCCTCGACCAGACTATGGGGGGCGATCTCGATTCCCATCTCGCCCAGCACACGTACGGTCTCGGACTCCTGGTAAGCGAAATCGATCATGCCGTGTCGCCCCGTGGCCTCATGTCCCAGGAACATGTTGTCGGATACGCTCATCGATGGGATCAGTGAGAGTTCCTGATGAATCGTGGCGATGCCGGTTCGCGCGGCGTCCATTGGATCGGTAAACCGCTGTTGGCGACCGTGCACTTGGAGTTCGCCCGAGAAGTCGTCGATGACGCCGCAGAGGATGTTGATCAGCGTGCTCTTGCCGGCGCCGTTCTCGCCTGCCAGTACGTGCACCTCGCCAGGCTGAAGGGAGAAATCGACGCCGTGCAGGACCTCGACTGGTCCAAATGACTTGCGGATCCCCCGCATGGTGACGAGTGGGCCGGTCGTCATCGGTTGGGGCTCGGTCTCATCTCGGCGGTAGGGCGAGAGTCATCAGCGCACAAGTATATGGCGGGATGTGGGGCTGCGTTAGACCGTGGGACACGGCGAGATGCCCGACCGTGAGCGAGTGGATGGGTGCGCGAGGGGTTGTCAGCTCGAGTGCAGTTGACCTCAGTCTTGGGCCTGAAGCTATCGCGGCATGCCGCTGCAGACTACCGTGATCCTCACATCCTCCCGCTGTGCCCAAGGATACCAGGAATGGCCCAGCTTCAAGCGGATGTCAGGGCGGGTCGTGGAGTCCACGATGAATTGCGCGATCTGGCCCCGATCCACCCAGCCCAGCCGATCTTCCCTGGCCCATACGTGGTATACGTAAACCCGGTCGTCGGTCTGGTTGAATACTTCTACCCGCCATTTTGTGCAGCTGACGGCAGTATCGGCTACCGCCGGCGCGGGAGGTGCTGCCACGGGCCGGGCGCAGGCCAGGCAGTGGATCAGACCCACGCCGGCCAGCGTGAGAATCGGACCACGCAGGGCACGGACTCGAGCGCGGTCACCCGCCAGGGACCCGGTTGCGTTTGACATACGCTTGAAGCTAACTACGGTCAGCCTTTTCCAGCTGGCTGGTGAGTCGGTCAAGCCAGGTGGGGTTGCCGGGCTGACGAGTGACGGCCCGTGTATCTAATCAGTGCTGTGGAGTGAGGTCAGACTTGACGGGAGCGCACGTGTGAACAGCTGCAACGCCATCGGCCTGCGGGGGCTGTCGTGGAACATCTCCTGATCCAACTCACTGGCGTCATCGTGTTGGGGATCGGAGCTTCGTGGCTCTCGTGGCGCTTCCGTCTGCCTTCGATCTTGTTGCTGCTCGTGGTGGGGTTCCTGGCAGGGCCGGTGACGGGATTGCTGGATCCGGACGCCCTGCTCGGCGAACTCCTCTTTCCTGTAGTCTCGCTATCGGTCGCCGTGATCCTATTCGAGGGTGGATTGAGTCTCGACGTCGCCGAGCTGCGAGATATCGGGCGAGTCCTGCGCAACCTGATCACGATCGGCGTACTGGTCACATGGGTCGGTGCAACCCTATTGGCGCGTGCGCTGCTGGGATTCGACTGGGGCCTCGCCACCTTGTTGGGCGCTATTCTGGTGGTGACCGGTCCCACGGTCATCGTGCCGCTGATGAGGCACGTTCGTCCCTCACCGCGCGTCGGATCGGCCATCAAGTGGGAAGGCATCGTCAACGACCCGGTGGGTGCGATCCTGGCGGTGCTGGTGTTCGAAATCATCATCGCCGGTGGTTTGGAGTTCTCGGTCGACACGGCGGCGGTTGTGCTCAAGGCCGTTGGCTCGGGCGTCATCCTGGGATTCGCCGGTGCGGCACTGTTGGTCATTGCCTTGAAGCGCTATTGGATTCCCGACTTCCTGCAGAACCCCGGGGCGCTCGCCGTAGCGTTGGCCGTCTTTGCGGTCGCCAATCTGTTGCAGGAGGAGTCGGGGCTGCTTGCGGTCACTGTCATGGGCTCGGCGCTGGCGAGTCAGAAACTCGTATCCGTCCGGCACATCGTGGAATTCAAAGAGAATCTGCGAGTGTTGCTGATCTCGATTCTCTTCATCATTCTCGCCGCCCGCCTTCCACTCTCCGCGCTGCTTGAAACCGGCGCGAGCGGTCTACTGTTCTTGGGGGGGCTCATTCTGCTGGTCAGGCCGGCGACGGTCGCACTGGCCACACTGGGCACCCGTCTCAACTGGCGGGAGCGGTGCTTTCTGGGGTCCATGGCGCCGCGCGGGATCGTCGCTGCCGCCGTTTCCTCGATCTTCGCCCTCGAACTGGTGCAGTCGGGTTACCAATCCGCCGAGCAGCTCATACCCATCACGTTTCTCGTCATCGTGGGAACGGTGCTGGTGTACGGCGTCGCGGCGGCTCCGGTTGCCCGCTGGCTCCGCGTTGCGTCGCCCGATCCACAGGGTCTGTTGATTGTCGGCGCAGACCCGTGGATCCGGTCGCTGGCGCGAGCACTGCGCGAACAGGGGGTCGAGGTACTGCTGGTAGACTCCAACTGGTCGCACGTGGCGGCGGCCCGTCAGAGCGGGCTACAGGCACACTTCGGCAACGTGCTGGACGAGCAGGCAATGGATGCGTTGGACCTCGATGGCATCGGCCGCCTGTTGGCGCTCACCTCGAACGACGAGGTGAATGCACTCGCCGCACTGCATTTCGGTGAGGTGTTCGGCCGCGAGCGGGTCTACCAGCTCGCTCCCGTCGGCAGCGCGAGCAGTGAAGGTGACCGCACGATACCGCAGCACTTGCGCGGGCGCTACCTGTTCGCGCCCGAAGCGACCCACGATGCCATCACCCAGCGATTCGAAGCGGGTGCGGTGCTCAAGCAGAACACCCTACGACCGGCCTTCACCTATGAGGACTTCCGCGAGCGGTACGGAACGTCAGCGCTGCCGCTGTTCATCGTGCGCGAGCAGGGACAGCTCAGCGTCGTGGCGGCGGCCGATTCGATCAACCCCAAACCGGGGCAGACGCTGATCAGCCTCGTGGACGGACCCCAGGACAGGGCGACAGTGTCGCCCTGATAGTGGCTCATTCTGCTCACCGGATAGTTGCAGTACATTGTCCCGACCAACTCAAACCTTGGGGGGGTAGAATGCTCTCGGAATTGCTCGGTAAATACCACCAGGCAGCCCAAGGAATCATGCGGATCGTCTTTGGGTTCCTCTTCTTCACGCATGGCGCTCAGAAACTGTTCGGTTGGTTTGGAGGGTTCGGCGGTGAACCCGGTGGGACGGCGGAGCTGCTCTCTCGCTTTGGCATCGCAGGGGTGCTCGAGGTCTTCGGCGGCATCCTCATCCTGCTCGGCCTGTTCACGCGCCCGGTGGCCTTCATTCTCTCCGGCCAGATGGCGGTAGCGTATTTCTGGATTCACCTGCAGCGAGGTTT
>Ga0209536_100011399_pt1 | contig 13027 bp, 13 predicted proteins | sample DeeMarSeWOR28_12_FD_187461 | JGI IMG/M metagenome (GOLD analysis project Ga0209536, IMG submission 187461) | Marine sediment microbial communities from White Oak River estuary, North Carolina - WOR-2-8_12 (SPAdes) (version 2) | ecosystem: Environmental > Aquatic > Marine > Intertidal zone >...
TTTTTATCAATTTTTTCTTGTAGATTCTGTGTGTTATTTTGTAAATTTTCTATTTCTTCTTTTCTTTGATCTAGCTCATTGTTTCTCCATTCAATATCTTTTAAACGATCTTGTAATTCTTTTTGTAAAGAACCTATTTGTTTTTCTTTATTTGAAAGATTATTTAATTTTTCATTTAGTTTTTCTTTATTTGTTAATAGTTCAATTCTAAGTTGCTCTGTAAAATCCGTTTTTTCAGCAAAAACCATCTGGTTTTTAGATAATTGTTCAGTTATTTCTCTAATGATATTATTTCTCAATTCAAGATCATTTGTAATAGATTCTATATCCTGTTTTTTAAACTCAATATCTGCTTGTAAATCTTCAATTTGTTTTTTATGTATACTTAATAAATTTGTTTTTATTACCAGCTCTTCTCTAATTTGTTTTAACTCTTCATTATTTTTATTTAACTCATTGTTTTTCCATTCAATTTCATTAATTGCATCTTTTATTTTTTTCTGCAGATCTGTAATTTCCTCTTCTTTTTTATCAAACTTTAACAATACTGTTTGGAAATTTTGAGTAATATTGTTATAATTTTGATTAATTTTATCTGCAAAACTTGATTTTTCAATAAGTTGAAAATGACTATCTCTTAATTGTTTACTAAGGCTTTTAATTATAGTTTCTCGCTCATTTATTTCTTCCTTAGTTTTTTCAAATTCTTCTTTTAAAAGGTTATATTCATTATTTTTATAATCAAAAGTATTTTTAATATTATTTAATTCTTCCACAACACCACTTAATTGTTTTTCCCTCTCTTTTAAGACAGATGTTGCTTCTTGGGCTTCAGAGGTTTTATCTTCAATTAAATTATTTAGTTTCTTTATTTTCTGTGTCATTAACTTAATATTTAGACCAAGTTTTTCTAATATTTTTTCTTTATTAGAGAGTTGCTTTCTAAGTTTTCTTAACTCTAAAATTTTTATAGTCTTTTTTTGTTCATCAAGCTCTTCTTTTAAATTCTGAATAAAATTTTGTTTTTTCTGCATTTCTTTGTTTTTTTTATCTACTTCATCTTTAATTTTTCCTATCTTTTCATCAATGAGCATTACTCTTTTTCTAAGATTTTCAAAATCACTATTTTTTTTCTTCAATTTCTGTTTTTTATCAGAAAGTTCTAAACTTAGATTTTTAAAATTTTTTTCTTTTTCTATAAGAAAGTTTTTACAGTTTTCAAGCTCAGTGATACTTTTTTCAAAACCCGCTTTTAAATTATTTATAGTTTTATCTTTATTTTCTATTAATATTCTAATAGCTTCCAATTCATTATTTTTTTCTGAACTATCTTCTCTTTTTTTATTTAGTGCATTTTCAATTTTTTTTATATTATGAATATACTTCATACTAATCTATCTCATCGTAGCATATATTGGTAATAAATTTACTTTTATTTAATGTAAATTTTTCTTAGTTTTACTCTTGTTTAATTGAATTTCTTTGCGGTGATTGTTCTATTACTGTAAAAATTTATCTTTTTTATTAGTTATTTAGTTGTAAATGTATAATTAATGAAAATTAGCATTTTCTCTGTTAATGTTAATCGAAGATCTAGTTTCAACCCATCACATATCCCATATTTCTAATTAGTAAATAAATGTATATTCGTTTATATAAATATATCTTAATCAGGTGCTTATGCAGGTGCATATCCCTTCTGTTAAAATAAATTTTTATCAATTAATTTTTTTATCCTGTAAAACTTAATTATTTAACAAAAATTTAAATATAAAAAAATATTATATATATTTAATGATGAATAATAAATTATTTTCTAGTTTTAATTTATTAATTGTATTCTTAATTTTAATTTCAATTATATCTCCAATATCATTAGGTTATCAACAATTTTTAAATAATAAAACAAAAGAAACACAAGTTAAATATGATCTTTTAATAATTACTGCAGATGTTTTTTCAGAATATTTACAACCGCTGGTTAATCATAAGAATAAAAATAATATAAAAACAATTATTACAACTGTTGAAGAAATTTATTCTCAGATTTACTGGATAGGAAAGGATGATGCAGAAAAAGTTAAATATTTTATTAAAGAAGCAAAGGAAAACTGGCAAATAAAATATGTACTACTTGTTGGAGGCCGAAAAGATCAATCTGAGATTGAAACTTGGTGGATTCCAGTAAGATATTCACATCTTAGTAGACCATATGATTCATGGCCTGAAAATAAATTTTTAACTGATTTATATTTTGCAGATATTTATGACTCAGATGGAAATTTTAGTAGTTGGGATGATAATGATAATGGTATCTTTGGGGAATGGCCAATAGGTGAATCTGCTTTGGATATTCCTGATTTATATCCTGATGTTTGTGTTGGTAGATTACCATGTAGAAATATTTATGACGTTAAATTTGTTGTTAATAAAATAATTCACTATGAAAATAGTGTTTTTGATGATTCATGGTTTAAAAAAATGGTGGTAGTTGCTGGTGATACTTATCCTGAAAAAACAGATTATATAGATGGTGAAAATTATACTCAGCAAGCTCTTGATATTATGTCTGATTTTGAATCAGTTAAAATTTGGGGTTCTCTAAACAACCTTAAAACTAGAAATATTCTTAAAGCTATTAATCAAGGGTGTGGTTTTATATTTTTTTCAACACATGGTGGACCTGGTTCAGTTTCTACTCATCCACCTTATAATAGTGATGAGTGGATTGGCAGATTTGGTCTTAGAAATATACCTTTTTTATTTAATTATAATAGACTTCCAGTTTGCACAGCAGCTAGTGGTTGTTTTGTTAGTATGTTTAATGTAAGTCTTGGGCATTCTGATTGGTTATATTGGCATGGTTTTCCTTATAATATACCTCGTTGTTGGAGTTGGTCCTTAGTTAGAAAACCTTTTGGGGGATGTATTGGTGTTATAAGCTCTACTGCTTTTAGCTATGAATCACCAGATATAGATAGCGGCGTTGGTGGTTGTGAATGGTTAGATATTCATTTCTATGAAAAATACGCAAAAAACAATATAAAAATTTTAGGTGAATGTTGGTCAAATACTATTACTAGTTTTTTACAAAACTTTACAATAAACTGGTCTGATACTAGTAATAAAGGTGATGCTATTATAGTAAAAAACTGTCAACAATGGTTATTAATCGGTGATCCAAGTTTAAAGATAGGTGGGTACAACTAATTTTGTTTTTTATCTTAATTAGTTAAACCAAATAATTATTTTTTTAAATTCTTTTTAACTTGAAAAACATAACGAGTTGGGATACGCTTTTTTTTACCAGTCCAATAACCGCAATTGCCGCATCTAAATTCTATTGTTACTTCTCCGCCCCAGATTGTAAGATTTTTAACATTTTTTAGGTTGTTACCGCATACGGGACATTTATTCATTGTTTTATGTGGATCACCTTCCCGGGAGTGAATATCTAATTTTATAAAATGACTATTTATCGCAATATTTCTAAGCCTGCTGTTACTAACACCATAGTTTTTATTTTTTGTTTTCAGTTCTTTTTCAACAAGATTTTTAAGTTTCAACTGAGAATTAATAGTTCTATGTTTTGTAAATATTTTTTTAAGAGCTTTTTGAACCTGTTCATCTGAAGGTATATGATAACTCATAAATGCTGAAAAGATATATTTTTTCTATTTATATTGTTTTATAAAGAAATAGTTCTGAGTAAATCTGTTCTACTGATTATTCCAACTATTTTTTCATTTTCAATTAAAGGCAGCATACCAATATTATTTTTTAACATAATAATTGCTGCTTCATAAGCATATATATTTGGTTGAATCCATATGGCTGGTTTTTTCATAACATCTTCTATAAGTAATTCTTCAAGCTGATGTTTCTGTCTGCCTAATGGAAATGAACTTTTAAGATTAGCTAAAGCAAAGGCTATCTCATTATCACTTATTATTCCAACTAGTTTTCCATCTTTAAAAACAGGTAATCTTGCAATATTATGATCAACCATAATACGCCTAGCATGAATAACACGGTCATCAGAAGAAACAGTAATAATTTTCTTATTCGCAAGTTCACTTACTTTCTTTTTACTTTTAACAAAGGGTAATAAATCTGCTTTTGTAATTACCCCTAAAAGTTTTGCATTTTCTGTAACACATAGCATTGTAGGTCCTGGTTCACCTACTTTTTCAAGTATTTTTTCAACTTCTGTTTCAGGATGAACACATTCAATGTTTTTATCAGTTACACTTGACGCATGTAGTCTTGATGGAGGTACTCCTTTTTTACGAATTGATCCAAGTTTATATGCAATTATATTATCGGTTACTAATCCGACTAACTTTTTTTCTTCTAAAACGGGTATTTTTGTTATTTCATGTTTTTTCATAAGATGTAACACATGTTTTAGATTTTCATCTTTATCAACTGCTATAATATCTTTTGTCATAACCTCTTTAACTTTCATATCTTTTCCCTCTTAATAACAAAACAATTTTTATTATTCATATTTTAATAAATCTACACAGCTTTCACATAACAACTTACCATCAACATTTTTAAGATTAGTTGATAGAACTCCACAATCTTCACATTTACCAGAAAATATCTGATCTTTATAATGTGCTTCATCCCTTACAGTTATATCATGCCACTCCCTAGATATTTCATGGAGAACTGGTGAAATCCTTGAAATATCTTTCTGTGTAATAATACCAATTAATTCATTGTTTTCAACAACAGGAAGTCTACGAACATTACATTTACCCATAGTTTTCATTGCTTTTTCAAGAGTAAAAAAAGAATCAATAATTATAACTGGAGTTGACATAACATCTCTTATTTTAACATCTTTGGGATTTTTTGTTTCTGCAACTACTTTTTTAATTATATCGCTTTCTGTAAGTATACCTATAGGTAGGTTTTTTTGTACAACTAGTACATTTCCTATTTTTCTTTTTTTCATTAATTTTGCTGCATCTAAAACTTTTAAATCAGGATCAATTATTGCTAGGTTTGTACTCATCGCTTCCTTTACAATTATCTCATGACTCATATTTTTTCCCACTCGAACTATTTTTGATACCAAACATTAATACCTATTGCGGTATTTTATATTTTCACATGTCTGCAAGTCAATATGAACGTGAACTTAAAGCTATATTTGAAGGAGATGCAAAAATTATTTCTAAGATTACAAAAACTTGTACAACATTTGAAAAAGATAATTATTTAAAAATCTCAACAAAACCATTTGCAGTTATAAGAGCTGCAGGCTCACTTGGAATAGATTTAGTTGCAGTAAGGGGTGATGTTACTTTTTTAACAGAAGTTAAAACAAGTATTGATAATACACTTCATTTTAGCAGCAACAGCGGTAAACCACAAAAACAAGCAGAAAAAATGATTAAAATATGTGAAAATACAAAAACGCTACCAATTTATGCATTTAGAACCAAAAATATCAGGGGTGACAGCTGGCGTATATTTACGCTTGACTTTTTTGGTTTAGAAGGTAGACTTAGTGTTGTTCATAATAGGTTACCAAAAATAAAACGTAGTAATAATGGTAATTTTGTTATGAGATGGGAGGAAGGTATGCCTCTATCTGATTTTATATCTTATTTATGTAAATAAAAAAAGTTATGGAAACGTTTTTAGAACCTTTCTATATTCATGCTATGCTGATTAAAATGAAAAAAATGCTCGTTGCATATGATGGATCAGATGCTTCAAAAAAAGCAATTGAATTAGTTAAAAAATGTGCTAATAAAGAAGATGAAATAATACTCCTTACGGTAGTTCCTGCAGAACTGGCAGAGTCTTCTTTTACAAAAATGCTTCTTCCCACAATAGATTTAAGTAGTATAGTTAAAAGTGGTAGTTTTAAAGATAAAGCACGGGAATCATTATCCAAAGTTGTTAAAGATTTTGAAAATCATGTTTCAAAAGTAAATGTTGCAGTTGAAGACGGAGATCCAGCTGATGAAATTTTAATAACTGCAAAGAAAGCAGATGCAGATATTATAGTAGTAGGATACAAGGGATATGGTAAAGAAGGTCGTTTTCTACTTGGTAGTGTCACAGATAAAGTGGTTCGCCATGCAGCTATATCTGTTCTTGTTGTAAGATAAAAACATTAATAACAGCCTTTATTTATCCCATTTTTTATTTATGCATCCTGTAGAAGATATAAGAGGAAGTAAAAGCCAAATTTTAAAAGGAAAAATAATAATATTAGCAGTAACTGGTAGTATTGCTGCCGTAGAAACAATAAAACTTTCTCGAGAATTAATATGTCATGGAGCAGAAATAATACCAGTACTCAGTCCTTCTGCAATTAAATTTGTCCATCCAGATAGTTTATGGTTTGCAACAGGAAAAAAACCAATCATAGAACTCACTGGCGAAACAGAACATGTAAGCTATATTGGTAAAGTAAAAAAACCAGCGGATATGCTTCTTATATGCCCTTGCACCGCAAATACAATCTCAAAAATTGCAAATGGAATTGATGATACAAATGTTACCACTTTTGCTACAACTGCAATCGGCTCAAAAAAACCAGTTATAATTGTTCCCGCTATGCATTTATCAATGTACGAAAATAAAATAATACAAAAAAACATAAAAAAAATTAAAGATATAAATATAACTTTTATTGAACCTTTGATTGAAAAAAACAAGGCAAAAATGCCGGATATCACTAAAATCATAGCTAATGTTATAAAAAATATTGGAAAACAAGATTTGCTTGATAAAAAAATACTTGTTATTGGTGGACCAACATCTGAAAAAATAGATGAAATAAGATGTATAACTAATCGCAGTTCAGGTAAAACCGCAGTTTCTCTAGCAAAAAATGCTTTTTTCAGAGGTGCAGATGTAGAACTATGGTATGGTTTAGGTTCTGAACCAGTACCAAATTATATTAGTAAAACTGATTTTATTTCTATAAATGATATTCTAAAACTTATTACAAGAAATAACCTGAAAATTTATGATTCAATTATACTTTGTGCAGCAATTTCAGATTATATTCCCTTAAGACATAAAGGAAAAATTTCATCAGAAAAAGAAAAATTAATAATTAAATTAAAAAAAGCCCCTAAAATAATATCTTTACTACGTAAAAAATCACCGAATTCGAAAATCATAGGTTTTAAAGTTGAAGATAAAAAAGATAAATTGCCTAATAAAGCAGAGAATCTACTAAAAAATAATAAACTTGATTATGTTATAGGAAACACGATTTCTGGATTTGAAAGTAAGGAAAACAAAATCTGGATTTTTGATAAAAATCGTAAAACCTTTTACAAAAAAGGAAAAAAAGATAACCTTTCAAACATAATTTTAGATCTTATAAAATAAAGTGGAAAAACATATGATAGCTAAAGCATTTGCACCAGGACATATATCTGGTTTTTTTGAACCAGTTTTACACCATGAAGATTTAATGCATACTGGTTCAAGAGGTGCAGGTTTTAGTATATCTCTTGGCGCTTTATCAGAAGTAATGGTTGGAGAATCGCAATCAAATGATATACAAATTTTTATAAACGGTAAAAGATCATATGCACAAGTTACTAATCTAGCATTAAAAAATATTATAGGTAATAATTCTTTAAATGTTGTTGTTAAAACCCAATTGGATTTACCTACCAGTCAGGGTTTTGGTATGAGTGCAGCAGGAGCACTTAGCTCATGTTTAGCTTTATGCAAATGTTTTAACTTTCCTTCTGAACATGCTTTAAAAGCAGCCCATGCCGCAGAAGTTCAACTCAGAACAGGTCTCGGTGATGTAGTTAGTAGTTATTTTGGAGGTCTTGAAATTCGAAAAAGTGCTGGTTTGCCCCCATGGGGCTTTATCGAACATATTCCTGGTAAGTTTGAACTTGTTTTATGTGTTATCGGTAAAAAAATTGATACAAAAAAAATTTTAAATAATCCAAATATTGTTAAAAAAATATCTGAATATGGTAGAATTTGCACTCAAAAATTACTTGAAAAACCATCAATTGAAAACTTTTTTTACCAATCTCAATTTTTTACAAAAAAAATATGTCTTGCAGATAAAAAAACTTATCAAGCAATTAACACTGTAAAAAACCTTGGTAATGCTAGTATATGTATGCTTGGTAACAGTATTTTTGCCACAGGTAATACAGAAAAACTATGTCGTGTTTTATCAGTTTTTGGAAAAGTATATATCTGTTGTATTGATGAATATGGAGCTAGAATTATAGAAAAATAAAATCAGTATTTTTGAATTATTTCAAGATATTTTTTAACTCCAAATTACCAAACATGTTTTATATAATAAAAAGATTCCAATTGTTTTACCATATTGGAAATTAACCTATTAATATATTTGGGTCTAATTGAGCTTAATTAAAAAAAATTTAACTATTTAAATAAATTAAGTTTAATAAGTAATCAATGAGGTTAAAATGATAAAAATATATAAAACAATTAACAGAAAAATAAAAGAAATTGATTCTTATACAAAAGATAGTTGGGTTAATATTACTTACCCAAAAAAAGAAGAACTTGAAAAAATATCAAAAGAATTAGATATTCCTTTAGATTTCTTAACAGATCCAACTGATATTGATGAACGAGCACGTATAGAAATAGAAAATAAGACAATCCTAAATGTTCTAAGAATACCTTGTTTTGAAGTAGATGAAGTTGAGATACCTTTTACTACAGTACCACTTGGTATAATTTTTACAGATGATATAGTAATAACAATATGCTTAAAAGATACTGAAGTAATTGATGATTTTATAAAAGATAAAGTAAGAAATTTTTCTATAATTAATAGAACCAGGTTTTTATTACAAATATTACTTAAAACCTCGATGTTGTATTTGAAATATTTAAAAGAGATTAATCGCAGAACTTCTTCGATAGAAAAAGAGTTACATAAAGCAATGAAAAACGAGGAGTTAATTAAGCTTTTAAACATTGAAAAAAGTCTGGTTTCATTTACTTCATCACTAAAGTCAAACGAATTAATGATGGAAAAACTTCAAATTGGTAAAATAATAAAAATAAATATTGAAGACAAGGATTTTCTTGAGGATGTAATTATTGATAATAGACAAGCAATTGAAATGTCAAATATCTATAGTAATATTTTAAGTGGTATGATGGATGCATTTGCCTCTGTAATATCAAATAATCTAAATGTTGTTTTAAAATTTTTAACATCTGTAACTATAATATTAATGATACCTACCCTGGTGGCAAGTATTTATGGTATGAATGTTGAATTACCATTTCAACGTTCCCCGCAAGCTTTTGGTATAACGATGGTTATTTCACTAGTTTTTTCTATAATCGGTGTTTTGATCTTTATGAAAAGAAGATGGTTTTAAACCTTATCCATATTTTTTATAGATAACATGACCTATATCTTTCCCAGATTATATCAGTATTATCTTGAATAGATTTTAAAGTTTTTTCATCCCTAACTGGTGTAAAAAGATGTTTGAAACGACCTTGATACTTAATCCATTCTTCAATAGGTTTTGGCTTTAACTTTTTCTCAAGTAAAAGCTTACTTTTACCATTAAAAGTCATTTTTTCATTTTCAAATTCATAAAGTGCCCAAGCACCGGTTTCAACCGCTAAAGTCCCCATTTCAACCGTTTTTTCCATAGGGAAACGCCAACCTGGTGGACAAGGTGCAAGAATTTCTATATACTTTGAACCCTTGATGCTTTTTGCTTTTTTAACTTTGTTATATAAATCTTCAGGGTAAGATACACATGTTTGGGCGGCATATGGGATATGATGAGCACGAATTATATCACCCATTTCTTTACGATTTTCTGTTTTCCCTCCAACAGTAGTCGTTGTCCAAGCTCCAAGAGGTGTTGCACCACTACGTTGAATACCTGTATTAGAATAAATTTGATTATTATAACAAATATAAATAAAATTTGTTTGCCGCTCTATTGCTCCTGAAAGAGCTTGGATGCCAATATCATATGTTCCACCATCACCTGCCCAAGCTACAACCGTGGTATCTTTTTTGCCTTGCATTCTAAGTCCTGCTTCAACACCTGATGCTCCAGCAGCGGCTGCTTCAAAAGCAATATTCATGACAGGTATATCAAAACATGTTTTAGGATATAAACTTTCAATAACTGCTGTACAACATGCAGGAACAATCATAACAGTATTTTTGCCAAGTGCTTTAAAAACTGTTCTTAATGCCATTGTAGCAGGACAACCCGGGCATGCAGCACTACCTGATAGAACACATTCAGTATCAGGAATATCCTTTATCGCCATTTATGCTTTCACCTCTTTAAAACCATACCAGATAGTATCTTTGAATTTTCCTTTAATCGATTTTTTATACATATCTATTATATGATTGTATGTAACGTCTTTTCCACCAAGTCCTGCTATAAAACCAGTAACTTTAACATCAGATTTTTTATACAAAGCACTTTTAACTTCTGTGAATAATGCTCCTTCATTACCACATGAAATATTTCTATCGATTATAATTAAATCTGCTTTTTTTGAAAGTTTAACTATTTCCTCATTAGGAAATGGTCTAAAAGTTCTAATACGTGCAAGTCCTATTTTGTATCCTTCTCTTCTAAGGTTATCAATAGCAACTTTACTTTCAGCAGCAATTGCACCCATTGCTAGTAGAATTGTTTCAGCATCTTCGCATTTATATTTTTCTATTAGATCACCATTGAAGCGACCAAATTTGTTTTCCCATTCTTTTGTAATTTTAGGAATAAGTTTTTTTGCATTTTCATGAGCATCTTGCATAGCTCGACGTATTTTTTCATAATGTTCAGGCATTATGATATTTCCAAAAGTAATCGGATTTTTTGGATCTACTTTCCATAGAGGTTTGTATCTACCAAGACAATCATCAATTTCTTTTTGAGTTGGGATTTCTGCAGGCATTGATGTATGTGACAAAATAAATGCATTATAATTTATCATTACTGGTAGAGCAACATCTCTGTTTTCACCTAGTTTAAATGCTTGTATAACGGTATCAAAAATCTCTTGGTTACTACTGCAATAAAACTGTATCCATCCAGTATCTCTCTGACTGATGCTATCATTTTCATCAGCCCATATATTCCAGCCAGGTCCTACTACACGGTTAATGTTACACATGACAACAGGAAGACGAGCAAGTGCTGCCCAATGAAGCATTTCATGCATGAGTAAAAGACCATGTGATGATGTTGCTGTGAATGTTCGTACACCTGTAGCTGCTGCACCAATACATGCACTCATAGCAGAATGCTCACTTTCAACACATATGAATTCACCTTTGTATTCACCTGATTTTATAAAACTTGCTATAGCTTCTACAACTGTTGTTTGTGGTGTAATTGGATATGCAGCAACAACATCAGGTTTTGCCATAACTGCTGCTTTTGCAGCAATATAATTTCCAGTGTTAATCATAATGTTTTTCATTGTTGTCCCTCTCTTACCATAGTTATTGCTTTTACATTACATACATTTGCACATATACCACATCCTTTACAATAATTCATATCAATTTTTACTGAGCCATCTTTTTTTTTCTTAACAGTACCTTCTGGACAATATATCCAACAACGGAGACATTTAACGCATTTATCTTTATTTAAAATTGGTTTAAAGACTCTCCAGCTACCTGTTTTACCCATCGATCCTTCTTGCGGATAAGATATGCTTGTTACAACATTGTATTTTTTACTCAAAAATTCACCTCAGTTGAATCATAAGCATCTTGTGTTGCTCTTATATTTTGTTTTCCTTGTTCACCTTTCCATTTTTCTTGTATAACACTTTGTATTGATTTTAAAGTGACTTTATCAAGTACTTTTGGTAATGCTCCAAGAATTGGTGTATTTACAACAGGTATTCCTCCAACAAGAATATCATATTTTATTGCAACTCCTGTTGCATCAACTGTTGCAACTTTATATTTTTCTGAAAAAGGATAACCATTTGGTTTTTTACGAGTATTTATTAATATTTTTCCATCTTTTTTTAAACCTTTTAGTACGTCTACAATTTTCATTATACTTTCATCTTGGACTATCACAATGTCTGGATTGTATATCTCACTTCTAAGATTTATTTCATCATCTGATATTCTTGCAAATGCACGTACTGGAGCTCCTCTTCTTTCAGCTCCGAAAAAAGGGAATGCTTGTACTCCTTTATTTTTATCTTTTAATGCTGCTGCAACTAATAAGTTTGCAGCTGTCACAGAACCTTGTCCTCCACGTCCATGAAACACTATTTCTACTAAATATTTTGATGGCACTATAATACACTCCCGAAACTGGGAATATAAATACCACATATAACTGTTTTGAATCTATTTAATATCATGTAAATATCCTAAAAAACTTATTTTTATAATGGATATTTTTGTAAAATATCTGTTTTTGATATTATCCCTACAGTTTTTCCATTTTTTACCACCAGAATTGCAGGATATATCTTAAGCATTTCATTAACAAGGGTTATATTTGTATCTTCAGGTATAGTTGGTAGTGCTTCATCCATTATACTTTTTATTTTTAAATTCTTATTTTTTATCTTATCATATTTTTTTATAAATAACTCCTCAGAAATGCTTCCAACTAAAACTTTGCCTTTAAAAACCGGCATTTGTGATATTGCATTTTTAACCATTAAATCCAAAGCTTTATCTATAGTCTGCTCTTCTTGTATTGATATTATTTTTCTTGAAAAAACATCTTTAGCTTTTATTTGATCATGTTTTCCAGCAATCTCTTGTTCAAGAGTAATTAGTATTTTTCTTGCAATTGTGTATGATGGCTCTATCTTTGCATTTTCTATTTTCGTAATTATAGATTGACTAACACCTGCAAGTTTTGCAAGTTCTGCTTGTGTTAATCCTAATTTTTGTCTCATTTTTTTAATTTTTTTTAACTCTTCAAGCATGTTTATAATAATAATATCTAAGTTTTTATTCTTATTGGAATAAATATCATAGAATAAATTCCAATTA
>Ga0209536_100011400_pt1 | contig 13024 bp, 10 predicted proteins | sample DeeMarSeWOR28_12_FD_187461 | JGI IMG/M metagenome (GOLD analysis project Ga0209536, IMG submission 187461) | Marine sediment microbial communities from White Oak River estuary, North Carolina - WOR-2-8_12 (SPAdes) (version 2) | ecosystem: Environmental > Aquatic > Marine > Intertidal zone >...
GCCGCTTCGGGCCGCCCACGAAGCTGGCGTGCAGCAGCTCCGCGTCGCCGTCCGGCTCGATCGAGACCAGCCGCTCCGCGAACTGGCGCCAGAAGATCCGCAGGTCCATTCGCGCCAGGTGCGACCCCAGGCAGAAGTGCTCGCCCACGCCGAATCCCAGGTGCGGGTTTGGACTGCGGTCGATGCGGAAGCGGAAGGGGTCCTCGTAGACCTCCTCGTCGCGGTTCGCCGAGGCGTAGAAGAGCGCCGCCGAATCTCCCTGACGGATCGTCTGACCCCGCAGCTCGTAGTCGCGAGTCGCCGTGCGCGAGAAGTGGTTCACCGGCGTCGTCCAGCGCACGATCTCGTCGGCGGCCGTGTCGACCAGCGACGGGTCGCGCTTCAGCTTCTCGAGCTCTTCGGGGTGCTCGAGGAAGGCCATCAGCCCGCTGGAGATGGCGTTTCGCGTCGTGTCGTGGCCGGCCACCATGACCAGGAAGTAGAGGGAGAAGAGCTCGAAGTCGGGGACCGGCTCCCCGTTCAGCGTGGCCTGGGCCAGCACCGTCGAGAGATCCTCCCGCGGGTTCTTGCGCCGGTCGTCGGTGATCTCCTTCAGGTAGGTGAAGGCCCGGGTGATGAAGGCGAGGCGCTGCTCCGGCGTGTCGCCTTCGAGCTGGAAGTCCGGGTCTTCGAGGCCGAAGTTCTGGTTCGTCACCTCGAGGACGAAGTCCTCCTTCTCCCGCGGGATGCCGAGGATCTCGGTGATCATGCGCAGGGGCTGGAGCGCCGCGACGTCGCGCACGAAGTCGCACCGGCGCTCGCTGCCGTCACCGGCGAGGTCGTCGAAGATGTCGCGGGTGATCTCCTCGAGGCGCGCCTCGAGCCGATGTACCGCGCGCGGCGTGAACCACTTCGACACGAGGCCCCGATAGGCCCGGTGCTCCGGGGGATCCATGTTGACGAGCATGCGCAGCGGCGGGTCCTCGACGAGACCCTCGTTCGCCGACTCGCCGCCGGGCGCAATCGCCTCGGGGAAGAGGATGAAGCGTCCGGCGCTCCGAAACACGTCGGGCTGCTTCGAGACCTCGATGATGTCGGCATGGCGGGTGATGGCCCAGAAGGGCAGATAGCCTTCGGGTCGCATGAAGTGCACCGGCGACTCGCGGCGCAGGCGCGTCCACTCGGCGTGGGGGTAGCCGCGTTCGCCGTAGCCCCGCGCACTGATCACATCCAGCTGATCGAGAGGGAGGGACTCGACGTCCATGTCACTCCTCCGGATTCGGGCTCGCCTGCCCGATCGTTTCGGCTAGCGCCCCGTCCACTTCGGCTCGCGCTTCTCGGCGAAGGCGCGCGGTCCTTCCTTCGCGTCTTCGCTGGTGAAGACCTTGCCCATGAGCGGCCCCTGCATGGCCCAGCTCTCCTCTTCGCTGAGGCCGCGGGTCTGGCGGATGATCTGCTTGCTCGCCGCCACGCCCAGGGGCGCATTGCGGGCGATGCGCTCCGCCAGCTCGAGGGCGACCTCGGCCGCCTTGCCGGGCTCGGCGAGACGCGCGACCAGTCCCCACTCCTTCGCCTCCTCCGCCAGGATCGGGTCCGAGGTGAGCGCCATCTCCATGGCCACGCCGTAGGGCACCCGGTTGGGCAGGCGGAAGAGTCCGCCACCGGCGGCGAAGAGGCCCTTGTTCACCTCGGGGATGCCGAGCTTCACGCCCTTCGCGGCCACGATCAGGTCGCAGGAGAGCGCGATCTCCAGGCCGCCGGCCAGCGCGAAGCCCTCCACCGCCGCGATCAGCGGCTTCTGGGCCCCCTTCTGAAGGAAGGTGTTGAAGCCCTTCGGCGGCCCCTCCTTCGCAAAGGCCTTCAGGTCCATGCCGGCGCTGAAGCCGCCGTCCGCGCCGGTCAGCACGCCGGCGGTGAGGCCGTCGTCGGAGTCCAGGTCCTCGATGGCCGCCACCAGGGCCAGGCCCAGCGCGCTGTTGACCGAGTTCTTCGCCTCGGGGCGATTCAGGGTGATGAGACGCACCCGGCCGTGGGTCTCCGTGAGGATCTCGTTCGCCATGGGAAAGCTCCTCCGATCACTTCGGGGGCATGCGGATGCCGCCGTCGACCCGCAGCGTCTCGCCGTTCATGTAGTCGTTGGTGATGCACTCGGCGACCATCGAGGCCAGCTCGCTTGCGTAGCCGAGGCGCTTCGGGAACAGCACGTTGCGACCCAGGTTCGCCTTGAACTGATCCGAGCCCTCGCCCTTGCCGTAGATCGGCGTGTCGATCAGGCCCGGCGCGATGCAGTTCACCCGGATCCCGATGGCCGAGAGGTCCCGCGCCACGGGCAGCGTAAGCCCGACGATGCCGCCCTTCGAGGCCGAGTAGGCCGCCTGCCCGATCTGGCCGTCGAAGGCGGCCACCGATGCGATGTTCACGATCGCACCGCGCTGCCCGTCGTCGTCGATCGGGTCCTGCTGGGACATGGCGGCGGCGGCCTGGCGCAGGCAGTCGAAGCTGCCGATCAGGTTCACCCGCAGCACGAGCTCGAACTGCTCGAGGGGGAAGGGCTTCCCCTCCCGGTTGACCGTGCGGTTCGCATTGCCGATGCCCGCGGCGTTGACCAGGGCGCGCAGCGGCCCGAGCCCGAGGGCCCCGGCGACGGCGGCCTCGACCTGGCTCGTGTTGGTGACATCCGTCTTCACGAACTCGCCCTTGAGCTCCGAGGCGATGGCCTTGCCCTTCTCCTCGTTCAGATCGGCGATGAGCGGCTTCGCGCCCAGCAGCGAGAGCCGGCGTGCGCTGGCCTCCCCGATGCCCGAGGCGCCTCCCGTGACGAGTACCGATGCTCCTTCCAGCTCCATCTACTTGATCCTCTCGATGAGGGTCGCGTTGGCCATGCCACCGCCCTCGCACATGACCTGGAGGCCGTAGCGGCCGTCCCGTCGCTCGAGCTCGTTCACCAGCGTGGACATGAGCTTCGTTCCGGAGCAGCCGAGCGGGTGCCCGAGGGCGATGGCGCCACCGTTCACGTTGACCTTGTCCATGTCGGCGCCGGTCTCCTTCTGCCAGGCGAGCACCACCGACGCGAAGGCCTCGTTCACCTCGAAGAGGTCGATGTCTTCGATCGAGAGCCCGCTGCGCTTCAGGATCTTCTCCGTTGCGGGAATCGGGCCGGTCAGCATGGTGACCGGATCGGCACCGGCGACCGAGAAGGAGTGGAAGCGCGCGCGGGGCTTGAGGCCCAGCTCCTTCGCCTTCTCGGCGCTCATGATGAGCACCGCCGAGGCGCCGTCGCTGATCTGCGAGCTGTTGCCCGCCGTGATCTTGCCGTCTTCCTTGAAGGCCGGCCGCAGGCCCGCCAGCTTCTCGGGCGTGGTGCCGTGGCGGATGCCCTCGTCCACGGTCATCAGGCTCTCGACGCCGTCGTCGTCCACCACCGGGACGGGCACGATCTCGGCCTCGAAGCGCCCGTCCGCCGTGGCCTGCTCGGCCCGCTGCTGGGAGAGGGCGCCGAAGGCGTCAAGGTCCTCGCGAGTGAGGTTCCACTGGTCGGCGATCATGTCGGCGCCGATGCCCTGGGGCGGGAGACCCGACTCCTTGTAGCGCTCCATCATGTCCTTCGGGAAGGGGAAGTCCATGCCCTTCACGACGGAGGCACCCATCGGCACCTTGGTCATGACCTCGACGCCCGCCGCGATGGCGATGTCGTAGGCGCCGGACATCACACCCTGGGCGGCGAAGTGCATGGCCTGCTGGGAGCTGCCGCACTGCCGGTCGACCGTGGTCCCCGGCACCGACTCGGGCCAGCCCGCGGCCAGGACGGCGTTGCGGGCGATGTTCAGGGACTGGGGACCGACCTGCATCACGCAGCCCATGACCACGTCGTCCACCAGGGCCGGGTCGAGCTTGTTGCGCTCGGCGATGGCCTTCAGAACGTGGGCGGCCAGGGCGGCCGGGTGCCAGTTCTTGAGTTTTCCCTCTCGCTTGCCGCCCGGGGTTCGGATGGCGTCGATGATCACGGCTTCCTGCACGGTTCTGTTCTCCAGTTTCAGGGGTTGTGGATGGGGACGGGACTGTCGAGGGCCCCGAGTACGAAGGACGTCGCCAGCTCGACGAGTGCAGCGCGCTCGATCCGGGTGCGGTGGACGCAGAGCGCGACGATCGAGAAGATCGCCATCTGGACCAGCGTCTGGGCCTCGTCCCGGGAGAGCTCGGGGCGTACGGCCATCAGGCGGTGACACCAGGTCTCCCGGAGGGTGCGCTCCTTGCGTCGAAGCGGCTGGGCAACCTCCGGATCGAGGTTGCGGCTCTCGAGGACGTAGCAGGCGTTCATGTCGGCGTTCTCGAGCACCACCCGCGCGTAGGCCCGCACCAGCTCTTCGAGCGCGGTCTCGGGGGTCTGGGCGTCGTCGGCCAACGCCTCCTTCATGCCGGTGGCGATGCGGCCGGCGCCCTCCCGGATCGCCTCCTCGAGCACCTCCTGCTTGGTGGCGAAGTGCGAGTAGATGGCGGTCCCGGCCACGCCGGCGGAGGCGCCGATGTCGTTGATCGAGGTGGCGTGGAAGCCGCGCTCGCGAAACAGGCGGAGTGCGGCCGCGAAGATCTCGGCGCGGCGCGACGGGCGCCCGCGTCTCGCGGTCTCGGGCGTGCGACGTGCGGCTCGGGAGGGGGTGGGGGGCATCGGCAGCCGATTATCTTAGTGGCCACTCAGAAATGTGCAAGCGAGCGGGGCGCGGGCGGCCGGGCCTTCCGTCCGGCCTGTTCGCGCGCCGTCCGGGAGCGATCCGGGGGCCGTCGGTCTACGCTCTGCGGCCACGCCCGCGCATCGGTCCGGGCCCGCTGGGGAGAAGCGTGAAGTCTCGAGATCAGGGGCGCCATGGGGCCGATTCGAACCTCGCGGCCGACCAGGATCTGGCGCTGCTCGCGCGGGCCGAGCTGCGGCCGGTCCGCCTGCTGCTCGAGTACCTGAAGCCCGAGCTCGGCCTCCAGGACGAAGGCGTGCGTCACACGATCGTGGTCTTCGGCAGCACGCGGCTGCTCGATCCCGAGGTGGCGCGCCAGCGCCTCGACGAAGCGGAGGGCGACGCGGCGCGAGCCGCGGGCGACGCGGACGCACAGGCCGCCCTGGCCAGGGCCCGCCGCGCCGTCGAGCAGAGCCGCTTCTACGCCGTCGGCCGCGAGCTCGGTCGGATCGTCGGCCACTGTGGCGAGGGCCCGCAGGACCGCCGGCTGGTGATCATGACCGGCGGCGGGCCCGGCGGCATGGAGGCGGCGAATCGCGGTGCCCACGACGTGGGCGCCGCATCGGTGGGACTCAACATCGGCCTGCCCTACGAGCAGCAGCCGAATCCATACATCTCGCCCGGCCTCTCCTTCCAGTTCCGCTACTTCGGACTGCGGAAGCTCCACTTCATGCTGCGCGCCCGGGCGCTGGTCGCGCTGCCGGGAGGCTTCGGCACCTTCGACGAGCTCTTCGAGACGCTCTGTCTGATCCAGACCGGCAAGCGCCAGGCCCTGCCCGTGGTGTTGGTGGGCGAGTCCTTCTGGCGGCGCGCTGTCGATTTCGACTTCCTGGTCGAGCAGGGAGTGATCGAGCCCAGCGACCTCGAGCTCTTCGCCTTCGCCGAGAGCGCGGAGGAGGCCTGGCAGGCGATCGTCGAGTGGTACACCGAGCGCGGTCGTTCGGTCTTCGATGGGGACGCGGAAGAGTCCGCGTCCGAGGAGTGGTGATGCGGCTGTCCTTCCTCGGCGCGGCCGGCACGGTGACCGGCTCGAAGACCCTGCTCGAGGCGGGCGGCACGCGCGTACTCGTCGACTGCGGTCTCTACCAGGGCGTGAAGGCGCTACGCCTGCGCAACTGGAAGCCGCTGCCGGTAGAGCCCGCCTCCATCGACGCGGTGCTCCTCACCCACGCCCACATCGACCACAGCGGCTATCTGCCGGCGCTGATCCGCGACGGCTTCGAGGGCCCGGTGCTGTGCTCGTCGCCGACCCGCGAGCTGTGTGGGATCCTGCTGCCCGACGCCGGACACCTCCAGGAGGAGGACGCGCGCTACGCCAACCGCAAGGGCTTCTCGAAGCACGACCCCGCCCTTCCCCTCTACACGGAGGAGGATGCAGAGGCGGCGGCGGCACGGATCTCGTCCGTCGACCTCGATCGCTGGTGTGAGGTGGGAGCGCTGCGCTTCCGGATGCGCCGCGCTGGGCACATCCTCGGCGCGTCCACGGTGGAGGTCGAGCACGAAGGGCGGAGCGTGCTGTTCTCGGGGGACCTGGGTCGCCAGGAGGACCTGCTCATGCATCCTCCGACGCCTCCGGGCGCGCCGGACTGGGTGGTGATCGAGTCCACCTACGGCGATCGCGTGCATCCCGCGGCGGATCCCTTCGAGGCCCTGGCCGCCATCCTCACCCGCACCCTCGAGCGCGGCGGTGTGTTGCTGATCCCGTCCTTCGCGGTCGGCCGCGCCCAGACCCTCCTGTACTGCTTCCACGAGATCTTCCGCCGCAAGCTCGCCCCGGAGGTGCCGGTCTTCCTCAACAGCCCCATGGCCACCGACGTGACCGATCTCTTCCGACGCTCCTCCGATCACCACCGGCTGGATCCGACCCACTGCGCTGCCGTCTGCGACGTGGCGCGCTACGTGCGGAGCGCCGACGAGTCGCGCGAGCTCACGACGAGTCCGTCGCCGTCGGTGGTGGTGTCGGCCAGCGGCATGGCCTCGGGGGGGCGGGTGCTCCACCACCTGCGTACCCTCGCACCGGATCCCCGCAACACGATCCTCTTCCCGGGCTTTCAGGCCCCCGGCACCCGCGGACACTCCCTGGTGGAAGGCGCCCGTCAGGTGAAGATCCACGGCGCCCAGGTGCCGGTCCGGGCCGAGGTGATCCAGCTCGACATCTTCTCGGCCCACGCCGACCAGCGTGGGCTCGTCGCCTGGCTGGGTGCCTGCGAGCGTCCTCCCCAACGGGTCTTCGTCAACCACGGCGAGCCGGTGCCCGCCGACGCCCTGCGCCGGGCGATCCAGGACGAGCTCGGCTTTCCCGTCGAGGTGCCGGACTACCGCGAGACGGTGGCGCTGGGCTAGGTCCGCGTACTCGCCCCGGTACGGACTCGTCCTACACTCCCCGCATGGCCCTGGCCCACTCCAGCCCCGAGCCCGTTCCCTGGCGCCAGCGGCTGCGGGTGATCATCTTCGAGGCGGACACGCCGGTCGGCAAGACCTTCGACGTGTTGCTGCTCGTGGCCATCGTCCTGTCCGTGGTGGCGGTGATGCTCGAGAGCGTGCCCGAGCTGCAGCGCGAGTACGGCACGGTCCTGTATCGCACCGAGTGGGCCTTCACCCTGCTCTTCACCGTCGAGTACGTGCTGCGCCTGGTGTGCGTGCCCCGGCCCTTGCGCTACGCGCGCAGCTTCTTCGGGCTGGTCGATCTGCTCGCGATCCTCCCCACCTATCTCAGCATCCTCCTGCCCGGCGCCCAGTCGCTGCTCGTGATCCGCGGTCTGCGCCTGCTGCGCATCTTCCGCGTCTTCAAGCTGGCCCACTTCCTCGGCGAGGCGAGCGTGCTGAGCGCGGCCCTGGCCGCCAGCCGCCACAAGGTGGTGGTCTTCCTCGGCACGATCCTGATCCTGGTCACCATCCTGGGCGCGGCCATGTACCTGATCGAGGGACCGGAGAACGGCTTCACCAGCATTCCGCTGGCCGTCTACTGGGCGATCGTGACGATGACGACCGTCGGCTACGGCGACATCGCGCCCCAGACCGTGGCGGGAAAGAGCCTGGCCTCGTTGGTGATGATCCTGGGCTACTCGATCCTGGCCGTGCCGACCGGGATCGTGACCGCCGAGATCGTGGAGCAGGTGCAGTCGGGTCAGCGTCCGACGACCCGCTGCTGCCCCACCTGCCTGTCCGAGGGCCACATCCTCGCGGCGCGCTTCTGCCGCGACTGTGGCGCCGTGTTGGATTCGAACCAACCGCAGGGTTGACAGCGTCTACTCATTCGTAGACACTGTCTACCGTGGTTGCTGCGCTCCATCCCGTCTCCCTGGACCGGCGCCTGGTAGAGGTCACCCTGGCGCTGCTCGCCGACGAGGGCCTCGGGGCGCTGAGCCTGCGCCGCATCGCACGGCGGGCCGGGGTCTCCCACGGTGCCCCCCTTCGCCACTTCCACGGCCTGGCGGATCTGCTCTCGGCCGTTGCGGCGCGGGGCTTCGCCCTTCTCTCCGAGGCGATCGAGAAGTCCGGCGCCCAGCTCCCGCCCGGCGCCGGGCCCGTGGCGCGGCTGCGGGCCGCGGGTCGTGCCTACGTGGAGACGGCCATCGCGAACCCGGACCTCTTCGCCCTGATGTTCCGCCCCGGCGACCTGGATCTCACTCACCCGGACTACCAGCGCGAGTCGAGCGCCGCCTTCGAGCAGGTGGTGCGCCACGTGCGCGCGGCCCAGGACGCAGGCTGGCAGACCGGGCGTGACACGCGCCTGCTGGCCGGCTGCGTGTGGTCCGGCGTGCACGGCCTGGCCACGCTCTGGGCCCAGGGCGCCTTCACCGGACCGATTCCCGGCGCGTCGCTCGAAGACGCGCTGTCCACCACTCTCGAGCTGGTGCTCGACACGAAGCAAGGAGACGATCGATGAGCGAGAACCCCTACCTGTCCGGCAACTTCGCACCCGTCGAGAAGGAGATCACCGCTACCGACCTCCCGGTGATCGGCCGCATTCCCCGCGAGCTCAGCGGTCGCCTGCTGCGCATCGGGCCGAACCCGGTCGCCGCTGATCCGAAGAACCACCACTGGTTCCTGGGCAACGGCATGGTCCACGGCCTGCGGCTGCGCGACGGCCGCGCCGAGTGGTATCGCAACCGCTTCGTGCGCGACGACGAGGTGACCGATCACATGGGCTGGCCGCCGGTGGCGGGCCCCGAGCGCGAGGGCCAGCTCGGCGCCGGCGTCGCCAACACCAACGTGATCGGTCACGCCGGTCGCACCTACGCCATCGTGGAGGCCGGAAACCTCCCCGTCGAGCTCGACTACGAACTCGAGACGATTGCCCGCAGCGATTTCGACGGCACGTTGCCCGGCGGCTTCACCGCACACCCGAAGCGCGATCCCGACACCGGTGAGCTCCACGCCGCGGTCTACTCGCCGGCCTGGGAGCACATCCAGTACGTGGTGCTCGGCGTCGACGGCCGCATCCGCAAGCACGTGGACGTTCCCGTCCCCGGCCGTCCCATGGTGCACGACTGCTCGATCACGAAGAACTACTTCATCCTCCTCGACCTGCCGGTGGTCCTCGACGGCGCCGTCCTCGAGGACGGATTCAGGCTCCCCTACCGCTGGCACCCGGAGTACGGGGCGCGGGTGGGGCTGCTGCCGCGCGACGGCGAAGCGGGCGACGTCATCTGGAGCGAGGTGGATCCCTGCTACGTCTTCCACCCCATGAACTCCTACGAGGACGCGGACGGGCGCGTCGTGCTCGACGTGGTGCGTCACCCGAAGATGTTCGCCAGCGACTTCCGGGGGCCCGGCGAGGGCCCGCCCACCTTCGACCGCTGGATCGTGGACCCGAAGGGCGGTCCGGTGAAGGAGGAGCGCATCGACGACCGCGGCCAGGAGTTCCCGCGCCACGACGAGCGGCTGGTGGGGAAGCCCTACCGCTACGGCTACACCACCGGCCTGGCCGACGGCTTCGCCTTCGGAGGGATCTTCAAGCACGACCTGCGCGAGGGCGCGACCCTGGTCCACAGCGAGGGAGCCGCCCGCTCGTTCATGGAGCCGGTCTTCGTCCCATCCTCCGAGGACGCGGCCGAAGACGACGGCTACGTAATGGTCTACGTCCACGATGCCAGCACGAACAAGGCCGACGTGGTGATCCTTCACGCCCAGGACTTCACGGCGGGTCCGGTGGCCACGATCCACCTCCCCCAGCGCGTGCCCTTCGGCTTCCACGGCAACTGGGTGCCCGACGTGGCGTAGGCCCGGGCCTCTGCTCAGCTCGTGCCGCGGATCGCGTCGCCCTTGCCGCGCACGATCCCGCGCTTCGACGCCTCGATGAAGGCGAGGCACTCGGCCACCCGCGGCCGGTCCGCGCGCGTGCGCAGCGCCTCGAGCGCGCCGGTGGGCGAGAGGCCGCGGCGGTAGAGCGTCTTGAACACCCACTTCACGTCGTCGATCTCGCTACCCGGCATGCCGGCGCGGCGCATGCCCACGAGGTTGATGCTGCCCGCGATGTTGCTGCCGGTGAGCATGAAGAAGGGAGGGAGGTCGCGGTTGAGGCCCATGGTGCCCGAGAGCAGGGCTCCGCGGCCGATGCGGCAGTGCTGGTGGATCGCGGTGCCGCCGCCCACGATCACCCCCGGGCCCACCTCGACCGAGCCCGCCAGCAGCACGCCGTTGGCGAACACACAGTCGTCGGCGATGCGGCAGTCGTGGCCGGCGTGGCTGTTCACCATCCAGTAGTTGCGGTGGCCGACGCGGGTGGGCTCGTCGTCCGAGGTGGCGCGGTGGATGGTGACCGACTCGCGGAAGGTGTTGCCGTCGCCGATCACGAGCCCGGCACCCGGGCGGTCCGGCGGCCACTTGAAGTCCTGGGGCGCGAAGCCCAGGGTCGTGAAGGGGTAGACGGAGTTGCCCTCGCCCAGCGTGAGGGGGCCGTTCAGGTAGACGTTGCCGAGCAGGCGGGATCCGGCTCCCACGCGCACCGCGCCCTTGAGCACGCAGTGGGGGCCGACGAGGACGTCGTCCGCCAGCTCGACCTCGGCGTCGACGATCGCGGTGGGGTGGATCTCGGCCATGCGGGCTCGGCTCCTCGGGCCGCGGCGGGGCTCGCCCCACCGGCGGCCGCAGAGCGTAGCGCCGCGCGAGGGCAGTCGTCCGGGGCGCCAACGCGCCCCCCGGACACGCGGATTCAGCGTCCCTTCGCGTCGTTCGGACTGGGCCGGAGCCGCTCCGACGCGTTACCCTCGGCGGGCCGGAGAGGTGGCCGAGCGGCTGAAGGCGCTCCCCTGCTAAGGGAGTATGGGCTTATCCCCCATCGAGGGTTCGAATCCCTCCCTCTCCGCCACTGAGTCTGCGACGGCAGAGACTCTCCCCAGACAGTTGGGTCCAGATCCGGAAATTCCCGCGATTCCGCGGGGTTTTGGCGGTTGGGCTGCTTTGATTCCGAACACGAGACGGCGGGCTTTGGGGTCGATCAGCGCGGCCGCTCGCGTTTATCTCTGTTGGCAAGTTCGCCGGTTCGGTTTGGCCCACAGAGCCAAACCATTTGACGAAGCCCGTTTGCCGCGCGGTTGATTCTCCGCGGGCAGAAAGGGCTCGCGCATCGGGAAGCAGCGCTCGAGCGACGTCCGCGCTTCGTCTGAAGCGTCAACGCTCGTCGGCGCTCGCTCGCCCCCGCCCCCGCCCCCGCCGAAGCCGCGCCAATCCCCGCAGCCACGCGAGCCCCGCACCCAGCAGCAGCCCCGCCCCCGGCTCGGGGACCGCATAGGTGCGGAACGTCCCGTCGTTCGAGCCCACGACGAGGTCGGGATCCCCGTCCCCGTCGAGATTTCCCAGGGCCGGGGTCGCATTGGTGCCCGCGTTCCGACCGTCGAGCGGATTGTCGGCGCCCGTGCGCTGCACGAAGACCGGGCTCGTCGTCGTGCCCGTGTTCTCGTAGTACCGGAAGGTGCCGTCGTTTGCGCCGGCCACGACATCGGGGTCGCCGTCGCCGTCGAGATCGTCGAGCGTCGGCGCCGAGTTGAAACCCACGTCCTCCCCGTCGAGGGGGTTGGCGGCGCCAAAGACCTGCGTGAAGACCGGGCTCGTCGCCGTGCCCGTATTCTCGAAGTAGTTGAAGACCCCGGTGTACTCGCCCACGAGGAGATCGAGATCGCCGTCGCCGTCGAAGTCGCCCAGGCTGGGGGTCGAGTCGTCCCCGATATCCTGACCGATGAGGGGGTCGTCGCCGCCGAACTGCTGGGTGAAGACGGGGGCCGTCGCGGTGCCCGTGTTCTCGAAGTAGTTGAACTGGCCGGTGGACTCGCCCACGACGAGGTCGAGGTCGCCGTCCCCGTCGAGGTCGCCGAGCGTCGGGGCCGAGTCGTACCCGATGTCCACGCCATTGAGGGGATTGGCGCCGCCGCTGCGCTGGATGAAGTCGGCAGCGAGCGCGGTACCGATGTTCTCGTAGTAGCGGAAGTTGCCGTAGAAGTTGCCGGTGATGAGGTCGAGGTCGCCGTCGCCGTCGAGGTCGCCGAGGGTCGTCGACGCGTGGATCCCGCCGCTCTCGCCGTCGAGGGGATTGGCGGGGCCAATCAGCTCGAAGGTGGACGGGGTGGGGCGGAGGATCGTGTTCTCGTAGAAGAGGAAGCTGCCGAGCTGCTCCCCGCTCACGAGGTCGGGGTCGCCGTCGCCGTCGAGGTCCACCAGCGCCGGGGCCGAGTCGAACCCGACGTCCTCGCCGTCGAGGGGATTGGCCATGCCGGTGCGCTCGACGAAGACGGGACTCTGCGGAGTCCCCGTATTCTCGTAGTAGTGGAAGACCCCATCGTACTCGCCCACGAAGAGATCGAGGTCGCCGTCGCCGTCGACGTCACTCAGAGTGGGCGTCGAGTCCTGGCCGACATTCAGGCCGCCCACGGGATCGTCGCCGCCGAACCGCTGCGTGAAGACGAGGCTCGCCGCGGTGCCCGTGTTCTCGTAGTAGTTGAGCTGGCCGGTGGACTCGCCCACGACGAGGTCGAGGTCGCCGTCGCCGTCGAGGTCGCCGAGGGTCGGGGTCGAGTCGTACCCGATATCCACGCCATTGAGGGGGTTGGCCGTGCCCGCCTGCAACGTGAAGGCGGCGCTCAGCGGGGTGCCCGTATTCTCGTAGTAGCGGAAGTCGCCATAAAAACTGCCTGTAATGAGGTCGAGGTCCCCGTCGCCGTCGAGGTCGCCCAGCGTGGGGGCCGAGCTGACCGTGACCGACTCGCCGTCGAGGGGATTAGCGAGGCCCGTCTGTTCGACGAAGACCGGGTTGTTGGCGCTGCCCGTGTTCAGGAAGAACTGGAAGGTGCCGAGCGTGCTGCCCGAGACGAGGTCGGGGG
>Ga0209536_100011401_pt1 | contig 13024 bp, 11 predicted proteins | sample DeeMarSeWOR28_12_FD_187461 | JGI IMG/M metagenome (GOLD analysis project Ga0209536, IMG submission 187461) | Marine sediment microbial communities from White Oak River estuary, North Carolina - WOR-2-8_12 (SPAdes) (version 2) | ecosystem: Environmental > Aquatic > Marine > Intertidal zone >...
CGTCTGGTGGGTCGCGTCGACCTCGGCACTCCTGGCGCGGCGCGGATCGGCGTCACGCCGTCGGGCGCTCGCAGCTTCATTCCTGACTACTACCGTAGCGGTCAGGGCCAGACCAGCGGAATCGCGGTCGTGGAGCTGCTGGACCTGACCGTCGTGGATCGACCGCTAGTATGTCCGGCACCGCACGACGCCCAGGTCGACCCCGCCGGACAGCGCGTCGCCATCGCCTGCAGCCTGAGCGACGAGATCGTGATCCTCGACGCGACGAGTCTCGACGAACTGGGACGCTTTTACATCGACCCGCAGCCCGGTCCGGCCGGCACCCCCAGTTTCAAGCCGCTCAACCTGCTCTGGTCGCCCAGCGGTGACACTCTCTATGTAGCGCTCCACGCTGTGGGCGCGATTCGGGCCTTTGAAGTGGACGGAAGTGTATTGGGCAGTGTGGCGGTGGGGGCGGGTCCCGCCCAGATCGCCCTGACCCGGGACGGCCGCACGCTGGTGACCGCCAACCGAGTCGACGGTTCGGCCTCGATCATCGACTTGCCAGCCTTAGTTGAACGCGTGCGCGTCCCGTTGGATCGCCCTCACCCCCACGGCATCGCTTTGGACGACGCCGACTCCACGGCGTACATCACCTATGAAGGCGACACGAGCGGGATGGGCGGAGTGGTGGCGCTGAGTCTCGTGGATGCCGACATCTTGTGGGCGGCGGAGGCCGGTGGCTACACTCTGGGAATCGCTTATGTTTCGGCGTCTGAATAGCTAGGCCTCTTTCGACTCCTCGGTACTGATCTCTTCCCCAAGCGTCTCAGCCATCGCCGCAGCGACTTTCCGCATAAGCTTGATGTCGCTGGAATAGATCTTGGACTTTCGCTTCTCGACGTTGATGACTACATCGGTGTGGTCAGGTTGGGGCGTGAGGGTCACGTAGACGATCGTCTGCACCTTGCCACCAGAGTCCTCATGTTCCGGTCCGACAATCGTGCACCGTTGCTCAAAGCACTCGGTGGCCTCGACGGTGGTGATGGGGGATTCGCGCGTATCTTCGAGCGCGGCGAGCTTAGTGCGACTGCGGCTCTGGATGACGAAACCGTTGGCCTCGAGGACTCCCGCCGCAGCATCGAGGATTTCCTCGAGCCTGGCCTCCGATGTGAACCGTGTAGTTGCCTCTTCGGGGGTGTACGTCTTCATCGCGAAGCAAGACGCACCGGCGAGACATAGGAAGGCGCTGAGGAGGCACAGTCCCGGGCCAAGAGCTATGCGTGCCGACATTCCCTCACCTCCCTGTAAGCACGTCTCTTAGATCATGCACTCTCGCGCCGCAGAGCGCAATGATTCCTTTTGGTGGTTCACGCCTGCTCCCCGGGGCTTGAGGAACTCCTCCGACTCCACACCCAACCCCACCCGCACCCTCGACCGACACCTCTTCAATCCAACTCATCAAATTGCTCCTGGCTCCGGACGCCGAACCGCGCAGTCAACCTCCCGTCGACGACAACGTCGTCATCGCGTCCGCGTCCTCGCCCGCGCCCGCGACTCAATGCAGTCAAGAAGGCGTCCACAATGCAGCCCCTAGCCGAACAAGAGAACGGCCGAGACTTGCACGCGACTTTCACACAGCCAAGATTGGATATCGAAACTCGACAATCGGGATGCGGCGGTGAGGCGGCGAAAGAAGCTCCAAAGAACCCGGAGCCACCACCCGTGCGCAGAAGAACCTATCTGAACCACCTAATCCTGGCCGCGGCGCTCCTGCTCGCCACAACAGCCTCCAACTGCCGCTGGCGCCTGAGTATCAACAACCCGGTCACCGGCTATTCGACCCTGATCATCACCACCGTCACCACCGGCTCGAGCATCGATGTCGACGGCTATTCCGTTGCCGTTCACCAAGACGACCAGGACGCCGCCGTCCCGCGCCGCATCAACGCCAACGACAGCCAGTCCCTTCAACTCGATCCCGACGCCGTCTACGTCGTGACCCTCGGCGGACTGGCAAACAACTGCGGCGTCGTGGGCGCTAACCCCCGCAATATCCAACTCGTCCAGGACGCGACGATCGAGACCGAATTCCAGGTGGCCTGTCTGCGCACAAGCCCTTAGTACCCTTCCGCCGCCGACCTCACACGCCAGCTCCCATCCCGCTTCGCCTCGATCACCAGCGTACCATCTCGATCCGTTCGCCTCACCGGAATCCTGCGCGCCTGCAGCCGCCGAAGCACCCGCGGCGACGGGTGCCCATAGCGGTTCCCGCGCCCAACCGAAATAACCGCGAGCTGTGGCTGAACCGCGGAAAGGAACCGCGAGGTTGAAGAAGTGGCGCTGCCGTGGTGGGCAATCTTCAATACCTCCGCCTGCAAGGCCTCGCCATACTCGAGACTCAATCGATCCTCCACTTCGCCCGACACGTCACCGGTGAACAACATGTCGAACTCGCCGTAGCTCAGCAGAAATACCAGACTGAAATCGTTGGGCGCCGCAATTTCACTCTCGAACAAGGCGCTGTCGGGATGGAAGAACGACAACTCGACCCCATCGATGACAACACGCGACCCTTCCGCCGCCTTGTACCACCGGGCCGACTGCTCGGTCAGCCATCGGAGCACCTCGATCTGGCCCGATTGTCCCGTCACCCTTCCGGACCCGATCACGCGCGTCGCACCCACGCCATCGAGCACGGCGGGCGCCCCGCCCACGTGATCCAGGTCGGGGTGACTGGCCAGCCACGCCTCGAGCGTCCGTGCCCCCTGTTCTCGCAGGAACGGCACAACGCGACGAGCGCCCGCATCGTAATCGCGGATCTTCGGGCCGGCATCGACTAGCAGCCAATGGCGGCCGGGTGTGGCGATAGCGATGGCATCACCCTGCCCCACGTCCAGCACGTAGACCGCAAGCCTGTCGGAAGAAGTCCGCGCGCGGATCGAGGGTCCGACGATGAAGAAAGCCACCAGCGGGCCGAGAAAGAGAATCAGTCGACGGCGCTCCCATGCTCCGTGAAAAGCCTGGACCAGAAGCACGAGTGTGATCGCGTAGGCGAGCATCGGCAGTAGACCCGGGCTGGCGACATCGAACGACGCCCAGCCGAAACCGCTCAACGCACCCGCCAGCCCGTCGATGACCTGTAGCAGAACGACCGCAGCCGCCGCCGGCCAAGCCGACACTACCGGCCAACCCGAGAGGATTGCGGACAGAAACAATGCTGGCATGGCCAGTCCCAGGAGCGGAATAGCCGCCAGATTCCCCACGATCGCCGCCGGCGCGACGCGGCCGAAATGCGAGGCGGTGATGGGGGCGGTGAGCAGAACGGCGGCGATACTGGTGAGCAAGCTGAGCACGATCCCGCGCACCAGCGGCGGCAACGAACGTACTCGAGGAATGCGCCGGGCGCTGGAGTACGCATAGCCGACGGCAGCGGCCCCGGCGAAAGACAGCTGGAAACCCGGCTCCACCACGCTCCAGGGCCGCGCGAGAAGCAGGAGTATTGCGGCGAGCCCCAGAACATCGAAGGCCGATGAAGCGCGGCCCGCCCATCGTGTCAGAGTCCACAAGAAGACCATCAGCGCCGCTCGCACCGCCGAAGCCGGCGCCCCGATGAGCGCCACGTAAGCCATCGTAGCGATGACCGACACGGCCTGGGCTCGCCCCGTCGGCAGACGCGCCGTACGAGCGAGGGCGAAGAGCCCTGCCGCCAGCATGCCCACGTGCAATCCGGAGATGGCCAGCAGGTGGGCCAGTCCGGCTCGGGCAATCTTCTGAGAAGATTCCCGGCTGAGCGTCTCACGCTGACCCAGGACCAACGCCTGGGCCATGGGCGCCCAACGTTGCGGATAGGCGTTCCACAGTCGTCGGGCCAGCGCGCCGCGAGCCGCCAGGAACGGGTGCTCGATTACGCTACCCAAATCGATCGATGTTATCCGCTCGGCAACGATCCAGCCCCGACGTTCGGGGGGACGCGGACCGCGGCCGGGCGATCCTGCCGGTCGCCACGACCCCACGATCTCGAGACGCGAGCCCGGACGTACAGGTCCGGTACCCCAGGCGCGGATTGGAGCCGACCAGACGCATTTCCGGGCCCCTGAATGTCTCTCGGGCCGCAGCCGCACGCTTCCCTGCTCGCCTTCGGGAAGATAGGTGTGCGAGATACCGACCACGGTCACGCGTTCCCCCGACATCCACATCTCACGGCAGTCTCGCTCGGCGATCTCGTTCGTGCCCAGCCCGATGATGATTCCGGCCGCTGCGATGCAGAGGAACGCAGCCGCCACGAGAGGACCGCGAAGATCTTGTATTAGCGCTATCGATCCGCAGCCTATCGCGAGGGCTGTAGCCGGTGCCAGCAGCCGTCCGGATCCCGAGAGGCCCACCACCAGGCCGGCGACCAGCACCATCGCTGCGAGGGCCAACGGCCGGGCTCGCGGGGGCCTTCGGATCGGTTGCGCTGCCATGAGGACAACGCTGTCATCACAACGTCAAACGATCATCAACAGTGCGAGGCGGTATTGCGAGGGTTCTTGCATCTGAGGAGCCGACGGGCCAGACTGGTGTCGTGAACTTCGCAAAGACTCTCCGACAGCTGCCCGTCGCACTTCTGGCGGCTATGGCACTCGCCGGCTGCGACGACTCGACGGGGCCACAAGACAACATCGTCGAGGGGGTCAACCTCACCCAGCTGTTCGCCCCACCTACCGAAGTCGAGATCGACGCCGTGCTCGCTGATTGGGCCACGCGAGATGTGTCGGCCCAAAACGTACAGGTCGAACTCGTCGACACCGTGACCATCGGAACGACCGACCTCACGATCAGCATCGTCTCGCACACGGTGGGCGGTGTGAAGCACTATGGCGCCGTCATGGAACCTCACGGAGCCGCGGCCGGCAGTTTGCCGCTGCTGATGTATTCCCATGGGGGCGACAACGGCATCGATGTGGACGAGCTCGTACCCTTGATCCCCATCATTTTGGGAGACCTGGCCGACGACTTCGTGCTGGTGGCGCCGTCGTTCAGGGACGAGCCGTTGATCTACGACGGGACGACGTATCAATCCGGGGGTCCAGCCAGCCCTTGGGACTACGACGTGGACGACGCCCTCGCCCTCATCAATGCCGTGTTGGACGGTCTGGCGCCGGCGGCGGATGCCGGGCGAGTCGGCGTGGTGGGCTTCAGTCGCGGTGCCTGCGTCGGCCTGCTGATGGCCGAGCGCGACGCGAGCGTCGATCTGGTCGTGGAATTCTTCGGGCCGACCGACTTCTTCGGCCCCTTCGTCCAGGACGTGACGGAAGAGGCTCTGCGCGGCGAACTTCGCGACCTTCCGGGCCTCGAGTTCCTGAACGACGAGTACATACAGCCGCTCAAGCGGGGCGAGAAGACCATCCAGCAGGTCCGCGACCAGATGGTTCGCCGCTCACCGGTCTACTTCGCCGACCTTCTACCTCAAGTCCAAGTACATCACGGAACGGACGACGAGACCGTGTCGGTGGGCGAGGCCGAACGATTGATCGAGGTGATGGTGGGACTGGGGCGTGGGGAGCCCGAATTCGAGTCTTATATATATGAGGGCGGCGCACACCATCCCCTCACGCTAAGCGGCAGCATCCCGCGCACCCAGGCGTTCGTTTCCCGACTGCTCGCCTTGACCCTAGCCGCCCGCTAGCTACGGAAACCCGATAGCGACACGGGGCCCTCGACCGGGTCACCTGCTATCCCTGTCCGATCGAGAACCCCGCGAGACGCTCGAGTTGGCGAGGCGAGCTGCAGCCGAAACCGGCTACATATCAACCCTGCTCGAGCGTCGTGACTTCGCCCAGGCGGTTCGCCTGGATCTCATTCTTGGTTTCCGCCGGCAAGTACGGCGACATGAGCAGGCGCTGCAGCTTCACCACGTGGGCGTCCATGTCGAGCTTGTCGCCGGCCTGCCCGTTGATCCAAGCGGCATCGGCCAGAGCCCAGACCTGGGTGACCAGGTCACCGTAGAGCGCCGCCTCGGCGGCAAGATCGTCGAAGCGTCCGGCCGCCGTCATCGTCTTGCCCTCGTAGTAGTACGAGGCAGCTATGCGATACAGCGGAGCGGCAGGGAAATTGCCATCCGCACGGACCATCTCGGCAGCAGCTTCGTACTTTCCGCGGGCTCCGACATAGTCCATTTCCCCGAATAGCCCGTCACCCTGATCCATCAGGGCCTGAGCTTCCGGATTCTTCACTTTGCCCCACTTCTTGTACTGATCCTGGGCCGATGAATCGGTCGCCGAAACAGCCAAAGCGACAGCTAGGGCGAGGGACAGCTGTGCGATGGGCCGCATGGTTTTCCTCCTTCTCCCATCTGAGACGTTGTTGCGAGTGGATTGAGAGTGGCAACGTGACTGTATGCTGCAGAGGGCGCGAGCTAACCCGGCGCCCCCAGAAAAGTAAGCCCAACCTCTCTTTGAGAGGTGTGCCATGACGTCGTCTGGACGCAATTGTGCAGGCCAGTATGGCGAAACAGCACTTTGACGCGCTGTCATGGCTGAGGTCCTCAATACCGACGGAACCCCACCCCACAATCAAGCCTCGGCCCATCTCCCGTGTGGCTCCAATCATGTTATAAAACCAGGAATCGCGCAACAGTTTTCCGATAATCGTTAGCGATAATACTTGGCGGCGAATCGGTTCCAGCGGTAGCTTGACTCATGTTCCACCATAGAGTCGGACAGATCCTGTCACAGCGCACGGTCACTGGCAAGGCCGGCGATCTCATCGGCCATTCCCGAGAGGGGCGGCCGATTCATGCGTTCCGCTTCGGCCGGGGCGAAGCCCGGATCAGCCTGCTGGCCGGGTGCCACGCCGACGAGCCCGTCGGTCCCCGACTGCTTCGCCACCTGGTGGGCTACCTGGGCTCCCTTCCCCCTGACGATCCGATGCTGAACGACTTCCAGTGGTGGGTCGTTCCCGACATCAATCCCGACGGCGCGGAGCGCAATCGACTCTGGCAGGTTGAGGATGCCTCGGTTTATGACCTCGGCAGCTACTTGGCGCACGCCGTCCGGGAGCTGCCCGGTGACGACATCGAGTTCGGCTTCCCTCGGGCCGACGATGATGCCGGCACGCGCCCGGAAAACCGCGCGGTCTTCGATTGGTGGCGTGAGAACGAATTTGGATTTGCCCTACACGTCTCGCTGCACGGCATGGGGTTCGCCGCCGGCCCCTGGTTTCTGATCGAGGAAGCCTGGAAGGACCGCTGTTCTCTTCTCAAACAGCGTTGTGTCGAGAAAGTACGATCCATGGAGTACGTACTCCACGACGTCGAGCGCAACGGCGAGAAGGGGTTCTTCCGTCTTGGGCGCGGTTTCTGCACGCGACCCGACTCGCGTTATATGCAAGAGCACTTCCTCGGCATCGGAGACCTCGAGACCGCCGAACTGTTTCGTCCCAGTTCGATGGAGACGGTCCGTTCCCTCGGCAGAGATGCGCTCACGCTGGTATCGGAGATGCCGCTGTTCATCACGCCCGGCGTCGGCGAACAGCTCGGTCCGCCGGATCCCGTCGCTGTGGAATGGAAGGAGCACATCGAAGTCTGGAAGCTGGACCTGCGCGAGGGCGCCGACCCGGCGGAGATCGACTCCGCCGCCTCCGCTCACGGACTGACACCGATGCCGACTCGCGATCAGATGGTTCTGCAGTGGGCCTTCATCAACGCGGGACTGGAGCAGATCGCCTTTTCCTAGAAGGATGAAAGAAAGCTCGCCGTCAGTCTTGGAGCTACCCTTTCCATCCGGGCATGATGGGTCAAGGAGGTAGTCTCCCTGAGTAAGCTGAGCTCACGGCGAGCTTTCAGTGATCAACACTACACGCCCACGATCACGTAACGATCAGGCACGAATCATGTGCGAATCATCGACGGTCATGTTGAGTGTATTCTGGGGGTGAGAGTGGCTTGACCTGGTGGTCGCGGCCGCCTGATGAAGGCTAGGGTGGCAGCGCTTCGCCGGGCCAGGCTAGCTCGAGCTGACGCTTCGTCCGGTCGACCAGCTCCTGCCGCTTACGTTCGAAGCGTTCCCAGCTGGTGAGTCGCGCGTGCATGGCCGTCACGTACGGACGCCCGAATTCGAAGGCGGCCCCGAGCCACCAGCCCGGGAAGTTCACGTAGATGCCGGTGACGTTGCGGATCACAGCCTCGGCGAAGATATCGATGACGATCCAGCCCATAATGCCGCCGCCGATGAAGCTGCCGAAGGCGTGCTCGACGATGTTGCGGGGAAATGCGACGGCTTCCGCCTGCTTCTTCCTGAGCTTCATGTACGAGGGGACGAAATCGTTTAGGATGATCTCGGCCTGCTCGTCGATGAGCATGGGCCTATCACCTGTACGTCTTCGTTCGATGTAGGCCAGGTAGGCCAGGGTCTTTTCCCTGACGGTCTCCTTCTTCGCCCGTGCATCGACGTCGTCGTCCAGGTAGGCCGCCACGGCCTCCAGGACCCCCTGCGCTTTGAGCGTCGCGGTCGGCGACTTCGACTCGAGCACTCGCTCTACCGCCGTGTTGCGGTTGCCCTGGTAGCCGACGAGCCCCTCCGGAGTGAGCGAGGTCACACCGGTCACATGGCTGACGGCGGTGATGAGCCGGTTGGTCAACTCGTCCTGAACATTCTGCTCGGTGGTTCTCCAGGCCCCCACGGGATCGGAATCCTCCAACACCTCGGCGTTCGCCCGGTACAGATGGTCGGCCTCCAACGCCTTCAGGTCTTCCCCGCTCTTCTCCAAAGCGCGGATCTGCATCGCCGCACGCACGACCTCGTCCATGAAGCTGTAGAGTCCACGCTCGATGGGCGCGATCTCCTCGCCTACTCGGCGGTTGTCCGGGAGCGCGTACTCGTGTGAATGGGAACTGGCACCGTCGTCGATGCTCACGCGCACGTGCGCCAGCGTCGGACCGCGGAAGACGCCGTAGCGTCTACGCTCCTCGACCTCGTAGCGCACCGAGACGAGCGTCCCCACGATCTCGAAGAACGTCGAGTTGGTTTCGTCGGAGTAACGGGTCGGTCGGAGCGTGGTCATCCCGATCGGGGTTCTTGTGGCCGCACCCTAGGCCAGCGTGCCGACTAGAATACCCGCTCTTTGAGGGCCCTACAAGGGCTCCGACAGCGGCCGCGAAGCTATTCGGCCACCGAATCCACCAGGTATTTCTGCCACCATAGCAGCTGGTGGTGTAACGCATGAACCTGTCGCCACGGCGTCCAACCACCGTGGTACGAGTCGGGATAGCGGATGAACTTGGTTGGGACCTTGTTCTTCTTCAGCGCCACGTACATCTGCTCCGCCTCCTCGATGGGCACGCGGTAGTCCAGCTCGCCGTGCAGGAACAGCGTCGGCGTCGTCACAGCGCCAGCGTAGGTGATGGGTGAGAGGCGGATCATCAGGTCGCGGCTCTCTTTCTCCCAAGGCGGTCCGAAGAACTCGCTTTCCTTGGTGCGCGGGATGTCGGCCACGGCGTAGTCGCTGACCCAGTTTGAGATGGACGCCCGGGATACAGCGGCGGCGAAACGGTCGGTGTGCCCGATCACCCAGTTGGTCATGAAACCGCCGTAGGAGCCGCCGGTCACGCCCATGCGGTGGGCATCGACGGGGTAGCGTTCGAGCACGTAGTCGACGCCGGCCATCAAGTCCTGGTAGTCTAGCACGCCCCAGCCACCCCAGATGGCCCATTTGAACGCGTCGCCGTACCCGGTTGAGCCGCGAGGGTTCGTATAGAGGACGAAGTAGCCCTGCGCCGCCAGCAGCTGCATCGAATAGGAGAAGTTATTTCCGTAGGCGGCGTGGGGGCCGCCGTGGATCACCAGAACGAGAGGATAGGTTTGATCAGGATCGTATTCGTGAGGGTGCAATATCCAACCCTCGATAGGCGTTCCATCCTGACTGGCGTAGGTGATGCGCTCAGGCTCGACGAGGCTCAACTCGCCTATCAGACTCGCGTTGCTGCGGGTCAACCGTCGCTCATCCGATCCGTCGATGCGGGACAAGAAGATGTCCCCGCCGGGCTGGGTGGGGCTGCTGCCGTGATAGGCGATCCAGCGAGAGTCACTCGAGTACGTGAACCCGCGCAGCCGGCGCTCACCTTCGGTCACTTGCTCTACTTCGCCGCCGTCGGCGTCGACACGAAATAGATGAGTGTCTCCGCCGATTCCCGCCGTGAAGTAGATGTGCCCGTCCGGGCTCCAACTGGGCGCGTCCGGTTGCAGATCCCAGTCCGCCGTGACATTCCGCGGCGCACCGCCCGCCGCTGGTATGACGAAAAGGTCGATGGGCGAGCCGTGATCTTGCTTGCGCTGGATGATGCGATCGAGTCCTTCGTAACCGCGTACCGCGATGTGCTCGCCGTCCGGCGACCAGGTCGGACTGTAATAGTGATACTCATCGTCAGTGAGCCGCGTCATCTCACCATCTAGGTCGACCGTCCATACATCGGCACGCTCGTAGCTGTGCTCGTCTCGCTGATACTCGTCCGCAGTGAACGCGAGTGCCCCGCCACCCGGCCGCCATACCGCACCCGTCACGTTCACACCGATACCGGTGAGCTGACGCCCCGTGCCCCCTTCCACGGAGACGATGTACAGCTCTCTCGGTGGCGTAGCGCTAGGATCCCGTGGGTCGGGCAGATAGCCGCGCCGATCGAAGCGGTAGTTCATCCAATCGTACATCCGCCCATCGAACCGCTCGTCGATCTCGCGCTCGAACTCGGTCCGGGTGTGCTCCGACGCCTCGGGTTCAGGCGGCGTCGGTGATGTGAAGGCGATCCAGCGGCCATCGGGACCGAAGATGGGTGTGCCCTCCACACCCTCGATGTGGAAGGCCTCTCCCGGCTGGTCCATCTTCAAGAACCAGACCGACTCTCGCGTTTCGCCTTCGCCTTCGACCACCGAGCGCGTGGATGAGAACGACAGCAGCCGACCGTCGGGCGACCACTGGGGGTTCGATGCACTGAAGGCCGGGCTGGTCAGACGCAGCGGCTGTCCCGATCCGTCCGCGGCTACGAGCCAGATCTCGCTGTGGAAGCGGTTCTCTTCTTGGAGTATCTCGGTGCGCACGAAGACCACCTGACTCGCGTCGGGCGAGATGGCGGGGCTTCCCAGCGATTCGATGCGGAAGTAGTCCTCTAACGAAAGCGGCCGCGCTTCCTGCGCCATCGATCCATCGGGCGCGACGCAAAGAAGCCCGAGGCCTAGGGTCACGGCGCGGACGAGCGGTATGCGGACGATAGCTAGATCGGTCTTTTTCATCGTGATATCCGATTGGGGGGCTGTCGCAGACGAGTGTTAATGCTACGGTGTTCTCCCCGAGCGGTCGAGGGCCATCTGAAGCTCCTCATCCGACGCGTCGGCTAGAGGTCGCCGGATCACCCCTTCCTTTACCTCGCCGGTTTGCTCGTTCTCAAAGCTGATGATCAGGCCGGTGGACCCCTGCAGCACTTCGTCGTTGGACATTTTGCGCAAGTCGATTCTGCTGGGCGTTTCCCAAACGTTCCAGATGTTGCCGTCGCGGTCTATGAAGATTCTCTCACCCATCTTCCCCACGCATTCGCGGTTGGCCTGTAGAGCACCACCCGATTCTTTGATCTCAATCCTGGCGGCTAGCCACCCGGCAGCGGCTCGTCACCCAGCACGAATGCCTCGACGAACAGGCGCGCGACATCGGAGCGCATGACGTTACTGTCGACGCCCAGGTCGTAGGGCCGGCTGAGCATGTTCGTGTTGCCCAGGACCACGAAGGTCATTCGTTTCTCCGGCGCCCTCACGATGAGCGACGAGTTGCTGTCCCAATAGCCGTAGTGCCACTCGAGCTTGACGCCCTGGTAGTAGTGGATGAACCAGCCGAATCCGTAGGGGAGCGTCTGGCCCGTGTTGGAGACCGCCGGGGTGAAAACGGAATCCCAGGTCGCGGGCTCGAGAAAGCGGCCTTCATCGATGGCGATCGAGAACGTGGCCACATCCTCGGCCGAGGCGACGAGTCCGGCGGCGGCACCGAAATAGGTGGGCTGACCGATGCGGTAGACCGAGTCCCGCAGCTCGTACGCCGCCGCCATCTCGGCGACGAACGCATCGTGATCCAGACCGGTGACATAAAAGGCGGGGTGATTCGGGTTGGGCGCCGTGTGGCGCAGTTGGAGCGGCTGGAGGATTTGCTCGACGAGCAAGTCGGCAAACGAGCGGCCCGAAGCACCCTGGATGACGTGGTCCAGTTCGCCAAAACGGCTGCCATTGTAGCGGTAGCGCGAGCCCGGCACCCCCTCGGAGGTGTGGGTGAGCAGGTGCCTGACGCGAACGACCCCGTCCTCATTCAACTCGATTCCGTATTCGCTGACCGGATCGTCGAGGCCGACGACGCCGTCTTCCACTAATTGCATCAGGATCGTCGCGGCAAAGGGCTTGGTGAGCGACGCCAGGTGGAACGGCGTCATCGGCGTGGCGGGTCTCTCCTCCTCGGCCTCGGCGTAACCGAACCCCATCGACCAGATGATTTCGCCGTCTTCGGCGATGGCCGCCGAGAGGCCGGGTATCTGAAGCTCGACGCGCAGGCTGTCGAGCTGGGCCTCGAAGCCCTGCAGTCCCGGCATGGGCATGACCTCGACGGCGGCGGCGGGCTGGGATGGGTTCGAACCGCAGGCCCAGAGCAGGACCGGCACGTACATGCGGACCGCGCCGCGCAATGCGTCTCTATGCTTCACCACGATCAGGCCCTCGGCGTGTAGGCCACACAACGTTATGGGAGGATACCCGGCGCTTCAGACGCCCTGTCTCTTCTGTCCGGACAAGCGCAGTAGCAGAATGACCGCGGTCAGCAACAGAACCGCGTTGCCGATATCCGATAGCGTCTCTCCGGTGTTGTCGCCGATGAAGAATACGGCGGTGACGTAGCAAGCGAGTCCAATCAGGAACAGCACGTAACAGAAGCGAAGCATGTGATGACCCTCCCGTGAATAGTCAGGGTTGTCACAAGATGCCGACTCCATTGCCTCCCAACAATACCGCCAGTAATCTGTCTGTCGGTCCTATGCGATCAG
>Ga0209536_100011402_pt1 | contig 13023 bp, 8 predicted proteins | sample DeeMarSeWOR28_12_FD_187461 | JGI IMG/M metagenome (GOLD analysis project Ga0209536, IMG submission 187461) | Marine sediment microbial communities from White Oak River estuary, North Carolina - WOR-2-8_12 (SPAdes) (version 2) | ecosystem: Environmental > Aquatic > Marine > Intertidal zone >...
TTTTGTGCTGTCATATGTTCCCTGGATCTGGTGATTAATCCCGACGTCTATCAGGGCATCGGCCTCAAATCCCTTCGCATCGATTTTTTCAGCAAGTTCTATGGCTTTATGGAAATAGGTAAAGGACGAATCTATTTCCAGAAAACGGTATTTTTTCCCTAGCTCTATAAAATGCTTTACTCTGCTTGTATCCTCCTTCACGGTGGGAAGAACAGCTTTCAGGCTATCAATTTGAGAACTCTGGGCGAGCGAGTGAGTTATGATAAAGAAAGAAATTATTATATGAAGATATTTTAACATTTTAAGAATGTTCTTTATGTGATTAAATCAAAGTTACGAAAGATATGGTATTTATTCTACTTTTTGAGGCTGGTGAACCAGGAATGCTTCGACCCTTCGACTGGGCTCAGGACAGGCAAGCTCCGCACAAGTGTGCCCCGACTATTCGGGGCTTGCTCAGGGACCGATGGTTGAGGGGTTTAAATGTTTAGAGGTTGTTGAATTGTGAAATCGTTAAGTCGTTGAACAGAGGAGGATGAGTATGCAATATGCAAGCGATTCCTTGCTCTGTGTTCGGCCTCCGGTCATAGCAACCCTGGCAGCTGTACCACGCAAAAGTAACCAAAGACAACGGTGGCGAGGATCAGGCCGGCGGCAAGGATCCAGCCTGGTCGGAGCAGTCTGCCGACTTCAGGTTTATACATACGGGGCAGGACGACATATAATCCTATCAATATCCAGAGTGCCTGAAACGGGGTAAGCAGCAAGCCTTCGAAAATAGCCGCGAACTTAACAATGATCACCGGTCTGAGGTTAAAGCTGTACACCATGATCATATTGGTAAGGAAGAAAAAAAACAGGAAGAGCCTGAACTGCCTGATCCAATTGAGTTTCCTTTCAAATGCAGGAATACATATCCTGAAGGCATCGGCCAGCAGGCGGGGCCAACCCGCCATATGCCCCACCAGGGTTGCCATTAGGGCAGCCGTTCCGCCCAGCAGGAAAAGGAAACCTCCTGCTTCTGCCCAGCGGGAAGCAAAAATTTCCGACAGTTCCAGGGCCACATCCGCTCCACTGGGAGCTAGCTGCGCCTCTCCAAGCACCCCCGCGCCTGAAAGAACAAAGCCCAGAGTAATGATAATACCCACGATCATGGCAAAGGAAGAATCGAAATAGATGATTCTGGACCATCCCTTTAGTTTCTTCGCATCTTCAAGATCAAGCTCTTTTAATTTATTTATATCAGCCGCTTTCCCATATCCATCTTTTTTTGTGGCCCCGTAACCGGCACCGATCACCCAGTAAGTATACCATACCTGGCTGGCAAAGCCGCCTGCACCAAAGCCCAGCAAAGGCAGGATCTCCCTCCATGGGTTATCTCCAATACCCTGATCCCGGGCCCATTCGGGCACAGGAGGAGTATGAGGAATCAGTCCGCTGAAGAATGCATCCCACCCGGGGAATACGGTTGTGGCTACATACAGCACCCCCACCACCATCATGAGCACGAACAGGCTCATGACCAGTTTGAGCCATTTGAATTTTCCGGTCCAGGCTATCAGGAGGGCAAACAGGGTGACGATCCAGCCCCCCAGTGAATTGCTTATAGGGAACATACTGCCCAGGAAAACACCAGCTGCAGTGGCTACAGCCCCTGCAGCCATGGTGGCAGAAATCAGCATGGTTACCAGGACCAGCCAGACGGCCCAGTTCTTCGGACCTGGCATCCGGGAAAACATGTCCATCATGCCTTCCCCGGTACATACCGTATATCTGGCGCCACTCATACCGATCCACACTTTCAGGAAGATACCCGAGATCACCACCCAGAGGATCCCGGTTCCGAAAATCGCCCCGTTACGGGTGGCAAGGATAACCTCACCGGTACCGATATATTCCGATACCCAAACGATGGAAGGACCCAGTACTGCTAAAATGGCCAGGCCGGTTGCCGGGGTTTTTATGGAAGGCAGGGATTTCATTTGAAAATGGATCGGTTGGTAAATATAATAAAAAAGGGGCAGTGGCCTTTAAGATTTAGGCTGTCTGCCAGCAGCCAGGGATTCTGGGGTAATGCATTATTAGTGATCGAGTTGAAAAAGAATAAGGTATTAAGTCGAGACACCACAGGGACAAATCGAAGGAATAGGTGGCTATTTATTAGTGATTTGATTTTCGTATGGTAATTTCTTATATTGCATGGAACCATCTAAAATCCTGACAATCATGAAACGGATAATTATTGTATTTTTCACACTTTTTTTGGTAGCTCCTTTGTTTTCCCAGGAAATTGATCTCACTGGATCATGGACCTTATTTGAAATGATCTGGACCCAGGGAGAGGAGGTAAATAAAACCACTGAAAACCAAATTAAGGATCAGGGTATGACTTCTGAATATTATTTTATGCCTGACGGGAAATTAAAACTCATTAGCAACATGACTGGTTCCGGCAACCTGGAAACAGTGGATGGCACCTGGAAACTTGAAGGAGACAAACTGACCTGCAGCTTCATAATGGATGCAAATTCAGTTGACATAATCTGGGATTTTGAATTTAAGGATGACGTAATGCATCTGAAGAGAACATCTCCAGATGGATCCACTTCTGTAGTCAATTCTTTTAAGCGGAAATAAATTGAGGATTCTCACGTGTAAACTCCACTTTTTTTTTAGAAGTATAGACCTGTACACTCTTTTAGGACGAGTCACATTTAATTATTTTTGACTTAAGACTTCGAACTTTGAAACCTCAACACGTTTATCCGGATCTCCAACTTCTTACAGCAGAAACCTGTTTACGGCTGAGATAGATATTGGATGAGCCCTTGCCGATGATATATGCAATTGAAGCAGCCACCACACCAACCAGATCAAAATATGCTATACATATTAACAAAACTACTATGATCATAATCAGCTCTATACCGGTAGCAAAAGAAATCGGTCTGGTATTATTAGCATTCACCATGGTTGATCGCTGGAATGAGAGAAGAATAGACATAGCCGGTAAGATCAGAAGTATCTTCAGGGGTAGATATGCCATACTGGCAAGCTCAGCTGTCAGACCTGAGACCTCTATAAACCATATTCTGGACATAGGTGTAAAGGCTATTAATCCCAGAATAATTGTTACAACCACTCCCATTCTGAATGCAAAATTTCGCAGAATACTGTAATTCTGCCTCCTTTCACCAATCAGTGCAATATTTACTTCCTGGTATGAAAGTCCCATACTTCTGAAAATGAATACCAGTGAATTGAGTACCGGTAGTACGGCAAGTGACTCAATTGCCATATTACTCCTGCCTAGGAAGAATGTCACAAATGGATGAACGCCCAGCGATAGTAACGAGGTCAGGGCAAGGGGTGTGTAAAATCTTGTAATAAACCTATAGCCAATTTTTTCATTTTTATTACTCTCAGCAGAATCTTTTTCCGGTACTCCATCGATAAGTATTTTCTTCACAGTTTTCCGCGCCATCAGCCAGGAGGCGATAGCCTCAAAAAACACTGCTGCTGATAATGTCGCTGCACCAACATAAGCTCCCTCAATGCCGGTAAAATACAATATAAATCCTACTACAGTAATCACCGAGAGCCTCACGAGTGTACCATATGTTACCCTGCGTGTTAAGTTATTCCTTATAAGTATTCCCTGGTAAAACCTCCTGTACCCGATTGCAGGAGGCCAGATTATTAATAGCAAAAGAGCAAAGTATGTTAGCCGCGCAACGTTTTGAGGAACATCCATTAAATCCCTCACGATAAAATTAAACACAGGTGGAATGAGGAGTATCAGCTGAACTGCCACTATTGATACATTCAGCACATCGGTAAAACGCTTGAGCTTCCTGTATGAGTCCCTGTCTTTGACCAGCGCTGTGGACGCACTCATAAGCATTATGACAGGAGCCTCCACAATCAATGCAAATGAGAAAGCAATACCAAAAGCTGCAAGATTGAACTTTGCGTTATCCAGCCTGGCAATCACCGATACCAGAAAGGGTTGTTCGAAAGCCATCATCAGCCATGTCAGGGCCAGAGGATACCAGAAGATAAATATCTTTCTGTACGTTAAATTCTCAGTTATATTCACAAGCAAAATTAAGGGGCAAAGATAAGGAAAATATGAGTTACTAGTTACTAGTTACTAGTTACTAGTTACAAGTTACTGGTTACTGGTTACTGGTTACTGGTTACTGGTTACTGGTTACTGGTTGCTCGTTTCTCGTAACTCGTTACTGGGTGCTCGATATTTATCTGGTTTGAGTCTTATACTCTTCGTCTTTCAATTAACACCCTGCTCCATACCCCTCGCTATATCATTCGTCCTTCAATGTATCCACGGGATTAAGGTTTGCTGTTCGAAGGGTATGGAACAATATAGTAACCAGAGCAATAATAACTACAGTCAGAAAAGTAAGTATAAAATATACAGGGTGTATTTTAATATGATATGCATATGTCTCCAACCACCTGGTTATTATATAATATGCACATGGCAGAGCTATAACTGATGCGATTATTATTAAAGTTCCGAATTGTCCCTGAAGCATAATTGCCAGCCTTCCGGATGATGCACCATGAACCTTCCTGATGCCTACTTCCTTCGATTTTCTTCTTATAGTGAATGCTGTCAGACTGAATAGTCCTATTACAGAAATGACTATGCTCAGCAAAGCCGCCAGATTTATAATCGAATTCAAACGTCGTTCCTCATTATAATATTTCTCTATTTCCTCATCAAGAAAGATATATCTGACCGGAAAACCCGGAATGGATTCTGATACAATGTTTGATATCCTATCAACTATTTCAAAGGTATTTACAGGACCCAGTTTTATAAACAAACGAGGCGAAAACCAATCCGTACTTTTGAACATTATTATCGGTTGGATTTCCTCACTTAGTTTTTTAAAATGAAAGTCTTTTACCATACCCACAATCTCATATTCCATGTTATCATATTCTTTTTTGATCCTTTTACCTATCGGATCCTCAATCTCCATCATCCTGACTGCAGATTCGTTAATGAGAGCTTCATACCTTGGAGCACCCCTGGTCAGGTTCCTTCCCTCAGACAGCTCAAATCCGAGAAGATCAAAATACCTGTCATCAACCTGCATCTCGTAAAATTTCAAGGTTTTGCCCGATGTGTTTCCATCCCAGTGGGAATAAGTATTCCAGTTACCCATATTAAGTGGGACATTCCCTCCGATTGCAACCTTATTAACACCTGGTATTTTTCTTATTTCCTCTGCAATAATATTAACCTTTTCAATTCCTTCTTCTGGATATATCACCATAACATCCTCAGCGTTAAATCCCAACTCCTGGTTTTGCATAAACTTTATCTGTCCTTTCATTACCATTACACAGAAAATAAAGATTATTGAGAGGGCAAACTGTATAATTACCAATACTTTGCGAAGACCACTACCGTGCAACCGACTATCAGGATTTACCTTAAGTACACTTAAGGGGCTGAATCTTGATAAAACTACAGCAGAATAAAATCCTGATAAAACAGCGGTTACCATACCCAGTAGCAAATAGATAAGAATATTCTTCCATTCAAACAGGAAGGAAATTGTAAATTCACCGTTAGTGATCCTGATAAATACCGGCATCAGGAAAATGACAATCAGCAGAGCAGCTATTAATGCAATCAAAGTCTGAAGGAAAGACTCCTTAAAAAATTGAATCACAAGATTTGACCTCGCGGCACCGTTTACCTTCCTTATCCCGATTTCTTTAGCACGTTCAGATGCAAAGGCAGTTGAAAGATTAATAAAGTTTATTACCGCTATCATGAGAATAGCAACACCTATAATAGTAAACAGGATAACCATTGTAATGGGTTCCTTCTCCCCTGCCGGGTATTTTATAGATGGTAATCCCGGGTCTCTGTAAAGAAATATCCTTGTAAGAGGATTTATGAACAATGTGGCTGCAGCATTTTCTTTTTTCGTCTTTAGATAACCTGCCAGCTTACTGTTGAACTCATCCGGATCAACGTTTTCTTTAAGTAGAGCATATGTATAATAGTCATACTGATCCCAGGTATCAAGTTTTTTCCCTTTTTTAACAAGGAGATTCCAGGATAGCAGGTAGTTAATCTTTATATGACTGCTGAAAGGTAAATCCTTCATTATTCCTGTAATGATAAGAAGATCTTCATTATTGAACAGGACAGACTTCCCGACTGGATTTTGTGCCCCAAAGAACTTTCTTGCAGTTGATTCTGATATGATTAATGCATTTGGATCAGTAAGTGCAGTCTCAGGATTTCCAAGTAAAAGATCGAACGAAAATATCCTGAAAACTGCATTTGTTGTATAGTACGCATTTTCTACATTAAATACTTCTTCTCCAATGCTGAATGAAGATCTGTAAGCAGTGTAGAAATTTACTGCATCCTCTACTTCGGGGAAGTCATTTGGTAAAGCCGCTGCAACCGGTGCGGGAGCTACGTTCCATACGAATGGTTCACCTGTAAAGTCAAGAAGTGATTCAATTCTATAAATCCTACTATGCTTTTCATGCCATCTGTCATAACTTAGTTCATGACTAACCCATGTAGCTATAAATATTACACTGGCCAGGCCCAATGCCAGTGCTGCCATGTTTATTAATATAATACCGTTAAATCTCCTGATAATTAAAAGAAAAGACATAACCCGACCTGTGATGTTAAATATGCTTTTTTCGATTTTGTTTCCATAAAGACGATGCATTTATTTAGAAGTTGTACATGTAAAGATGATTTTAAACATTTACAAATTTCAAGATATCTCCTGGTCACTGTTATTCCATATTTTGTATTTTTAGAAGTTACATGCAGTGATGTTTATTGAAAATGAAATATGACAGACTTCTTATTTTCTGGTTCTCCGGTACAGGTAATGCGCAAAGCGCATCAAAATGGATAAGTGAGTATGCCTGCAAGACCGGTATTGAGACAGAATCATATAATCTCTCTGGTTGTGAAAGTCCTGACAGGTATAAATTTCCAATAAATACTCTAATAGGTTTCTGCTACCCTACACATGGATTTAACGCTCCACCTGTAGTAATAAAGTTTTTAAGGAAATTTCCCCGTGGCAGGTGTGATATATTCCTCCTGAACACACGTGCAGGAATGAAGATATCAAGGATTTTCACACCAGGACTCAGTGGTCTGGCATTATTCCTTCCTGCTATTATATTAAGATTAAAAGGATATAAAATCAGAGGATATAGACCTCTTGATATGCCATCGAACTGGATATCATTACATCCGGGCCTCAGAAAGAAAGTAGTTGAATCCATCCACAACAGGTGTAAAAGAGTAATAGGAAGGTTCTCGAAAAGAATCCTCGACCGCAAGTTTGTGTTCCGTGGTCTTTGGGATCTTCCCCTCGACCTCGCAATAATGCCCATATCTATCGGATATTATTTCTTCGGTCGTTTTGCACTGGCTAAAACATTTTACGCCAGTCATAAATGCACCGACTGCGGGCTATGTTATAAGAACTGCCCTGTTCAAGCGATAATAAGGAAAGACGACAGGCCATTCTGGACCTTTAACTGTGAAAGCTGCATGAGGTGCATGAATAATTGCCCGGAAAGAGCTATTGAAACGGCACATGGATATACAGCCATGCTCTGGTGGCTCGCTTTCTCAATAATACCTCTTGCCCTTGCAAAATTGCTTGTCGAAGTAGATATTATATCCTATGATTTCTATATCAAACATATACGACTGTTAATTAACCTGTTCATGATACTCAGTGGCCTTGTTACTGTCTTCCTGGGCTACAGAATACTCCACTTCCTGCTCAGGTTCAGACTTTTCAACAGGATCTTTACTATAACTTCACTCACCAGCTTCAAATTTTGGAGAAGGTATAAGAGTATAGGCTGAGGAGTTACGAGTTACGAGTTACGAGTTACGAGCAACCAGTACCCAGTACCCAGCCTTGCCCGTCGTAGCGTGGCACGGATCAGACTTTATCCGCAGAAGATGGGCATGGGTCAGAGATCCACATCATCGTGGCACGGATCGGGAGATTCGCGCCAGCGAAGGAGGGCAACTAGTATTTTATCTTTCCCCTGATGTTATGCCACCTGTTAATTATCATACCAAAGATGACGGCATTGAAGAAAGTGAACATACCATATATAACAGCGGGTATGGCCATGGTGGTGTTGTTAAGGAAGACCGGACTGCTTGCTATCGTGATTGCAAGGGCACTGTTCTGTATTCCAACTTCAACTGACAGTGTTATTAGTTTTGGTTTTCTAAATCTCAACCAGCGCCCGCAAAAGTATCCCGATGTCATACCGAGAATATTCAATAATAAAACAAGTGGAGCAATTTGCAGGTAAAGCTTAATAGGATGTTCATTTTCACTGTGACTGGTTAGAATAACAAAGAGAAAAACCACCGCAAGCAGTATTGTAGTAATATATTTCAAATACCTCTCAACTGACTCTGCCTGCACAGGAAACCTGTATCTTATGAGTATGCCAAATGCCGTGGGCAGAAGTATCATCAGGAATATTTTTAATATCGTTGGTAAAAAAGGCAGGTATATAATAGCTTCCTGGTTCATAAACAGCTTTGAAGCAAGTAAAATGAACCCTGGAATTGTAAATAATATCAATATACTGTTAATTGAAGTAAGAGAAATTGATAATGCTACATTCCCTTTCAGCAGATAGGTTATAAGATTGGAGGTAGCTCCTCCAGGGCAGACAGATATTAATACTATACCTATCTTTATCGGATCTGGAAGACTGCTAAGCCCTGCTATAGTAAAAGCTATCACGGGAAGCAGTACCATCTGACATAACAGACCTGTTATAAGTGCCTTAGGCTCAGAAAAAATTAGCCTGAAGTCCTCAAGGTGCAACGACAATCCCAGGTTAATCATTATCAGGCCAAGGGTTACAGGCAGGATATATTGAGAAAACAGGCTAGCTTCCATTGGCCGTACTTAAGAAGATTATTGAAATTAAATATAGTAATATTACCGGTTTTATTACTAAAGAATAAATTTTCAAATCTATGAATATACCAATTTTAACCAGCAGCAAATAACACTATTATATTTATCATCTATTTTATAATTCATATTTACCAAATTAATTTAGGATTAGCTGGTACATATGCCATCGAATAGATTAACCTTATATTAACAATATGCCTGGACAAGTAATAGTATATTGCATGCAAATAAATCCTGGTAATAAAAATATAAAATGAATAAAATTATCGTTTTCTCTGTTTACAATGTTGTGCTTTTAACTTTAATATTACTGGCAACAGAGGGTCTTTCAGCCCAGGCTATAGATTTCAAAATCGAGAGTTGGGAGAAACGCATAAACGAACGCCAGCCTCCCGTGCTTGTGCTTGATAAAGCGGGGTTCAAAAAAGGAATGACGGTTGGTGAGATAGGTGCAGGAACCGGTCGTATGACACTATGGATAGCTGATAGAATTGGCCCTGAAGGAATCATATATGCAAATGATATTGATGCAGATGGACTGGAACATCTCATGGAAAGAGCTACGGAAGCAGGATTTAAGAATATCAGGACAATTGTTGGCAGCGTTACTGAACCCAAATTTCCGGAAGGCATTATGGATATAGTATTTATGATAAATGTGTTCCATCACCTCGATGATCCTGTCTCCCTGCTGAAAAATACCAAATCAGTATTTAAGCCCGGGGGATACCTCGTCATAGTGGACTGTGATCCGGAGAAAGTTGCATGGGGTAAGAGTCATGGGTGCACAGGTAAAAAAGAAATGCGTGAAAAACTGATACTGGCAGGGTATAAATTGATCGAAACTATAGATGTCCTCAGTGAGGATGGTATCTATATTGCCGAACCTGTAAGATGAATCATGCGTTTTTAGCGGGATTAAAGCTACCATATTTCGGATATTTGCTTTTCAGACAGAATCTTACTTTCAACGACAACCTCTTTAACAGTTTTGCCCTCCTCATAAGCCTTCTTCGCTATTTCCGAAGCCCTGTCGTAACCAACATAAGGAATAAGCCTGACAGCTATATCAAGGCTGTTTTCAACATTTGCACTACACCTTTCTTCATTGGCAGTAATTCCTTTTATGCATTTCACGGTAAAAATTTCAGAGGCTCTGGTCAGAATCTCAAGTGATTGGATAAGGTTAAAGGCAATAACCGGTAGCATGGTGTTAAGTTCGAAGTTACCACCTGAAGCGGCAGCCGTTATTGTCGCGTCATTACCTGTAACCTGGGCAGCAACCTGTAAAACGGCCTCCGGGATCACAGGATTGACCTTACCCGGCATAATGGAGGAGCCGGGTTGTACAGCGGGCAGGTTTATTTCGCCAAGTCCTGCTCTTGGTCCCGAAGAAAGCCAGCGTATGTCATTTGATATTTTTGAAAGACTTACAGCAATAGTTTTCAGGACACCACTCAGTGCAACAGATCCATCCTGCGATGCCTGAGAGGAAAAGTGATTTTTCGCTTCTATAAAATCTATCCCGGTTTCCTCAGCTATTCTTTTAATTACCCTTCCAGCAAACTCAGCATGAGCATTAATGCCCGTACCTACTGCCGTCCCTCCGAGACTCAGCTCAAGTAAATATTTTTTTATATCATTTAACCTTTCAATATTCTGTTCTATTTGCCTTGCATATCCCGAGAACTCATCACCAAGGGTCATAACTACAGCATCCTGAAGGTGTGTTCTGCCCAGCTTTTGAATCCCACTAAAATCCTTCTCTTTTTCAAGCAGGTTTTGTAAGAGTTTCCTCAAAGCAGGAATTAGATTTTCCTCAATAATCATTAAAACTGATATATTTATTGCCGATGGTATCACATCATTACTCGACTGGCAGAGGTTTACGTGATCATTGGGGTGTACAGGCGCCCTGCTTCCCTTTTTCCTGGAATGTGTCTCATTTGCCCTGCCAGCTAATACCTCGTTAATATTCATATTGGTAGATGTTCCGGAACCTGTCTGGAATACATCCACCACAAACTCCTTATCATGCTTACCTTCAAAAACCTCTTCCGCTGCCTTAGCAATGGCATCAGATATACTCCCGTCAATAAGTCCCAGTTCCCCGTTAATAATGGCAGCATGCTTTTTAATAAGGGCCAGTGACATGATAAATTGCTTTTGTAATTTAAGTCCGCTGATTGGAAAATTTTCAACGGCCCTTTGTGTTTGTGTACCGTATAATGCATCTGAGGGTACTTTAACAATCCCCAGTGCATCTTTTTCAGTCCTATAGTTCATAGGTAAAATATTTATATATAATAATGATTCTTTTAATGGGTTAAGACAAAATATGGCTTTTTTAGTTCATCTAACGATCATTTTGATAACCTGAAGACTTGAAAGTTTGTTTTAATGTGCCTGCCTGCCGGCAGGCATTCTATACTCATTTTCAACATCATTAAAGTAAGCTACTCACAATCTATCATCAGGTTTTTTAATAATAACTACAGTTTTTTGAAAATATAACCTAGAATGGTCTTGGTAATACATGCGTTCTTTTAAACTCATTTAACATCAAATCTTTCAGTTCTTTCAGCTTATCAGGATATTCATCCGCCAGGTTATTTGTTTCGGATCTGTCAGCTGCAATATTGTACAGTTCATATATCACATCTTCCTTAAGTGAATTCATATCCATTGCATTTTCACTGGACACCAGTTTCCAGACACCCACTCTTATTGCGGGATGCCCTGAATGTTCAAAAGTTATGATTCTTTCAGAATCATTATTACCTTCGAGTATCTCTAAAATACTGATCCCTTCCATAGGAGTTATCTCATTTCCCTTGTAAGATGAGGGATATTCAGCTCCAGAAACAGCTACGCATGTAGCCATAATGTCTGTAATATGTGCATAAGTATCCTTAAACAACCGTGATTTTTTAATTTTTGCCGGCCAATGGACTATAAAAGGGGAGCTAATGCCTCCTTCATGGGTATATTGTTTATAAAGGGTAAATGGAGTATTACAGACATTTGACCAGCCTGATCCATAGCTAAACAAAGGACCATCCGGGCCTCCCATCTTATCCAGTGATTCACCTTTATGCAATATATTCGGATGTCCCGGTGTGCCTCCAGCCACCCTGGCATTATAATCAGGGTATTCAAATCCAAATGGGTCCCATTCAGCACATGCACCATTATCACTGAGGAAAAGTATCAGGGTATTCTCAAGTTCACCATTATGCTCAAGATTCTCGATAACCCTTCCGATATTCTGGTCCATATTATCCAGCATGCCTGCATATACAGACATCCTACGTGCCAGGTCAACCTGTCGGTCTTCATCCAGTATATTCCATGGAGGATTGTATCTCCCATCTCCGGGAACACCGTTACGCTCAGCCACTTCGGGTACCGGGATAAGAGACCTTCTTGAAAGACTGATTTCGGTACCTATCACTCCGAGTTCTTTCATTCGCTCATACCTCCTCTGCCTTATGGTATCCCAACCAACAGTGTAAGTATCCTTGTATTTTTCAATATCTTTTTTAGGTGCCTGCAACGGAAAATGTACTGCCTGGTAGGCAAGGTACATAAACCACGGTTTCTCAGGGGTCTCCCTGGCTATATTCAGGAAATCAATTGTATAATCGGTTATCACGTTCGTTGCAAAAAATTCCCCGGGGGCATATTCTCTTTCATGATGTCCTTCAGGATATCTCTGCATCCATTTAGGTTCCCATGCATCGACACCATAATCTTGAAGAAAGCCATAATACTCTTCGAAGCCCCTCTCAGTCGGGCCAGGCAAATTAATATGCCATTTGCCTGCTCCGAATGTCCTGTATCCTTCACCTTTAAGTACTTCGGCAATAGTAACGGCATTTGGATTAAGGCTCCCCCTATACCCGTGCAGTCCCCTGTCGGGTCCAACAAATGATCCTATCCCTGCCTGATGAGGATACAACCCGGTAAGCACCGAAGCCCTGCTTGGACAACACCTTGCGGAATTATAAAATTCTGTAAAACGTAT
>Ga0209536_100011403_pt1 | contig 13021 bp, 10 predicted proteins | sample DeeMarSeWOR28_12_FD_187461 | JGI IMG/M metagenome (GOLD analysis project Ga0209536, IMG submission 187461) | Marine sediment microbial communities from White Oak River estuary, North Carolina - WOR-2-8_12 (SPAdes) (version 2) | ecosystem: Environmental > Aquatic > Marine > Intertidal zone >...
TCGGCGGCGTCAGCGTCGCGCAGCAAGCCGAGGAGCTGCTCCAACTCAAGTCTCTGGGTGGTCAGACCGGTGTCGCTGCGCCCAGGGAAGCGGCGCCTGTCGGCGTGCCAGTATCATCTGATCCGGTAGACAAGCTGGCGGCCTGGCTGCTCAATCAGGCCGACCTCAAGGATCTCGGCTAGCGGTCCGATGGATTTCACCACCATTCTGATCTCGGTCGCTATCCTGGGAGGAGTGGGGCTCGCGTTTGGCACGTTGATATCGCTGGCCCACCTGAAACTCAAGGTTTGGGAAGATCCCCGGATCGACGAAGTCACGGACTTGCTACCCGGCACCAATTGCGGGGCCTGCGGGCAAGCCGGATGTCGCGCGTTCGCAGAGGCACTCGTTGACGGCAAGGTACAGCCGGCCGCATGCACCGGCATGGGCCTGGATGATATCGTGGACGTGGCTGAATACCTTGGCGTGGAAGCCGGCGAGGCCAACAAGCGAGTCGCCAGGTTGCTATGCGCAGGCGGCAGTGACGTGGCGATCCAACAAGCAGAATACAGAGGATTGCAGACCTGCAAGGCTGCGGTCGCAGTGGCGGGTGGCGGCAAGGGTTGTGCGTGGGGTTGCCTCGGCCTAGCCGATTGTGAAATAGCGTGCGATTTCGAGGCCATATACATGAATCCGGCGGGGCTCCCCGTGGTGATCCCGGAGAAGTGCACGGCCTGCAATGATTGTGTGGAAGCGTGCCCGCTCGATCTCTTCACGCTGATGCCGCTGGAGCAGAAGCTCATCGTGCAGTGCAAGAATCTGTTGGAAGGTGAAGAGGCTGAGGCCGTATGCCAGGTCGCATGCAACGCGTGCGGCAGGTGCGCAGCTGATGCAGCGCCGGGGTTGATCGAGATGGTCAACGGCCTCGCCGTGATAGACTACGATAAGAATGAATTGGCAACACCAGAAGCCATTGCCCGCTGTCCCACCAATGCGATTGTCTGGGTCGAAGGATCGCAGTTTGCTGACAAGCCTGAGTTGGCGAGGAGCGCTACGGTATGAAACGGAAGAAGTCTGACACGGCGCCCGCCGTGCCCAAATACCCCGGTATTCCCACCGCGGTAGACGGCAGCCAGGCGGTAGTCGAGATGGAAACTGCAGCCAGTGAGGCGGCTGGTGCCTATCCGATAACGCCCTCCACCCAGATGGGTGAGGGCTGGGCGGCAGCACTCGCTGCGGGTAAGCGGAACGTGAACGGCCGCAAACTCATCTTTTTCGAGCCTGAGGGTGAACACGCGGCAGCTGCGGTCACGGCCGGAATGGCCATGACTGGTATGCGCGCTACGAACTTCTCGAGCGGCCAAGGCATTGCTTACATGCACGAGTCACTCTACCCGGCCGTGGGCAAGAGACTCACTTACGTCCTCAATGTGGCCGCCCGGGCCATGACGAAGCATGCTCTCAACGTCCACGCCGGCCACGACGACTATCATGCCGTGGACGATACCGGGTTCTTCCAGCTGTTCGCCAAGAATCCGCAGGAGATCGCCGACCTCAATTTGATCGCGCATAGGATTGCCGAGCTTTCGCTCAATCCCGGACTTTGTGCGCAGGACGGATTTCTCACGAGTCACGTGATCGAATCTGTCAGGCTCCCCGAGCGTGAGATGATCAAGGAGTATCTGGGAGATCCTGCGGACATCATTGAGTCCCCCACGCCCGCACAGCGCCTCGTATTCGGAGAAAAACGGCGTCGGATACCTGAGATGTTCGACTACGACTATCCGGCGATGATCGGGGTGGTGCAGAATCAGGACTCGTACAATCAGGGCGTCGCTGCACAGCGGCCCTTCTATTTCGATCACATCGTCGAGCTGTCCGACCGCGCGATGGCCGAGTTCGGAGCACTCACCGGCCGACACTACGCGCGGGTTATGGGATACCGGCTCGACGATGCGGAATACGTGATTGTGGGGCAGGGCTCCGTGGTTTCCAATGCCGAGGTGGTGTGTGACTACCTGAGGGATCAGAGGGGAATCAAGCTCGGCGTCTTGAACGTGATAATGTTCCGACCGTTCCCCACGGACCTGATCACCAAGTTGCTGTGCGGCAAGAAGGCAGTGACGGTGCTGGAGCGGACCGATCAGCCGCTGGCAGTGGACTTGCCGCTGTTGCGGGAGATCCGGGCGTCAATGGGTAAGGGCTTGGAAAACTCCCGGGCGGGGACAGACAGAGTTCCGCATCCGCATCTGGCAAGCTGTAGCGCCGACGAGATCCCGGAGTTCTACTCAGGTTGTTTCGGCTTGGGGAGCCGTGACATTCAGCCTGGTCAGATCGTCGCCGCCGTTGAGAACATGATGGAGGGGGGGAAGAAACGACGTCAGTTCTATTTGGGGATCGACTTCGTGCGTCCTGGCACGCAGGTGCCGAAGCTCCAGATCTGGCAAGAGCAGCTACTCGAGAGCTATCCCGACATTGCCGAGCTGGCGTTGCCGGCCAAGGAAGATCTCAACTTGCTGCCCAAGGGTGCCGTTTCGATCAGGATCCATTCGGTCGGTGGTTGGGGTGCGATCACGATGGGCAAGAACCTCGCAATGACGGCAGCGGACTTGTTTGGGATGAATATCCAGGCAAACCCGAAATACGGTTCGGAGAAGAAAGGTCAGCCGACGACCTTCTACGCTACTTTAGCGGAGGAACCGCTACGACTCAATTGCGAGTTGATGCACGTCAACGCGGTTCTCGCACCCGACCCCAACGTGTTCAAGCACTCCAATCCACTGGCGGGTATGCAGGAAGACGGCGTCTTCATCATGCAGTGCGACCTCACACAGGAGGAGTTCTGGAACAGCCTTCCTGGAACGGCACAACGGGCGATCCAGAAGAAGAAGTTGAAGGTCTTCCTGCTCGACGCCTTCAAGATCGCCAGCGAGGAAGCTTCTGACCCTTCCTTGCGTTACCGCATGCAGGGTGCCGCCTTCATGGGAGCCTTCTTCAATGTCGGGCCCCTGGTCGAGCGCTACGGTCTGGCAGAAGACAAGTTGTTCGAGGCGATTCGCTCGCAGCTCAAAAAGAAGTTCGGGCATCTGGGCGAGCGCGTAGTGGAAGACAACGTCAGGGTGATTCGGCGCGGCTATGACGAAATCCGGATAGTCGATACCGAGCATCTCGCGGCGGAGAAGTCGGAGGCCGGGACAGTGCCGCAGCGTCCCGAAATCCTCGATGGAACGGGCTGGCGTGACGGTATCGGCAACCCGGGACGGTTCTGGGAGCAAGTGTGTCACCTATACAAGACGGGTGATGACGGGCTGGCAGATCCGTTTGCGGCCATCAGTGCGATTCCGGCAGCAACCAGCTCCATACGCGACATGACCGACGTGCGCTTTGAGATCCCTGAGTTCGTTGCTGCAAACTGCACCGGCTGCGGTCAGTGTTGGGTACAGTGTCCGGATACGGCGATCCCCGGCGTGGTCACTGAGGTCGACCAGGTCATGTATGCCGCGGTCAACGCAGTCGCCAACGGGAGGTCGTTCGATCGGTTCCGGCAGATAGTGCCCCACGTCGCGCGTGAATCACGCCGCATAATGAAGGGCGTACCGTTCACGACTTTCGCAGACGTAGCGTCTACGGCTTACAAGACGGTGATCGAGAAGCTGAATCTGGATCCTGAGAGAAAGAAGGCATTGGACGAGGAGTTCGCTCCGGTGTACTCAGCGCTGGCCGACTTCCCGCTGGCCAAGACGGGTCCGTTCTTCGATTTCCCGGAGAATCAGGAGAAGGGTACCGGTGGTCTGTTGTCGATCACCGTCAACCCGGAGACGTGCAAGGGCTGCAACATCTGCGTGGATGTATGCCCCGACAACGCCTTGATCACGATCAAGCAGGATGAGCCCGCCGTAGAGAAGCTTCGTCGTAACTGGCTGCTGTGGCAATACTTGCCGGAGACACCGGACCGGTACATCAACGTGTCCGACATCGACGAGGGAATCGGGGTGCTGTCGTCACTCTTGTTGAAAAAGCACAACTACCGCTCGATGATGGGTGGGGACGGCTCCTGCATGGGTTGCGGTGAGAAGACCGTGATACACTTGGTGCTCTCGGCCGTCAATGCACTCATGATTCCCCGGGTCGCGAAATACGTGGCGAAGCTGGACGATCTGATTGGCAGGCTCGATGCCAAGGCGCGTCATGTCCTGGCTTCGGACGCAAATCTGGACGACGTGGGTAAAGAGGACGGTGCGGTCGGGATCCCGCTGGATAAATCGAAGCGGGCCTTGGTCGAGCGCTTGAATGCCGTGATCCACGATCTAAAGGACCTCAGATGGCGCTACACCGAGGGACCGAGTGGAAAGGGCCGGTCTACTCTGGGCATGACCAATGCCACCGGATGTTCGTCCGTGTGGGGCAGCACGTATCCCTACAACCCGTATCCGTTCCCTTGGACCAACCATCTGTTCCAGGACGCCCCGTCGATCGCGATCGGGATATTCGAGGGCCACATGCGGAAGATGGCGGACGGCTTCACGGCCGTGCGGCGGGCGGAGCTGGAGCTGGCGGACGAATATGACACAGAAGCACACGAAGCGTTCTTCGCAAACTTCGACTGGCATCAGTTCACTGATGAAGAATTCGGCATGTGTCCGCCGGTGTTTGCAGTCGGCGGAGACGGCGCGATGTTGGACATCGGATTCCAGAACCTCTCGCGGCTCCTGGCGTCGGGCAAGCCGGTCCGCGTGATCGTGCTGGACACGCAGGTCTACTCCAACACCGGCGGCCAGGCGTGCACCAGCGGCTTCTTGGGGCAAATCTCCGATATGGCCGCGTACGGCGCGGGTCAGCACGGCAAGGAAGAGATGCGCAAGGAGCTTTCGCTCATAGCGATGGCCCACGGTCGAGTGTTTGTGCTGCAGGGCACTCAGGCCGCCGCGTCACATCTAATCGAGGGGGTATTGAAGGGACTGCAGGCACGCTGCCCAGCAGTGTTCGCGCTGCACAGCCCGTGCCCGCCGGAGCACGGCTTGGGAGACGACCAGGCGACCAGGGCGTCCAGGCTCGCGATGGAGAGCCGCGCCTACCCAATCCTCCAGTACGATCCCTTCGCCGGCAAGTACATCAGTGATCAACTGTCGCTGGACGGCAACCCGTCGCTCGACGAGATCTGGCCGTCATATGAGATCGGCTACGTTGATGAGAGCGGTGAAGATAAATCGATGGAGCTGCCTGTCACGATTGCTGACTGGGCGGCCACCGAGACCAGGTTCCAGAAACACTTCAAGAAGATCAGGGGCGAGGTCGACGAGGACTCGATGGTCCCGTTCCACGAGTACTTGGCGCTCTCATCCGAAGATCGTGAAGACAAGACTCCTTTCATCTACCACATCGATGCCAACAAGCACCTGACGCGGTTGCGGGTGTCGCAGGAGATAGTGCGACTGGCCGAGGACCGTCTCGAAGTCTGGTCCAAGATGAAGCAGTTGGCTGGCCTCGAGATCCCACCGTCGGTCAGGGACACGGTCGAGTACGAGCTGGAGGAGGAGTTCAACAAGAAGGCCGAGGCGCTGCAGACCGAGTACTCGGCGAAGCTGGCGGAGTTGAAGGCACGCTACCCGGCGCTGGTTGCCCGCAAGCTGGCGGAAGGCCTCGTGCGGTCGGGTAATGGCGGTCAGACAGTGGCCGATCTGCTCGCGAAGGTACAGCAGATGCCGCTGGCACCGATCACGGCAGACATGGCTGGCAATGGCGATGATCTCGTTGACTCGGGTATGGCAGCACCGGCGGCAAGCGCAGCATCCGCGACGGCCACGGCGGTTGCCGAGGCTCCGGCCGCAGTCGAAAAAGAGGAAGAAGAAGGTCTGGTCATGGAGCCGTACATCGAATCGGCTCGATGCACCACCTGCGATGAGTGCACTAAGCTGAACAACAAAATGTTCGCATACAACGATAAGAAGCAGGCATACATCAAAGATATGAAGGCCGGAACCTTCAAGCAGTTGGTGCAGGCGGCTGAGAAGTGTCCCGTGAGAATCATTCATCCGGGCACACCGCTCAACGCGAGGGAGAAGGACCTGGAGAAGTGGGTAAAGCGCGCTGAACCATTTAACTAGCTGCTCTCGATGCTCCACAAATTCACGTTCCGGCACGGCGTTCACCCACCCGAGCTGAAGGAACTGACCGAACACGTCCGGATACGACGTATGCCGTATCCGGACGAAGTGGTCCTTCCGCTGCGTCAACACACAGGCAATCCGGCTCGGTCGATCGTACGCGCCGGTGACCGAGTCGAGCGTGGTGACAAGGTCGCTACTGCCGATGGTTTCATCTCGGCTCCGGTCCACGCATCAGCCGCAGGCATCGTGGAAGAGGTGGGAATCTGGCCCCATCCGGACGGGACTTACTCCACTGCCGTCCGTATCAAGGTGGACCCCTACTCGGCGCAGGTCGCGCGGCCCCGATTGGTGCCGGAGTGGGAGGGCCTGACCACCGCTGAGATCCGTCAAGCCGTGCAGGACGCCGGCGTCGTCGGCTTGGGAGGAGCGGCATTTCCCACGCACGTCAAGCTCGCCCCACCCAAGGACAAGAAGATCGAGATCCTCATCATCAATGGGTGCGAATGTGAGCCTTACCTGACAACCGACCATCGCACGATGGTGGAGTACCCACAACGCGTGCAGCTCGGAATCAGGATAATGATGCGGTGTCTAGGTGTAGACCGCACCATGATCGGCATCGAGAAGAACAAGCCGGACGCGATCGAGACACTGCAGGCCACGCTGCCAACGGATCTCAACGTGACGGTCCATCCGCTGACGGTGAAATATCCGCAGGGTGCGGAGAAGATGCTGATCGAGGCACTCACGGGAAAAGAGGTGCCGTCCGGCAAGCTGCCCCTCGATGCGGGAGTAGTGGTCCAGAATGTGGCATCGGTGGGCACCATAGCGGAGGTTTTCGAAACCGGACTGCCGTTGGTGGAGCGTATCGTAACGGTAACAGGACATGGGATCTGCAATCCATCGAACCTCATTGTTCCCGTGGGCACCAGACTGCGCGACCTGTTGGCCATGTGTGGCGGGATGACGGATGATGCTTTCGAGATTGTCTTCGGCGGACCGATGATGGGAGCTGCCCAGCCGAATCTCGACGTACCGATCCTGAAGGGAACCACCGGAGTCGTGGTGCTGACCGAAGCGCAATGCAAGCGCGTGCAGTCGTATTCCTGCATCAAGTGTGGGCATTGTCTCGACGCATGTCCGGTGTTCCTGAACCCACAGTTGCTGGGCAGCTTGGCCAAGGCCGAACGCTGGGAGGAGATGGAAGCCAGCCACTTGATGGACTGCATGCTTTGCGGGTGCTGCTCCTACGCCTGCCCCTCTAACATACCGCTGAGCCAGCTGTTTCAGCTCGCTAAGGCGGCTCTCAGGAAGCGCAAAGCGGCGTGACGACACGGAATCTGCTGATAACTGCCTCACCCCACCTGGGATCGCGCGATGCCACTCCGACCATAATGTGGTCGGTGGTCGCGAGTCTCATCCCAGTCGTGGGTGCGGCGATCTATTATTTCGGACCCAGCGCGGTGCTGGTCCTTGGCGCCGCGAGTGCTGGCGCGATACTGACCGAGTGGGCGTTTGGGCCAAAGGGGGCGCTGCAGGACGGGTCAGCCGCCATTACGGGAATCCTCCTGGGTCTGGTGCTACCGCCGGGGCTGCCAATGTGGATGGCGTTCCTGGGAGGTGTCTTCAGCATCGGTTTCGGCAAGTTGATATTTGGTGGTTTGGGGCAGAACATCTTCAACCCGGCGTTACTGGGACGAGCGTTCTTGCAGGCGGCGTTTCCAGTGGCCTTGACGACTTGGCCTGCATTGGGCGGCGAGTGGTGGAGTCTGAGAGGCGACAACTTCGCACTACCGCTCATGAGTGCCACCACACCCGATGCGCTCACGGGAGCCACACCGCTCGGTCTCATGAAGTTCGAGCAGGTGACCACGGCGAACACCGATCTGATCATGGGTTCCATAGGTGGGTCGCTGGGCGAAACATCCGGCATCATCATTGTCCTGTGCGGTCTGTACCTCGCCTTGCGAAACCACCTCAACTGGCGAATTCCAGTCAGCATTCTCTTGACGGTCGCCGTGTTCTCGGGTGGCCTCCACTTGTTGGATCCCGCACGCTACCCTAGTGCTGTCTTCATGCTGTTCTCTGGTGGCCTAATGTTGGGTGCAGTCTACATGGCGACCGACATGGTGACGTCGCCGGTCACCAATCGTGGCTGCTGGGTCTTCGGTTTCGGGATCGGTTTCTTGGTTGTGGTGATACGCCTCTGGGGAGGTCTGCCTGAGGGCGTCATGTACGCAATCCTACTCATGAATGCAATGGTGCCGTTCATCAATCGGGCCACGCAACCACGCGTGTTTGGGACCCGCCTCAAGGAAGCGAAGGGGGTCGGCTCGTGACCGTCGATGGACAGCACGGAGGCCCAACCGGTGCCGGTGCGGCACCGCACAAGAAGGAGGTCCCGCCCTGGCGGCTCCTAGCCACGTTGGGAACCGCAGGGGCGATGGCCGGATTCCTAATTGTATTCGTATTCGTGGCGACCGAACCCGCCATAACGGAGCACAAAGCGGAAGTGTTACGCCTGGCCATCCAGGAAGTCCTCAAAGGTCCAGCCGGTTTCGATACCCTCTATGTGCATGACGGAACGCTGCAGGGCCAGTTGCCGCCTGGCATGGATGCCGAACAAGTGGAGCAGATCTACGTTGGATACGCGGAGGACGGGTCGAAAATCGGATTCGCGATCGCGTCTGCCGAACCCGGATTCCAAGACATCATCCGGCTGATATTCGGCTATGACTCGAACACCGGGACCGTTCTGGGAATGAAGGTGCTGGAGAGCAAGGAGACTCCGGGGCTCGGTGACAAGATCGAGAAAGACTCGAGCTTCGTCGGGCAGTTCGATGGGGCTTCCATTCCTCTCATCGGCGTGAACGCGAGGCGGAGAACGGGCGACGAACATGAGATCGACATGATCACCGGGGTCACCATATCATCACGTGCCGTGGTACGCATCATCAACAACTCGCTGGAACGGCTGGGCCCGCTGATCGAGGCATATAACGGCGGAGGGAGCCAATGAGGGCCACGACACCGCGGCAGGATTTCGTCCGCGGCATCTGGCAGGAAAATCCGGTTTTGGTCCAGATGCTGGGATTGTGCCCGGCTTTGGCAGTGACCAATACCGTAGCCAACAGCCTAGCGATGGGTTTGGCCACGTTCTTCGTGCTGACCGGATCGAGCCTATTGGTTTCAACGTTCAAGCGGTTCATACCACATGAGGTGAGGATATCGACCTACATTCTCATCATTGCCACGTTTGTGACGATCGCCGACATGTCGTTGGAGGCGATCGTCCCAGACGTGCACAAAGCTCTGGGAGCATTCATCGCTCTGATCGTGGTGAACTGCATGATTCTCGGGCGTCAGGAAGCTTTTTCATCAAAGAGGCCGGTGCGACGCTCGCTGCTGGACGCTTTCGGCACCGGCATCGGTTTCATAATAGCGATGCTGATGATGGGGACCGTCCGTGAAGTGCTGGGCAACGGATCGTTCCTCGGGATGAGCCTGTTCGGGCCCAACTACGAGCCGTGGGTGGTTTTCGTGCTTCCACCCGGCGGCTTTTTCACCATCGGTTTCATCCTGCTGGGACTCAATTGGGTCGAGCGCAGAAAGAAACACAAGCCCATGGTACGTGAGTGGCCGGAAGGCGTCGCGTCGGAGAAGGCAGCATGAGCGGGGAACTTTTCTGGATTCTGATATCAGCAATGGTTGTGAACAACTTCACGCTGTTCTACTTCCTGGGTCTGTGTCCCTTCATGGGGGTGTCGGCTCGGGTGGAGACCGCGATCCGGATGGGCGCGGCCAACATCTTCGTTCTGACCATCACGGCCATCTGCGCTTGGTTTCTGAACACGTACATACTCCCGTATGCACCTTACCTGCGGCTGATCTCATTCATCGTCGTGATTGCATCTCTGGTACAGATAGTCGAAATGACGATCAAGAAGATAAGCCCGACGTTGTTTAGGCAGCTCGGTATCTACCTGCCACTAATCACCACGAACTGTGCCATCTTGGGCTTTGCCATCTTCGCTACCAACAAAGGGTATGGTTTCCTCCAGGGATTGTCGTACGCCGTAGGGGCTGGATTGGGACTCACCTTAGCTCTCGTCCTCATGGCATCGATAAGGGAGAGTACTGAGCTGGCAGATGTAGCCGATGTCGCAAAGGGAACGGCACTTGTTTTCATCATCGCCGGCTGCCTGTCCCTGGCTTTCATGGGTTTTGCCGGGTTACTGAGCACGACATGACCGAACTGATTGGAATCATCGGGTTCGCCGTGCTGTTTGCAGTTTCGGGCTTGCTCCGCGGGAGGAGCCAGACGACCCACAGATGTGACTGCGCCTCATGTCAGGAGGATCCCGATGCCTGCGGTGTATGTCACATGGTAAGGGACATTTCGGAGTAGCACTATGCGCATACCAGATTCTTTGGAGTTCACCGGTCCGAGTCGGCGCGACGTGATCCTACTCGGTATAGGAGCATTCGCGGTGGCCACGGTACCATTTCTGAGAAGTGGCCGGCGGCGACTGGTGAGGCGAACTGTACCTGTCATGGGGACCGTCGCCGACATCGCCGTAGCGCACAATGACCAGGCGTATGCTCAGGCGGCGATTGACGCGGCGGTCCAGCAACTTCGATACGTAGACCGGACAATGACGGCCTACAGCGAGTCATCGGACCTAGGACGCGTGAACCAGGCCACACCCAGGGCTGCCACGGCAATAACGTCAGCGACGGCGTCCGTAGTAGCCGAAGCCCTGCGCTGGGCTGAAGCGAGCGACGGCGCATTCGACCCGTGTATCGGGAAAGCGGTCGACCTCTGGGACGTGAAGAATCGCTCGGCACCGCCGGAGGGAGCACAGGTGCGGCGTTTCGCGGGCCAGACACTGTACCGTGCACTGGACCTCGATGTGCATCACGCCAGGCCAGCGGTGAGGTTGACAGATGCAGCTGCAGCAATCGACCTGGGTGGTATAGCCAAAGGCTACGCAGTCGATCGGGCTATCCAGTCGCTCAGGGAGTGGCAAATTGAACACGCGCTAGTGAACGCGGGAGGCGACCTGTTCGCCATGGGCCAATCGGAAGATGGCGATGCCTGGAACGTTGGAGTCCGGTCACCTCACGATCCGAGTCAGATCAGCCATCAATTCGAGTTGGTCGATGCCGCGGCGGCCACCTCAGGTGACTATCTCCAGAATTTCCGCCACGGTGGAACCGTCTATCACCACTTGTTGGACCCCGCCACCGCAGCTCCCCGGCACACAAACGTTCATAGCATCACGATCACGGCGAGCAATTGCATGACTGCCGATGCCGCCGCGACCACGGCGTTTGGCATGGATCGCGTCAAGGCCGACCGGATCCTCCGATCCATCGCTCCGGGAGCGGCTGTTGTGACCAGCCTGTGAGCGGATCATACTGGGGTGCACTGCGCAAGAAGTTGAGCTGGCGGTATGTTCGCGCGGGTCGATAGCGGGGTGGGCCATGAGCAGCGTACCCCACATCAATAGCAGTCCGGCTTGCGGTCGTCGGTGCGGAGAGGTTGTTTTGCCGACGTAACCGGATCATTGAGTTGGTCCCAGCCAAGCTCAATCGCAACCATTCTCGTAGGTCTCGAGCCATGTCCAATCTCCGTCAGCCGGCAGTCGCCGGCACCTTCTATTCGGAAGACCCGGTCGAATTACGGGAGCAGGTCGAGATGATGCTCGCCGAGGCGGGAGGCGAGCCAGCTCCGGCGCTGGGAGGTATCGTGCCGCACGCTGGCCTGGTGTACTCCGGCACTTGCGCGGCACACGTGTTCAGCAGGATAGCGATTCCCGACATCGTCGTGATCGTCGCACCAAACCACCACGGATTGGGAATCAATCGCGGTGGCGCGGGGGCGTGGGACGCGGGTTCATGGCAGACGCCTCTCGGACTCTTAGAAGTCGCAGAGGACCTACTTGCCCGATTGGAGTCAGAGTGCAGCCTGGTGGCACATGACCCGGATGCTCACCGCTACGAGCACGCCATTGAGGTAGAGTTACCGTTTTTGAGTGTGTTGGCCCCGACTGTCAGGATCGCACCAATCGTGCTCGATTGGGTCGACTGGGATAGATGCAGGGAACTGGCTGACGCGTTGGCCCACGTGATCACGCAAACAACCCACAGTGTCCTGCTGCTGGCTTCCTCAGACATGACGCACTACGAGTCAGCCGATACTGCTGAAAAGAAGGATCGCAAAGCACTTGCTGCGGTGGAACAGCTGGATGGCGAGCGCCTATTAGCAACCTGCCAACGAGAGCATGTGTCGATGTGCGGTCGGGCTCCGGCCGCCACCGTGCTGGAAGCGGTGCGGCAGTTGGGTGCAACCCGAGCGGAGGTAGTAGACTATCGCAACAGCGGCTGGGTCAGACCAGACAAGGAAGTCGTGGCGTACGCCGGAGTCGTAGTAAGGCAGTAACGGACGGCCCCCGTTCGAGACCGAGCACGCGACACCGCCCTGGCGCACCGGCTGATGTGGATCCTCCAGCCGGAATCAGCCACCAGTTGGAGATTATCCCGTAATAGTCCAGGTCTGGCCGTGGCGTAGAAGCGCGTTGAGATCGGGCTTCTCGGTTTTCGAGCGCTCGGCCTCGACCTGTGCGTGCAGCTCAGCATCGTACGATGCAGCTGGATCGCAGTACAACACGCCGAGCGCTACCGGAAACTCGGGGGTGTCGAGTGAAGCCAGCAAGACCGCAAGGTTGCGGTTGGTTTCGTCGTGAACCAGGATATCTTTTTCGGTAACGCCGTTCTCGCCGACAGTAACCACCTCGATCTCCAGACAACCCGACCTCATGCTCAGCCCCCTGTTACCGTTCTTGCCGAATAGGAGCGGCCTGCCGTGCTGCACCAAGAGTTGGCTGTCTGCAGCGACGTCCTTATCTGTGAATCTGCTGAAGGTGCGGTCG
>Ga0209536_100011404_pt1 | contig 13020 bp, 10 predicted proteins | sample DeeMarSeWOR28_12_FD_187461 | JGI IMG/M metagenome (GOLD analysis project Ga0209536, IMG submission 187461) | Marine sediment microbial communities from White Oak River estuary, North Carolina - WOR-2-8_12 (SPAdes) (version 2) | ecosystem: Environmental > Aquatic > Marine > Intertidal zone >...
CATCATGAAGCCCGCCGTGTACATGCCGTCCTCGCCGAGGTCGCAGTTGTGGGCGATGTGGCAGACGTTGTCGAGCTTGGTGCCCGAGCGAATGTAGGTCGAGGTGAGTGTCGCGCGGTCGATCGCGCAGTTGCTGCCGATCTCGACCTCGTCGCCGATGCGCACGTTGCCAAGCTGCGAGATCTTCTGCGGGCGGCGGCTCGCGCCGACGGCATAGCCAAAGCCATCGCTGCCGATGCTCGTGTGCGGGTGCAGCTCGCAGTCGTTGCCGACTTCGCAGCCGGCGCCGACGAAAACGTGCGGATGCAGGGTCGTGCCGGCGCCGATGCGCGCGTCATTCTCGACGACCGCATGCGAGCCAATGCAGCAGCGGTCGCCGATCGAGGCGCCGGCGCCCACGATGCAGTAGGGTCCGAGCAGTACGTCGACGCCGAGCGTGGCGGTGGGGTGCACGATGGCAGTCGGATGGCGCTCGCCCCATTGGGAAAAGCGATCCCGCTTGCGGTCGAAGTACCTGAGCAGCACGGCCATCCCCATCGGCACCGAGCCTACCGAGAAGCAGCAGCCGAGCGCCGTGCCGTCCGTCTCGAGCTGATCCGCGAGCTTCTTCTGCACGACCAGGATCGCAGCGCCGCGCTGTCGCACGATCTCGAGTTGCGACGCGTCGCTGACGAAGACGAGGCTGTCCGGGCCCGCTTCTTCGGGAATCCGGCAGTTCGCCGCAACGGCGGCGACGTCGCCCCGCAGGTGGGTAAAGACATCTGCGTGCCGGTCCTGGAGCGTTTGGGCGTGGAGCATGGAACCTCTATCGCGTCATGGCGGCCGCGACGCAATCGTGTGGGAGGGGCGCCGGCGTCAGGCCAGTGCGGAATCGATCATGGTTGCGCGGGTCCGGGAGACAGTCGACGAGGCCCGGGTCCGCACCGCGACGCACCTTCGGCCCAGCCTGCGACGAGCGAGCAGTTTCCTCCATATCGTGCCTGTTGGCCAGAGCGACCCGAGTCCCGGTCAAGCGCCAAGTCGACATCCGGGTGCGTCGACCACGGTATGGAGCACTGGGAGGTCGGGCGTGGGCCGATTGCGGACCCCCGGACGGGAGCCGGTGCCGGCCCGCGATTCTTTGCGGCATGATACAGGCGCCCACGCCGGGGACCAATCGACCCGACGCCAGTCACCATCGGAGGACATGATGAATCGCCGTAGTCTGCTCAAGCTGACAAGCGTTGCTCTGGCCGGGACCGTTCCCTTGCAGTCGCTCGCCAATGCCGGGGCCAGGACCTCAACCCAGGGCCTCTGGAATGTCTGGGACGATGTCTTTGCCCGCGCGCGCTTCGTTTCCCTGTCCCATGTCCTGACCCAGGACACCCCGCTCTGGCACGGCTTTCCGCCGACGACACGGTTCCAGCAGGGCGCCGGGCGGCTTGACGATCAGGCACCCTTTGCTGCCTTCACGTACGAGCAGACCGGCGTCGAGACGACGTCCTATGTCTTCTCCACTGACCAGTTTGGCACGCAGCTCGACCCGCCGGCGCACTGGCATCAATGCTTTCCGGCAATCGACGAACTGCCGCCAACGCTCGCCTTGCGGAAGCTCGCGGTCATCTCGATCGTCGACAAGGTTGTCGCCGATCCGGACTACAGCCTGACGGCCCAAGATGTACTCGCCTGGGAGCGGGAAAACGGCAGGATTCCCGCCGGAAGCGTTGTCATGGTACGTAGCGACTGGTCCAGGCGCTGGCCGGATGCCGAACTGATGCAGCCTGCCGACGGCAAGTTTCCAGGCGTTTCGCTCGAAGCGCTCAAGCTGCTTCACCTCGAACGCGGGATCCTGTTTCATGGACACGAGCCGCTGGACACCGATTCGACGCCGACACTGGTGAGCGAAGACTGGCTGATGAACAACGGGTACATGCAGGCCGAGGGTGTCGCCAATCTGGATCAGGTGCCCGTGACGGGCGCCCTCATTGCCGTTGGCTTTCCGCAGCTGAAAGGAGGTACCGGCGGCTTTGCAAGCTTTACCGCGATCTGCCCACCTGAGTGGCCTCATGGGGTCCGGCCAGGCGACACGCCCGAAGCCCCGTTGCCGTTCAGCGACAAGCGGCTGGTGTGGAATGAGGAGAAGGGCGCCCGGGAGCGTACGGCTCCCTGCGACAAGCCGAAAGGGAAGCTGAGCTTCAACTGACCCCGGAGGCGGACTGTTTGACGCGCGCGGCGCGCTGGTTCATCGTCAGCGGTACGCGCTACAGGGTGACCGCGAGCACCACGAGGATGAGCCCAGGTGGCGAGTGTCAGCCAGATCAGGCAATGGATCACCGAGAACGAGCAGCTCCTCGACGGCATCGCGGTCCGGCGCCTGTGCACGCGGCTGGGATCGGTCGAGTTCCGGCCATGACCCCGACCACCGGCCTCGATGACGGACTCATGGTCCTCGATGGCGGGCTGGCCACCGAGCTCGAACGGCGAGGTCTCGACATCTCCGGCACGCTGTGGTCCGCGCGCGTACTACAGAGCGCGCCCGATGCAATCGAGCAGCTGCACTACGACTACTTCGCTGCCGGTGCACGCTGCGCGATCTCGGCCAGTTATCAGGCCAGCTACGAAGGCTTCGCGGCGCATGGACTCGGTGTCGACGAGGCGACCGCACTGCTGCGCCGCTCCGTCGAGCTGGCCTGCGCTGCTCGTACGCGCTATCGCAGCGAACATCCCGCCGACCGGCGCAAGCTGTACGTGGCGGCTTCGGTCGGGCCCTATGGCGCCATCTCGCACGACGGCGCGGAGTATCGCGGCGACTACGCCCTGTCGGTCGATCAGCTCACCGCGTTCCACGCCCGGCGGTTCAGGGTCCTGGCTGGCGCCGGCGCGGATGTCCTGGCCTGCGAGACCCTGCCAGCCCTGGACGAGGCGCTCGCGCTGGCGACGCTGCTCGCGGAGCATCCCCAGTCACGCGCATGGATGAGCTTTACCTCTCCCGACGGCATCCACACGTCGCGGGGCGAGCCGCTGACCGGGTGCGCGCAGCGGCTGGATCACGTGCCCAACCTGGTCGCGATCGGCGTCAACTGCGTGCGCCCCGAGATCGTCGAAGAAGCCATTCGCGCGCTCAGGGCGGGCACGGACAAGGCAATCGTCGTGTACCCGAATTCGGGCGAATGCTGGGACGCGCAGAGTCACGCCTGGCATGGCGCGTGGGATCGCGGCAGCCTCGCCGCCCTGGCGCCACGGTGGGTAGCCGCAGGCGCGCGCATGATCGGCGGGTGCTGTCGCGTCGGACCCGGCGAGATCTCCGCTCTGCATGCGGCGCTCTCACGCCTCGGCCAGCTGCCCGAACCCGCGCGGGCCTGACGCATATTCGTCGCGACGCCAGGGTTGCCGTCCGCAGCTTCCGCAGTCCCGTGGGGCCGGCATCCCTCCGAGGCGGCGGCGCCCCGATCGCCCCGAAGTCCGATCGTGGACGAGAATTGCACGCAATAGCCCGCCCGCCGTGCCGAGGACCGAATGGCCAGCGCAGCGATGCTCCGGCACCAGAAATCCCGGCGCGGGTTGGCTATGCTGGCGATTCAGACTACTGGCATCTTCCCGGATGATGGCCTCAGGACACTCTGGTCGAGGATCGGCACATGGCAGAGGAGCAGGCAAGTCGATTTCCCACGGACACCAGTGCGGGACACGATGGGGACCAGCTGATTCTGGGCGCGGCCCAGTTGATACTGGCCGAAAAGCGCACGCTGTTGTCGCTCATGCGCACAGGCATCGCGGTGTTTGCGCTGCCACTCGCGACAATCAGTGCCCTGATCGCTACGTCAAGATACTACGAGCCCGCCGAGGTGCTGGGTCTCTTCATTCCGGTCATGCTGCTCAATGCAGTCCTGATTGCGCTTGGCGGATACCTGGTCATTCACGCGAATCGGCGCATCCGCCACGTAGACAAGCAACTGGCGGATCTCAAGCGATCCCACCCGGGGCTGACTCCATACCTGGACTGAAGCGCTGGCGCAGCGCCGGCCCGCCAGACGTCGCGCGCGACGGCGACACCAGGGCGCGCGCCAGCGGTGTCTATCAGTCCGATGCGAAGGCCGGGTATCGCCACCAGATGCTCTCGGACCACCTCCATACGTCACCGGTCCGGTAGTTGACGATCAGGGCGCCATCCCGTCCCTTGGAAAGAAACCAGGTAGCCACAATGCTGGTAGGCAGGGCGAAGATCGGGCTGCGCGACGCGTCGAACGCCAGCGTTGAACCCAGTTCCAATTCCACCAGGCAGTGGTACGTAGCATATGCCCCGTTCAATTCACCGCCCCACCAGTGCCTCCGCTTGAAACTCAGTGTTGTCTCGCCCCCGGCACCATCGCGGAAGCGAACGTACAACATGTCTCCGCTCGGCTCGAACGTGGCCGTTGTAGCGCCAGGCAACTCGGGCCAGGGGAGGTCCCGCAACTCGCCTTCGCGGAGCCCACGTGGACCGAGTATCTGGTTTAGAAGCGGACGAGTTCCGACGTCCGTGGGCTGCGCATCAGACGGGCGAGTGTCATAAGTTCCAGACAGGTCCGGACAGCCGTTCGGGAGAAGTGACGCCGGGCCCTCCTCCCACGCCTGCGGATGATCGAGGGTAGCGGGGCCCACGCAGCCGGCAAGCAGTGACGTCATGGAGGCCATTGCTATCGCCAGCCACGTTACGTACGCGAAAGGCATCTGCGGCGCCTGATCGCCAATTCAATGACCCTGTTGGGCTTAGCTTATGACGCAGTTGGGCCGGTCCGGCAAGCTACGGGAAATACGGCCGGTGACTCTTCCCGTCTCTCGAAGCGTGACCGACCAACGCCGTCAGAAGTCGGCAGAGGACGTCGTCGCGCGGCGGCAGGGAGTGCCGGGGTCATCGCATCGCGCCAGGCGATCGGGTCGCCCAGATATTGAATGTCCCGGCGGAACCGGCCGGGGGCGTCAGGCGCCCCCGGCCGACAGGGTCAACGCGCGTACTTCGACTTGTACGTTCCGATCGAGCCGTTGGCCGTGACGTTGGTGCGCACCCAGGTGCCACCGCCGGTCACGCCCTTCAGCTTGCCGAAGCCATCCACGTAGCCGAAGCTGCCGCAGGCATCGGGACACTTCGCGGTGCCGATCTCGTCGACCTTCCACCACCAGAAACTGCCGTCGCCGCTGGTATTGTGCGAGAAGCAGCTGCCGCTGCCTGAAAGCATCTTGCCGTCCGGGTCCAGCAGAAAGCGGCCGACGCAATCCGATTCCATGCCGTTGATCGGGTCGTCTGCCTGGTCGGACTTGGCCAGCTGGTAGTAGTGCGATATGACGACCTTGCGTCCGTCCGGCAAGGCTGCCTCCGTCGATTTGCCCGAGTGCGTCGTGTAGTAGCCGGTCGACTCGCCCGCGGACGCCGTCGCCGACAGGGCCAGCAAGGCAGCTGTCGCGAACCATAGGCCAGACTTGTTCATCGTATCCCCTCCTTCTTGGTTGGACTCTACCGGGCCACCGGCTGCGCTGCGACGAGCCACCCCGACAGGCAGCTCCGGCCCGGACCGTGCCACCATACCACCACTCTTCCCGGATGTTCTGCGGCGTGGCCATGCCGCCGTTGAGCATCTCCGCGGCCTGGTTCTGACCAACCTCTATCGCGAGAAAGACGAGACCGTCGATCATCCCGACATCTGACAGCGTACGGTGGCCGCCGCGATCTGGAATCCGGCGGAATGCCGCGCAAGGGTCGTCAGCGGACGTCGGGAGCCGGGACATGCATCTGCGTCGAGCGGCCGGGAGTAGAATGAGGTGTAACGCAGGGGAAGCGATAGTGCGACAGGAGAACCGAGCGTAGATCAGGTTCTGGCAGGCGATCTATTGGTCCGCTGGAGTGCAGTTCATGCGCGTTGCCAAGTCCGCGAATTGGGCGATGTGGATCGGCCAGGTGGCTTTGCTCGGGGCATCCGTCACAGGCTGCGGGAGTGGCGGCACCGGGGGCTCGGCGGAACGACCGTCGATCAGTATTGACGTTCCGACATCGGCGCGCAGCTATTCGACGACCTCGACGGACATGCGGATTGGCGGAGCGATCTCGCGCGCAAGCTTCGTCCACGTACGCAACTCGCTGACAGGCTTCACGACTGAGGGATATGTCGTCTACTCGAGCCCGGGCGATGGCTCCTGGTTTGCTGACATCCAGGGGCTCGGCCTTGGCGAGAACCCGATCACTGCAACGGCTGACTCGGATGGCAGGGGTCGCGAGACCGCTAGTGCGACGATCGTGCTTGTTCGACCGCTTCAGCCGGTGAACCTGATCTTCAACGGGCCTGACCGGGAGACCGGCGACTCCCTCTGGACGGACGAGAACTCGATCGGGAGTTCCCACAAGATCGCCCTCTTCAGCGACGGCACCGGGCAATCGACGACCGGCTCCGTCCTCGCTGAACTCGCCGGCGCGACAGCTACCTTCACCTGGAGCATGCTGAGCCCGGACTCGATCCAGATCCTCGGTTGCCCGGCATGCTCGTTTCAACGAATTTCCCGCATATCGGGCTCGCGAGGTGAGGAAGTGTTCTACGGGCAGATAGAGACCACCGCGGGAAGCGGCGAACTCGCGCTGCACGTCTTCACGTTGTCCCTCGGCAAACTGTGATCCAGAACACGACGGCCCGTACCCGAAGGTCACACGGCGAAGCTCTCGCCTGCGGTGGTGGATTGAGCCGGGCTCCATAGCGAACCCGCGCCACGGGGCATGCGGGCTACGAGGCGGGGGCAGGTCGGACCGCGCTCAAGCGGAAGGCCGAGCGGCACTTGCGGCGGGCATCGACGCCGCGACACCGGTGCAGCGGGGCTACCTGGGCCGGTGAAGCGCACAGAGCTTGTTGCCATCCGGGTCGCGTACGTATGCCAGATGCACTGTACCCAGCTTGTTCTCACGCAGCCCCGGCGGATCTTCGATAGAAGTGCCGCCGTTCGCAACGGCCGTGTCATGGAACTGCCGCACCTGCTCCGGCGAACTGCACTTGAAGCCGATGGTTCCACCGTTGGCGAACGTGGCGGCCTCTCCGTTGATGGGTTCGCTGACACAGAACGTCCCGCCGTCATGTCGATAGAACAGACGGGTTTGCCCTGTCTTGTTCATATTCTGGACCGGCGCGCCCGCCCCAAGGACACCGAGCACGGCGTCGTAGAAGCGCTTCGATCGCTCAATGTCGTTCGATCCGACCATCACGTGGCTGAACATCCAGGGTCTCCAGTGCCTTCGGCGTTGTTTCCCGTTTCGGACCAATTGCTCCATGACGGCTTCGGGTCGGTAGCTGCCGGTCGACCGGGTCCGTCCGCTTTCCGGAACGCGAGCGGTCAGCCCGTTGACTGGACTTCCCGGAAGCTCCAGTCACGTTGCATCGCCGCGGACACGACTACTGCCGCAGGTAGACGGTCTGGCCGTCCTTGATCGTCTCGAGGACCTGAATCTTGTTGATCGTCATCGGATCGACCGTCAGCGGGTTGTCGGACAGCACGACCAGGTCGGCTTGTTTGCCCACCTTGATCGAGCCTTTCCGCTCGGCTTCGCCGAACTCCTCCGCGCCCCACAGGGTGATCATCTTCATCGCCTCGTAGGGCGTGACCCTTTCCCCTTCACCCATCACCTGGCCCGAGCGTGACACCCGGTTCACCGTCGCCCAGACGACCTGCATCAGGTTGGGCAGTGCCACCGGCGCATCCGTGTGGCTCGTGACGTGCATCCCGGTGTCCAGCAGGGATCGCATCGGGGAGATCTGCCTGGCCAGCTCGGGGCCGATGATCTGGTCGTACCAGTCGCCCCAGTAGAAGGTGTGCATCGGGAACATGGACGGGAACACCCCCAGTTCCACCAGCTGCGGGATCTGGTCCGGCCGCAGGAATTGCCCGTGCACCAGGATCGTCTCGCCCGGGCGCACACCGTACTTCTTCACGACCGGGCGCAGCGCCTCCAGCACCTGGTCGATCGCGGCATCGCCATTGGCATGGATCTTCACCGGCCAGTTGTTTGCATAGGCCTTGTCGATGTAGCTCTGGACCTGTCCGGTGTCGGGAATCGCTGGATAACCCATGTAGCCAGCCGCCTGCCCGTCCGGCGGGATCAGGTACGGTTGGGTGCGCCAGGCAGTCCGTCCCTGCGGAGAACCGTCCAGCGTGATCTTCAGGCCGCCGAGGCGATAGTGGTTGCTGTACGTCTTGCTGTAGAACCTTTCCAGCTGGTCCATGCCGGTGTAGTCCTGCCAGCCGATCACGTCGATGTCGAACTGGCCCCGACTCGCCGCATCCATCGCGTTCTCATTCGCCCCACCCATCAGGCGCCCTTCGTTGGCCGTCGTGTAGCCGTAGCTCTTGGCCAGTTCGAGACCTCGCGAGAGGAAGTAGTCCCTGTCCTCCGGTCGGGCCGGATTCAGGATCGCGATCACGTAAGGAATGCTGGCGAGTTCCTCCAGCACGCCGTTCGGGGTCTTGCCGTCGGATTCACGGCGGATCTTGCCGCCCTCGGGATCCGGCGTCTCTGCGGTGATGCCAACTGTCCTGAGGCCTGCCGTGTTCATGGCGCTGAAGTGGCCGGAAATGTGGCCGGCCACGACGGGGACGTCCATGGACACCTTGTCCAGGTCCTCGCGAGTGGGATGCCGCCCGAGCAGGGAGTCGTCGTAACCGGTCCCGTAGATCCAGCCGGTCCGGGCGACATCCGGACTGGCGGCGAAATCCTTCAACCTGGTCACCAGGTCGTCGATGGTGTTCACCCCACCGTCCGGCGGCGCCAGCAGGTTGGCGCCCACCGCCTGGGTGCCGAACTGCAGGACATGGGCATGCCCGTCGATGAATCCGGGGGCCATGGTCTTGCCACCCAGGTTCACCAGCCTGGTTCCCGCACCTTTCAGCTTCTCGGCGCCAGCCTCGCTGCCGGCGAACGCAATCCTGCCCTCCTTGACCGCCACCGCCTCGACATAGGCCGGCTGGTCTCCCTCCATCGTCAGGATCGGCCCCCCGAGATAGATGGCATCGGCCTTGTCGGCGCCCGCGTCCGCGGTCGAAGCGGCGGGAGTCGGCGACTTCATGCAGCCCGCCGCCAGGAGCAGTGTCACGATCACGCCTGTCGCGTGGCCCATCGGTCGTGCTGTCTTCCATCCATTCATCTTCATGTCTCTCCGGCCATCGGATCGGATCGCAAGCCTAAGCGAGGCCGGCCCCAACGTGAAGCCCACGGTCGCGGAACGATGCAATGTGCAGCAACACTGCGCATCCACACGCAGCTTCGGCGCCCCGCGGCCCAGCCTGGCAGCACCCGGCCGGAGCAGCTCGAGATGTGCGTCGGGCTGTCGCTCAGTTGCCGGGAATCTCCGAGTTGATTTCACCGAGGCGCGTTGCCAGCAGGTCCGCCCAGCCGCGCAGGATTCGATCGGCCGCGGCCTTGTTGGTGACCCGACTGGCCTGCTGTGGGAATGAACTGCGGTCCGCCTGCGGGTCGATCACCCGGGCCAGCAGCGTGCCGCTGGTGGAATCGTACAATTCGAGGAACAGGGTCATGCCTCCAGCCGACTCTATCCATGTTCTCGATCTGCCGGACCTCGCGATGTCGGGAGCTACAACATCGACGTTTACCAACGCTGGACGCAGTACCAGCACGTCGGGACCCGCTTCCTCGACGACCTCGTAGCCCTTCTTGGCCAGTTGCTCGCTGAAGACCTTCTTGAATTCCTCGCCCAGGTCCTTCTTGATTCTTTCGGCATCCTTGTCGGAAACACGTCCGGACAGGCCGACTTCATTCATGTTGTAGTCTCGCTGCCAGTCCTCCACAAAGTCGACGTAACAGTCCAGGATGATGACCTTGTGAAACTGCGTTAGCGTAGCGCCTGGCTTGGCATAGGCAATACGGACCTTGGATCCTTTGATCAGGTGCAGTCCGTCGGAACTCACCTCCGGCAGCTCGTCCTTGGCTGCGACAGCGGTGCCGGCCAGCCCTTCGACCAGCCACGCGACCATGACGGTTACGACCACGAAAAAGCTCGTGCGCCTGCTACTCGTGTTCATTTATTGCCCTCCACGCTGGGATCGACTCCCGGGTCGATCAGATGTCGAAATCGTATCACCACACGTCCATCGGACCCGTTCGCAAATACATCGACACGTCGGTACTGTCCGAGCGCAGTGCGGGGAATTCGACGCGGATATTCCGTACGATCCCGGGGCGTTGTCCGCAGCGAGCTGCTCGAGTCGGTGCCGTGCGTGATTCTTCTGAGCAGGCAGAGGCGACAGCAGGCCTACGACCAGTGCCTGATGTGCCATGCCGACCGCACGGTGTCATCGCGGGCTGTAGGCACAGGCCGCGCCTGCCATCACGACCGGGCTCGCTCAGCGGAAGATGCCGCGCTCGAGGATCGATCCGTGCCCGACGGGTCGGCCGACGGCAAGCCACAGGCTCCAAACATCGGAACTGGTCCCACCCAGCCCCAGCGTGAGCGGGCCAACCATCGTCCGGCCGGTGACGTACACGGACCCGCCGTAGACGGCGCCGTCGTCGATCCCGTCGAATCGATCGTAGACCTGCGTAGCCTGCAGTCGTACTCCGGCATAGAGCGCCTGGCCACGCACGGACAGGATGTCCGCCATCTTCCACAGGTAACTGCCGCTGGCCGACCAGTAGGATGGGGCACGCAACTCTCCCAGTTCATAGCCGGGGAAGCTGCCTGGGCCGCCGAGCGCGAACAGTCGATCAACTGGCAGCGTGCTGCCAAGATCCGAGCCGCCCGCCAAGGTCAGCCAGACGACGTCGCGTCGGGTCGGAATCGCGACACCGAGCCCCAGTTCAGCCTTCTTCCAGTCGCGGTCGCCACCGATCGACCTGTCGGCGTACTGAACTTCGACCGCGGCAGCGACACCGTGTGTCGGGTTGAAGGGGGTGTCGCGGCTGTCGTAGGTCAGTCCCAGCCGCAGGCCCGCGTCGTTGCGACTGTCTTCCGGCAGGAGCGTAGAGCCGGTCTCCAGGTTGACCTTGCGGTGGGTGTACAAATAGCCCAGACGTGCCTGCGCCCGGTTGTCGATGTTCGCCCCGAAGTCGAGACTGCCACCGATGTCGTTGAAGTTGTAGCGGGCAACGCGATCACCGTTCGAATAGATATCCTCAACGGTCTGGTTGGCTGCCAGCGTTGGCTCAACGAACCAGCGCTGGCCAACATCAAGGGGCTGGTAGAAGCTGGTCTTGAACAGGGACTCATAGCCAAGTTGAGCCCCGGTGCGCCATTCTGCGCCGAGTGAATTGACCCACGTTCGGGTGTGCTGGCCGTACAGCGTGAACGCCAGGCTGCCACCAGCCGAGCCGTACATGCCGAGATCCGCCCGGACGTAGTTGGGACCCGTGCTCTTTTCGCGTGGCAACCACTCCAGCGTCGGGTTGGCCGGGTCACCGGTCAGCTGGTACTCGACCGACTCGAAGTCCGGCAACGCGGCCATGCGCAGTGCTTCCTCGCTGATGGCGACCGTGTCGACGGTGTCGCCAGGGCGAATTTCGGCGCGCTGCTCCAGAAAGGCCGGATTGACCCGTTTCAACCCCTCGTACCGAACATCGGCAAGACGCGCTTCAACAGCCTGTGGCGCGGTCACCTTGTTGCGCCAGGCCGTGTACTGCGCCTTGGGCACGGAGAGAGCTGCCAGCTGGTCCGCCACGGCAAGTGCGGCTTTCTCGCCAAGCGGAATCGTCTCCGGTATCCGCTCAAAGTCCGCCGTGCCGATACCACCCATCGGCACGCTGATGAGGACATCCCCTTTCTTGAGTGTCTGCAGCTGCAGGGTTTCATTGGCGCGGATCATCACGTCGGTACTGCGGCTGAGCAGCTGCGTGGCGGACTGCAGCTTCTCCGGCATGATCCGCGGCTCGACCAGGTCGACGACGATGACCACTTCGGCGCAGAGTTCCCGGGCCACGTCGATCGGGATATTCCGGACCATGCCGCCGTCGGACAGAATGTACTTGTCGGTGACGACCGGGGCGAAAGCGCCGGGAATCGCCATGCTGGCCCGCATCGCCGTGGCGATATCGCCGCTGCCAAGAACGACCATCTCTCCCGAGAGCATGTCGGTCGCAACCGCACGATAGGGTATGGGGAGCCGGTCAAAATCCGATTGCATGCGTGCCTGGGCGACGTAGCTTCGCAGCAGGTCTTCGATGCTGGCCGTCTTGACGAGGCCGCCTGGCAACTGCAGGCGCCCGTCCTTGAGACCCCATTCAATGTCGTTACTGTAGGTGACGCCCGCGCGCTTCTGCTCGATGGGCTCCATGTCGCGCCGGCCCAACCCTCCGACCACAGACTTCCAGTCGATGCCGACGATGAACTCCTGCAACTTGTCGGCAGGAATGCCCGACGCATAGCCTGCTCCTACCAGCGCGCCCATGCTGGTCCCCGCAATGCAGTCGATCGGAACATCCAGTTCCTCGAGGACCTTGAGCACCCCTACGTGGGCGCCACCCTTGGCGCCGCCTCCTGCCAGCACCAGCCCGACGCGAGGGCGCTCCTCGGCGCGGGCCGCGACGATCGGCAACGACACCAGAACGGTTAGCGCGGCAACGAGCAGGCTGCCGGTGATCAGTACCGACCTGCCCAAACCTGCCTCACAGTCTTTCATGGTCGGCGTCCCCTGGCTCAGATTGCGCAGTCAAGTTTATATGCTCATCTGCGCTGGCACTTGTCTGGCAGCAGGTAACTACCTACGAGCCACGGTGCCCGAGCGCACCCCGGGCGCTGTCAAGATGCGGACTTGCTGCGTGAAGACAGTCTCGAACGCCGCCGTCTCCCACGCCGGCGCTCTGGTGCGTCCGGGACGGCCAGGATCGTTGCGCACCCGCCCCAGGATAGGCAGCATCGAATCACAATCCCTCGGGGCAACTGAGCAAGATTTCGATGGGCAGGGGAACGGGATTGCCTGCCAGATACTCGTCACCCCGACCCCGAAGCTCAAGCCGAGCACCACCATGATGCGCCGCGGGACAACAGCGGCTAACCGTCCTCGCCCGGTGCATCTCGCTGGCGT
>Ga0209536_100011405_pt1 | contig 13019 bp, 8 predicted proteins | sample DeeMarSeWOR28_12_FD_187461 | JGI IMG/M metagenome (GOLD analysis project Ga0209536, IMG submission 187461) | Marine sediment microbial communities from White Oak River estuary, North Carolina - WOR-2-8_12 (SPAdes) (version 2) | ecosystem: Environmental > Aquatic > Marine > Intertidal zone >...
AATAGAGGTTAAATTTCAGATAGAGTTGAAGTGCCCACAGTTCGCCTCAAAAAAGAAACTCGTCCGGCTCTCCCTTCTTCAACTTCCCCATCGCCGGCCATTTCTTTGATTATACCCAATGCAATTCATGGCTGCAAGAAAAAGGATCTCGGTAAGCTCTAACTGGCAGGAACAGCCCTCTTCGCTCCCCCAATCCCCCGCGAAGAGGTTTGAATTCATGTGTTGGGTCAGCAGAGAGGACTAATAAGCAGTCTTATTATCCGTCGTCCTTGCCGGGGCTTGCGTGGGGATGGATTGTCCGGTTGCTCCAGTAGAAGCTAGTGCATTCATCATTTCCATTTGCCTTGCAAGGCGTGAAAACTTTTTAACCAATTTTGACGCGCTCCTTTTTTCTAAATATTTCCAAATTGCGTCAGTGGTGCGCTCCAGAAAGAAAGGAGAAACCATTGTAAGCAAGCCTGAGAAGCACAAACCAAAGGAAAGAAGCGGATGAACATATCCCATGCTAAATATGCCAGATAAAAATTGAGCGCCACCAGCGCCTGTACTGTAGAATGGCGATTTTCCACTGATAAAAATGTGGTGAAAAGCCCTCAGACCAAAAGAAGGGAGTGAATAATATTGATGCAGATCATGCTCGATCTCCGTAAGTATCTCGGGCATAAGAGTGCTTAGGCCTTCCGCCCATTCAGGAGAAATGTTGTCTCTAAATAAAAACCAGGCCCCTTTTTGTGAAGATCTGTCGATCATGGCCTCAAGCTCCGCTTGGTTCATGCCATTGCACCTAGCGAAGGAAAGCGCCTCTGTCGGGGTCGCTAGAAGACCCGCAATCGGCGAACGACGCACTGAGGAACCACCTAAAAGAGCCTCTTTCACTTCAGGCCGCACAACATATCGTAAGCCGAGTTCAGTTATTCTTTTCGCATTGATTCTTGTGGGCATTTTACACCTCCCATAAAGACTTGGGGTTCAGCTATATATATATCGACAAAATAGAGGTTAAATTTCAGATAGAGTTGAAGTGCCCACAGTTCGCCTCAAAAAAGAAACTCCCCCGGCTGGACTCGAACCAGCAACCACCTGATTAACAGTCAGGTGCTCTACCATTGAGCTACAGGGGAGCGTCGGTTGTTCAAAAATTATAGAGTATGTGTGGGGGATTTTCAATATCCAATAAAGAACGATAGAAATGAGGTTGGGGGCGTAGAAGCGAGTTCGAAGCTGGAGATGAGACACAGAAGTGAGGACACAACTCCATTCCCTCCTTCTCAATTAAAACCCGCATCCACACCTCTCACCCCACTTCCATTTCTGTTATAATTATTGAGTGAAAATATCAGTATTTATTATAATACTATTAACATTAGTACTGTCAACAACTTTGGCCTCCGCCTCCACCTGGGAAGTCGAGTTCCGGCACGGCGAAGGAGAATCAGACACAATTGATGAAACAGATGAACTGGAATCAGATTACTCCTTCAGCACTAACACATTCAAAATAAGAAGGACATTCCCCCCTCTCTGGGAATATTCGCTGACCCTGAGCCAGGGAATTCGAGATTACGACGAGGACGAAGAAGAGGATGAGCTGGACAACGTAAGCTTTTCGGTCAAAAACAAACTCACCAGAAAGGAAGAAACAGATACGGGTATAACATCACTGTCCTTCAACATCGACCATCTTAACAAGAATTACGATAACAAAGAGGAATATTCCTACAACCAAACAAAACTCGGCGTTTCAACATGGTACAAGCTGAAAAATGACTATAAGATCGAATTTTCAAGCAGCTTTGAGGATTTTCTATATCAGAGCTCAACAAAAGAAGCAGAAAATGTATATAACGCGAAGATCGGCTTTGAAAAATACTACTGGGACAATGACCTTACATTTGATGGATATACCAAGATAGTGAACTCTTCAAGGCAAACATTCGGAACCCACATCACAAATAAGACGGGAATGTCATTAAAAATCCACCAGCCCCACCTGAGCATGTTCAGGTGCTCCGCCAGGGCCGGCTTCAGGAACAGCAGGTTGAACGATGAATTTATTGACGACGACGTCAGTTACGACTATCATTTTTCCGAAATCAAAATAGCTACAACCCATCCGCTCAACGATCAGATAGAAGCAAGGCCGCATTTGACTTCTTTCTCCAAACAATATGAAGGGAACAGTTATGACAATGCCGGATACGAGACCGGTTTGACGGTAAAATATTCCCCCACTTCAAGGTTTTCGACTTCTCTGTCGTACGGCTACAGAGCAAAGGAATACAGCAGCATGACGAGTCTTTCACACACAAAAGATGTTTTCTCCGTTTCCGCGACTTACAGGGAGAGAGGCAACTGGGGAATAACTGGAAAGTTTACAAAAGCTTTTTACGTTTTTGCCGATGCGGATGAAAAGGACGAACTTGATTCAATCATCTCGATGGAGTTGAATAAATACTTTTCGGATGATCTCAATGTTTCACTTTCGGGCAGATATAAATTCAAGGATTACGAAGAAAAGGCGGACATCAGCCAATCGCGCTGGACTCTCGGCGCGGCGTATAGATTTTAAAGATCTATCTCTATGTTCCCCAGGAAATCAGTAACACGATAATCAGGCTGATAGCTAACCTCCTGCTCCAAATTAAAAGTCAGATGGACATATTCATTTACATCGTACTTGGTCTTGAGAATATAAAGCATTTTCTCCGTTTCAGCCCCAAGATATGACTTTGAATATTCATAGCTGCCCTCGATCCGGAGCATATTCAATATCCTGTAAATGAATCCGAGTCCGGGAGAAATCGAATATGTAAGCGGCTCGCCGGCAGCAAGATAGTCCATTGTTTCCGAATACGCGCCGCTGGCATAAAGAGACCAGGAATCATCAATGTTCCATGTGCCCTTTATCGACCCTGTCTGAGTCATCGAATTGACTTCATTAGAAGCGTTCGTGGAATTAAGATCGATCCTTTCAATAGAATATCTTGTATCGAGAGAAAATCTTTCGGAAAGAGAGGTTTTTACAGCAGCATCAAACATAACGCTGTCCCCCATCGTGTCGTCATACGTGACCGGCTCGGTAGAGGAAAGCAAAGACTCAAACAGATCTTTAAAGGTGTAATTAAGCTCAACAGACATAATTCTTATCGGAGCGGCCTTAAGGGTGAGAGTCGTCGATTTAACGCTGCTTTCTTCTTCGCGACGGCCCAATGCGATAGCCTCTTTATCAAGAGAGAACATGTCATCAACCCTGTAGATCACACCGGTAGTCAGCTGGCGGAAAGGCGACCAGGTAATCTCGCTCTGATTGGAATTGTCGCTGTAGCTCAGGATTCCAAGATCCCTGACAATCGTGAAGTTCGGCCTGAAAGTATGTCTCAACCTGAGTTCTCTGATCGGTCGAATATCGATCCTCAATGAACCAACCTGCTTGGATACAACCTCCGGCGTCGCTCCGAAATCTTCCTTAATGGACGTTATCGTATATTTCGTATCTGTCCTGACCTCTCTTATCGGATCAGCCCTGAGGCTCAGGTCAGTAACTGTGGTCGCTCCATCCTTTGAATCGTCAACATGATTAAATGAGAGCGACGCGAAATACTCCCTGGCAGGTGTCGCCGACAAATTCAGGATATAGGTTCTCGTCAGGGGAACATCCCCGGACGGTTCTTCGGTCTCTTTGAGCTCAACATTCCCGGAAACACTGAAGTTTTCAATGCCAATCGTTGAAGCACCGTATCCCAGTATGCTGTAAACGGTTGTTTCTTCGCTGGGAGTTCTGCTCAATCTGTTCTCAATGCTTCCCATCAGCTTGTGGCGCAGGAATCCGAGAGAATATTCAGCTTCGGCCGCATTACGCTGGGTCAATCTGTCGATAAGGTCTCCGCTCACGGGGTCATTTGATTCCTCCAGCTGACCAAAGAAATATGCCACGCTTAAGTTATCAAGAGGATAATATTTAGTTTTCGCCCCGGCGCCCGTATTCCTGTATCTGACCCCGCTTTGAACATAATTTTCATTATCATAAGTGCCTTCTGCATGAAAAGAATCTGTCGGACTGAAAGCTACGTCTCCTCCTACAAGCCAAAGGTCCTGTTTTGGGTCAGCATCGGAAACTGACCGGAAGGCCGGCCCAATTCGCTTCACTCTTGTGGCAACCGATAAGGGCCCGATGTCAGAATAAACATTAAGTTTACCAGCCCTGCCCTGCTCAATTGTCTCCTGCGAGGATGAAGCAAGAAGATTCGGGTTTCTTTCTGAAAAGGCGAGTTCGGATTCAATCCTCAGAGCGGGTCCGAATTCATAACTGCCGTCAACTCCGACAATATAATGACTCATTGGATCGATAGGATCAGTTGTCATGGAATCCCTGGTATCCCTTGCATCGTTGAGGGAATCAGAATCATTAATATAGGTCACGCCGAGTTTAAGCTTATCCATGGGATTACCGAAGATCCTCATGCCGTACGTGGAATGCTGATACGGGGTTCTTCTGTAATCAAAATCAATATTGATTATTGAGGTGTCAAGTATGGTTCTCTTTCGGAATGTTACCGTGCCTGCTTCATAGTCAATGTCATAATCCTCGCCGCGTTTCTGTTCAACACCGTCTACTCTTACACGTTCGCTGTCAATAACGACGGGCGCATAGCCCAGGTAGTACGGTCCCTGTGTCTCATCGCCATATATCCTGATGGATTTTGCCTCACCTTTCGGGGATGATGCCAGGGCACTGAATCCCCAGTTGCCGTAATTGCCGGTCAACCGGAGTCCGGAAAGCACCTTATCAATCCGGGCAAACTCGAGATCGCCCAGATCGGCCGTAAAATCACCCCAGTATGCTTCAGTTGAACCTCTTCTCAACGATATTGATATCTTGTCTTCGGCTACAGACGCGGTATCGATCCCGGTTGTACTGGTGCTGATTATCGTCGCGTCGACATCTGTTCCCGCCGCCCGGCCGGAGATATTTAGCCGCAGAGATTCGTCGCGAGTGGCCGTGGAGCCGACAGCCTCCCCTTCCTTACTCCCTTCTACTGTTCTTGTTTTGAATGTCAGGACCTTTGTGCCCTGCAGGACGAGGCCTTCTTCCTGGGCATAAGAAGAAACAGCAAAAACAAACGAGAAGCAGATAAATATTATTAGGATTTTTAGGCTGGGCACAGAGAGACCTTTCGGCAACATCAGTAGATGAGCTTGAACTCTTGAATCCTGTGGTTGCCCGTATCAGCAACAAAAATATGACCGGCTCGTCCGGTAGATATGCCTGCCGGATTATTGAATTGTCCGCCACTGCTCCCTTTTTCTCCAAAGGAAATAATAAAAAGGCCCGACTTATCAAAAACCTGAACCCTGTTGTTGCCGCTGTCTACAACGTAAACAAACCTGTTATCAACCGCTACACCTTTTGGCTCATCAAACTGCCTTTCTCCTTTTCCCCGGGATCCCATAGAAAAGATCGGCCTGCCGAATTCATCGAGTTTTTGGATCCTGTTGTTCCCGGTATCAGCGACGTATATGCATCTTTCAGAATCAACGGCAACATCCATGGGGCCGTCAAAAAAACCGTCGCCAACGCCAAAGCCGCCGAAAGAATCAACATAGGAACCGTTCTCGGTGAATTTTTGAATCCTGTCATTGCCGGTATCAGCCACGTAGATATACCCCAGGTGGTCCATTGTTATGCCGGATTGTTCGTTGAACTGCCCGTTGCCCGCGCCAAAAGACCCGAATTCACCGATGAAATTACCTCTGACATCGAATTTCTGGATCAAAAAGTTCTCTTTATCAGAAACATAAATCGTATTGTTAAAATCGACGACAATCGAACATGGAACGTTGAATTTCCCGCTTCCCGATCCGAACTGGCCGAATTGATAAACAAAGTCGCCGTCCTCATCAAGCCGTTGAATTCTCTCGTTGCCCGTATCCGCAACAAAAAGGTTCCCCAAACCTGTTGAAATGTCGCCAAAAACACTGACATACAGATCGGAGGGAAAATAGAACTGACCGCTTCCGGAGCCCGCAAAACCGATTTCTCTCACAAGTTTAACTCCGGAAACAGCTTCCGGCGTTGCGGGAGGACCGCCCATAGAATACACAGGAACAGCAAATAACAAAAAGACAAAAAGGATAAGGGCTCTTTTCATTTAATTCACCTCATTGGATCGGAAGGGAAGCAACGAATTTTGTTCCTTTAACCTCATTGCTTTCAACGGTTAAGTCCCCGCCGTGCTCCCTGAATATCTTGGCGGCGGTGGCAAGTTCAAGACCTCCCTCCCCTTCTTTCGGGGAATAATAGGAAACAAATATTTTATCCAGATCCTTTTCCGGTATTACGGAGCCGGGTATCGCTACAGAAAAATACACCATTCTTCCCTCGTAACCCGTTGCGATCCAGAGCTGTTTGGGAGCGGCGGCAACGGAATAAGAGACCAACCTGAGAATCGCGTTAAGTATATGCTGAGGATCAGCCTGGATCTCAGGCAATTCCGACAGGCCTTTCTTCACCTCAACATGCTCTTTCATTTCCTTTATCTTGAGAAGATCTATCGCTTTTTCAACGACCTCATTAAGCTTTACGCTTGAGCATTTTAACTTCATCGGTCTGGCATAGATAAGAAGGTCATTAACCACACGGTCCAGGCGTGTAATGCTCTGTGGAATATCCTTAATAAAGCCCTCCCTGAAAGCAGGATCATTAAATTTCTTAGTCATGGTTCTTGAGTAATTCTCCATGTTTTCTATGGGTGTTTTAAGGGCTCCAACGACGGAGCCGGCCATGGTGCCGAGGGCGGCGAACTTCTCGGACTGGATGATCTGTTGTTCGTCCCTCTTCAATTCTTCAAGGATAAAGGCATACTCAATGGTTATTGCTGCCTGTCTGGCCATTGTTTCAAGGAAGGCGATGTCTTCTCTTGAGAACGGATCTTCCGACAGTTTCTGTCCGAAAACAAAGATAACTATAAGGGTCGGGTCCTTAAAGTATTCCGATTCTGATATTGATGGGATAAGGAGGGAAGCCTTGAGTTCGGCCATTTCGGTCTTTAGTTCCCCGGTATTATCTTTCTGGGCTATCTCGTTCATTCCCAGGGTTTGTCCTGTTGAAGCAATAGTCTTTATGATTTTGCGCTCACTGCTTATGGTTTTGTGAAAATTTCCTTTATAGATACCCTGTCCCGCCCTGAGTTCGTAGCGATTGTGGGCTCTGTTCAGGACGAGGACGCCTGCGCCGCTTAATTTCATTGCTTTTGTCACCAAGTAAGGAGCCACTTTCAGGAATCTCTCGAGGTTTGTTGTCGGTCGTCTGAGTGCTTTCGCGTATCTTGAAAGTATCTGCTGATAATCATATCTGGACTTAAAGAATGTAATATCGACCCAGTGTTGAATTCGATAATGAAGGGGCTGGAATATCATGGCCAAGACGATGACGGCCGGGATAAACAACCAGAATGATGAATAGCCGGTTAGGCGCTGGAAAACAGCTTCGGAGAGGTAGACAGCCGCAAAATAAAAAGACGCAAGCACGGCAGTAAGGATGGCGTAAACAATACTTCTTTTAATTACCACCTCGATGTCCATCAGATGAGTGGTAACAATGGCATATGCGATAATTGAAATAAAGAAGAACGCACAAATATATCCAAACGGATAGACATCGACACCGTACTTCACAATATAATCAACAACACCAAGCGTTCCGCCGGCAAAAGCAATCAGAACATATTTGATCTGTTGGGATTTTAAAAAGTTCTTTTCTGCCTTTTCCTCTTGCTGCGCAAAGAATAATAAAACGACTCCATAAGTGAAGAGCAAAAAGAACATCAATAGGTAGATGAAGTAGAAAGCCCCAGCATATGGATAAAACCCCCAGAAATGTTTATTTACTCCAGCGTAAATATGTTTTGTTCTCACCAAAAACAGGGTCGGGATGGCCAGGAAGTACAGGGCGGAGAGAAATAATTTATTAATGGGCCGGCCGATAAAAATCAATATGAAATGGTAGGCCAATATTGGGATGAAATATATTCCCATAAAACCGAACCTAGCCCAGGAAAGAGCCGTTACAGGGTCCGAGGTTAAGTACATATTCACAAACCCGCATAGCCAGACAAACATACTTAGACAAAACAAAGCAAAAAATGCATTAATTTTGGATTTTATGTTCTGCAGATAAACAAAACATCCGATTAATAATATGAAAAAAGCCGTCACTGCCGGCAAAAACGCATAGATACTCATCTAGTTCTACCTCTAATTTTAATGCCAAAATTGCAAGTTCTTGCGTAACCTAAAAGCTTCAAAAACTCTTCATTATTAATGACAGGACAAAACAGCTCGTTCTTATTTTTAATATCTGAAAGATTGCTGGTATCAAATTGAAGATCGGCAATTATGTAGGGAGTAAATATTCTCCCAACGGATTTATAGTACAATTGCTCAAGTTTATTTAATCCTTCTGGCATTTGATTGACAAATTTAACGCCATCAATTTTTAAAAAATCAAACATCCAAGAAATATACTCCTTGTGCAAAGCTTCCAAATCATTCGCCAGATAAAAACTTCTTGAAACATCATTTTGACAACAAACTAAATAAAGAACTTTCGCTGCATAATCCGCCGGAACAATGTTAAGCCCCTTATCTGGGTTTACCCATATCCTCACTGGCATTTTGCTGAATTTTTCGAAGAGATCGTTATTCGAAACATTTTTGGCTTTTTGGCTCAAGAAAAAAGCAGCCCATCCATAGAACACATCAAATTTGCTTGTTGCGCCGATCGGGGCCTCCAATAAGCGCCCGGATATTGTCGAAGGCCTAAATATCCTATATTTCAAACGATTATTGATAGCAAACTGCCGAAAATGAATTTCACCTAATAATTTTGATTTCTCATAAGGATTCCTGAATTCTCCTTCAAGATTAATATAGTCAGGCTCAATGTTCCCTTCTTTGACGCCACAAGAATAAGCAGACCCGATATATATTACTTCTTTAACTTTAAGAGCTGATATTAATTGGCAAATCCTCTTAGTTCCCTCAACATTGATCTCGTTCAATTTTTGCTCTATCGCCTTACCGGACCTGAAATCTGTTAACGCGGCAACATGGAAAAAGTAATCTATCGGCTCACTCTTTAAGATTTTGAAATCATCGGCAGAAATATCCAAATCATCAACAGAAAGATCAAAGGAAATCGGCTTTAGGCAATCCTTTATCTGAGCAATCAATTCGTCTGAAAGGCGTGGCCCAAAACCCAAATAATAGCTGCCATCATGAAGGACAATATCTTCAAATCGGTCTTCAGTTGATGCCGATTTCCGCGGTCGTCCCAGAACCAGAATTTCCAGAGAATCTAAATGAGAAAGATTTTGCTTTAGGATCTCAAACAGCAAATTCCTTCCCAATAAACCTGTTGCTCCGGTAATGGCAATGCGCAATTTTTTCATAATTTAAGGCAAAAACTATGCCTGGAAAATTATCCCACACCCCAAAACAAGCGTCAAGGAAGGCTGATGGTGAATGTGGAGCCTTTACCAACCTCGCTGTCGACCGATATCTCCCCCCCGTGCTCCTTAATGATCCTGTAAGTAACGGATAACCCCAAACCTGAGCCTTTTTCCTTTGTGGTGAAAAATGGATCAAAAACGCGCTTGATGTCTTCTTTTCTAATACCCCTGCCCGTATCCGATATCACAATTTCAATCTTTCCGCTATCTCCCCCTCGAGTCTCCACAGCCAGCATACCCTTGCCTTCTATTGCCTGCATCCCGTTCAGCATTAAATTAAGAAAGGCCTGTGAAAGAAGCTCCTTGTCACCCGTAACTGAGGAAAGACCATCATTAAGCAAAGATTTGACTTCAATGTTCCGGTTGCCGCATTCCTTCTCGACAAACTTAACAGTTTGAAAAAGTACGGAATTTATGTCTACCTTCTCTCTTCTCAACTGCTTAGGCTTCGAGAATGTCAGCAGGTCCTCGACCAGGTCGTTGATCCGGTCTATCTGACGAGGCACCACTTCCCTGATCTTCTCCGCATCCGCGTTGTCAGACTGAGTCAGCCCTTTGATAATTGCCAGAGGATTCTTGATCTCATGCGCCATGCCGGCGGAAAGAGTTCCAAGGGAAGCAAGCTTGTCCGCCTGACATAACTCCCGCTGCCTCTCGATCAGCTCCTCATGAAGAATGGCATTCTCAACTGAAACCGACAAATGATTGGCCAGCGTTCCCAGAAGATCAAGATCTTCGCTTGAATAATCGTCATCGGAAAGCTTACGGCCAAGAAAAATCAACCCAATGAGCCTTGATTTAATATTCAGGGGAACAACCACCGCATCACCCATTTCCTCTACTATATCGGGCTTGGTTGCGGAGAGAATCCTGTCCGGAATGATTCTCATGGTTTGAGTTTTCCCGAAAGTATTTCTTGCCTGAAAATCACGCCCTTTGCCCCTGATAAAGAACACGCCGGCCCTCGCGCCGAAAGTAAGCGCTATCTTCGTGAGGGTTTCACTCAAAAGCTCGTCAAGGTCAAGAATCAGCGCCGATTTTTCACAAATATCCTTCACGGTTTTCACAAAATCATACCGCCTTTTGAAGAAATACCGGTCAACAAAAGCCTGAATCCTCTCTCGAAGAGGGTTAAATACAATCGAAAAAACAAAAAGAAGAAATATCGTGGCAAGAATTGAGCCCTTCCCCGTTACGACCTTAAAAACTTCTCCCGAGAGAATTATTGCCCCGACATATAACACTGAAAGAAAAACGGCCAGGATCGAATAAACCAGGCCTCTGCGAATAACGACCGTGATATCAAGAAGTCTGTGTTTTACGATGGCGTAAACACCGAGAAGCACGTAAATTGGAACAAAATAGTAGCCAAAAGGATATACGTTTATCCCAAAAACCGGGAAGAACAGAGTCGCGGAGCCGAAAAAACCAACAATCGAAGAAAGAAAAATGTAGGTTATCTGGTTGCGGAACGAGCCCTTCTCCCTGAAAAGCGCCAGAAAGAGTTCTACTATCCCGTATCCCGCGCAAAAAAGGAAGAGAAGGATAAAGTAAGGATATGTCGGGCCTGGGACAGGATAATAACGGAAAATCAGCCTCGGCTCAACTTGAACAACAAAAAGCGGAGTCGAATCAAGGATTAGAAACACGAGTCCAAGGCAATAAGCAGATACAACTGCCCATTTACGGCTACTTAACATTTCGAGAAACACAACAACAAAGTTGACGAAAAAAACAAGAGTCAGGATGCCACCGGCAAGGTTGATTCTGGTCCACATCAGGGCAGCGCTCGGATTTGTCGCCACTTCCCCCATGAACTGTCCGAAAGACCAGAGCGAAATTGATGATGTTACAAACGCAAAGATGATATTTTTGAGCTTATTTTTTCCTTTTAGATAAACAAAACAAGCAAGCCCAAGGCTTCCCGCTGAGATCAATAGAGAAGCAATAGCATGAAAATTCACTATGAACCCCCACCGGCCGGAATAGGCAATTTTAGCGGATAGCAGTCAAGCCGTCAATCAAGCCGGCAAGATTGCTTATCGTCGAAAAATATGGTAAAATGCAACGTTATTATTATGAAAATTATTCGAGCAATACCCGCGATTATCCTTATCATCGCCCTTACCCTCCCTGCCTTCGGGGAAACCGCAACCTTTGAAGCGTCAAAAGTTAAACAGGAGAAGCCGGAAAAGAAAACCGGAAGCCTTCATGTTTATTCGAAGATCGGTGTTGTCGAGATATACCTGGACAAGAGCTACATGGGAGAAACCCCTATCGAGCTCGATGACGTTAAAATCGGCGCACATCGACTGGAGGGGAAGAAGGGTCCGGTTCTGGTATATAAGGACAACGTTACAATCAAAGAAGGTGAGATCTTTTCGGTTTTGATTACGGAAGAAATGGATGATGAGGACGAGGATGATGAAGATGAGGAAGGGGAAGATGAAGACAAGAAAGAGGCAAGAGAAAACGCCAGAAATCAGCACAACAGATACCGCTATTTTTATTATGGAAGATCGGGCTCCAGCGGCGGGGCAAGCGGCTATCAAAATGACAATCTTTTCTTCCAGAGTTTATACGGAAAAATCGGCTATATTTCGTCCTATAACTATTCATACGCCCCTGACATATACGATTTCTATTACGGATCGTCTTTTATATACTCCGTCGGCTACGGTCTTTCATTCACGCCATATGCCTCCATTCTCTTCGAGATAGGAAGGGCCGATTTTTCATCTCCCGACGCTTCATGGTATTTGATCCCGATGTCAATAAACCTTAAGATCGGCTATCCGATAGCATCGGGATTCTCGGGAATGTATTATTACTCCCTCGGCCTCGGCTATTACGAAACAAATCTTGAATATCAGGGCTCGAACCTTTCGGCACTCGGATTCAATCTCGCCAGCGGTATGGAGATCCCCATTGGACTTAGCGGTTCATTCTTTCTGGAATCAAGCTACGGCATAGCGGAGAATTCAAAAGCCGAGTTTGCCTTAGACACTCTTACGTTCACGATAGGTTATAGGATGAATATATGGTAAGAATATTATTAACGGCAGTGATATTATCCGGGATTGTAGCGCTTTCGGCGTTTTCGTTTTGTTCTGCGGACGAACCTGTGAGGAATTTCGCGATCGAACTGGAATACGGCGCGCAGACAACGACTTTTTTGCCGTTGAATGATAACGGGCAAATAATATATGGGAGTTCCGTGTTCACAACCCCATTAAGTCTTGGTTTTGTCTTTTCCGCGGCGCCAAAAATAAACCTGGGACTTTCATTTTTCTCATCCTCCTGGACCGGAGAAAGATATTACCACTGCGGACCTGAGTTATATGAGAACCCGAGGCTCGACATCTCAAGCATATCCACATTTTTTGACCTGACACCGTTTATGTTCAGGGATCATCCGCCGGGAATAACAAGAGGATTCTTTCTTGAGGCGGGGCCGTCACACACAACAATTTCTGAAAGCTACAAGGTTAACGGTTCAAGCGACTCTTT